>JGI24140J50213_10001548_pt1 | contig 9914 bp, 10 predicted proteins | sample BarGraIncu00222A_FD_50213 | JGI IMG/M metagenome (IMG submission 50213) | reverse complement strand
TGAAGCCGCCGCCGCCCCCGCCACCCCAGAAGATCGGCCCGATGCCGCCCCGGCCGCCGCCCGAGCCCATCCCCATCACGCCGACGAGAAACAAGGCGACGAACGCGGCGCCACCGGCGATGAGTGCGCTCGCCGTCAGCAGCCAGCCGATCGCGCCGACCGCGCCACCGGTCAGCAGCGCCCCGCCCTTGCGACCGAACATTCGCGTCAGGATGCCGCCGAGGATCGGCACGCCGACGAAAAGAAAGATCGCCAGATCCTGGAAGTCGAAGCCACGCGCGCCGCGACGTGCGTTGCCCTGCGCGCGCGGCGCCGGTGGCGCCAGCGCCTCGCCGGCGATCGCCTGGCCGATCCGGTCGACCGCGCTGTTCAGTCCGCCCGCGTAGTCGCCGGCCTTGAACGCCGGAACGATCTGCTCGGCGATGATGCGGCTGGCGAGGATGTCGGGAACCGCGCCTTCGAGCGTCTTCGCCGGCGCAATGTCGACGCTGCGATCGTTCTTCGCGACGACGATCAGCAAGCCGTCGCCGATGCCGCGCCGGCCGATCTTGTAGCGATCGCCGACGCGCTGCGTGAACGCGGCGATGTCTTCGGGCGCCGTCGTCGGCACGATGAGGACGACGACCTGGGCGCCGTGCTGCGTCTCGATCGCCTCGAGCTTGCCCGACAGCGCCTGCGCCTGCTGCGGCGTCAGCGTCGCCGTCGTGTCGACGACGCGGCCGCTGAGCGGCGGCACGGGAACGAGATCCTGCGCCGCAATGGCGCCGCCGCCGAGAAGCACGGCGGTGGCTACGAGGGCGATGGGCCAGCGCATGGCGCGGACGCGTCGAAGCGGCGCGCCGCTCAGCGCGGCGCCGACGCCGGCTTCGAGAAATCGACCGTCGGCGGAACCGAGATCTGCGCCTCGTTCTGCACCGTGAAGTTCGGCTTGGTCTTGTAGCCGAAGACCATCGCCGTGAAGTTAGTCGGCACGCTGCGCACCTTGACGTTGTACGCCTGCACCGCCTGCACGTAGCGGTTGCGCGCGACCGTGATGCGGTTCTCCGTGCCTTCGAGCGTCACGCGCAGGTCCTGGAACGCCTGGTTGGCGCGCAGCTTCGGATAGTTCTCGCTGACGACGAGCAGGCGCGACAGCGCGCCGCTCAACTCGCCTTGCGCCTTCTGGAATTTGTCGAACGCCGCCGGGTCGTTGATGAGCTCGGGGGTGGCCTGTATCGAAGTCGCCTTGGCGCGCGCCTCGATGACGCGGGTCAGCGTCTCCTGCTCGAAGTTGGCTTCGCCCTTGACTGTGGCGACGATGTTCGGGACGAGGTCGGCGCGCCGCTGGTACTGGTTGAGCACTTCCGACCACGCGGCCTTGACGCTTTCGTCGAGCGTCTGGAAGTCGTTGTAGCCGCAGCCGGCCAGGACGAGCGCGGCCAGCAGGGCGAGCGCCGCGAGGCCGGCGCGGCGCAGGGATGAAACGTGATGCATAGCGTGTCCTTTTCGGGTCAACGGCTGATCGTACCGTGGCCCCCGATCGCCGCGCCGCGCGCTCAGGGAACGGCGTAGATGAAATTGAGCGCGGCGGCGAAGGCCGGGCCGTCCATCGGCACGTGGCCCAAGCGATAGCTCAGGTGGACGGAATGCAGGCCGACGTAGCCGCGGCCGGAGATCGTGGCGTAGAGCGCCGCGACCTGGGGGCCGTTGGCAAGGTCGTCGCCGGCCATGACGAGCTTGACCGGCAGGCGATGGTCGGCGTCGTACATCGCCTGTTCCATCGCGATCGGCTGCGCGAGCTGCGCCGAGTAGGCCCCGGCGGCGTCGTCCCAGCACGTGCATTCCTCCGAGACGATCGCGCTGAAGTAGCGATTCGCCGGGTCTTCCATGTAGAGCGCGTACATCACGAACTCGCCGCTCAGCGAGTGACCGGAGAGGCTGCGATTGGCGCGGTTCGTCCGGTAGCGTGCGTCGACGAAAGGAATGAGCTCGAGGGTCAGGAAACGGTGGTAGGACGCGGCACCCGGCATCGTGAAATCGACGAGGCGGCGGGCGCTGCTCATGGCGCAGACGTTGACCAGGATCGCCTCCGTTTGCGTCTGCTGCAGCGCGGAGACGAGCGTTGAGTAGCGGTATTCGCAATCCATCGCGTAGATCACCGGATACGTCGCCGTGCCCTGCGCGTAGCCGGGAGGCAGCCAGATCTGCAGGGTGTACGACTGCCCGGCTGGGTCGAGTCGATCGCAGCGCCGAGCGAAGTGCCGCCGGCGTCAGACGCCGTGGAGCCGGCCGGGCCCGCGCCGCCGCCGCCGCACGCGAACAGCGAGGCGAGAACGTACGCGGCGATCAGCATCCGGGCAGGCCGCATCGCGTCTCCTCCTCCGGGATTCGGCGCCGCAATCCTACCGCGCGGCCTCCCTCGCGCCAGGCCGCGCCGATCGCCTCAAGGTGCGTTGCCGGCGGCCCGACCGGTGCCGCGCCCGGAAGGCGGCGGCGGGTGGTCCGATGGGCCGACCGGCGTCCACTCGAGTAGCGCGACGGTCGCGATCACGGCGACCAGGACCGCCGCGACGACGCGGCCGACCTCGCTTTGCGGCGCCAGCGGGCCTTTGAAGAATCGCATCGCATCTCTCCTCGTTCGGCCGCCGGGGCGGCGGTCGCGGAGAGGAGCTTCGACCGGGGCGGCGAAAGCAATCCGAAGCGACGATGAAGGAGGCACGAAGAAGGCTATGCTGCGATCTGCGCCATGAGCAACGAGCACCCTTCGTTCAGCCTGCACGGCCCGGCCGAGCCGCGCACGCCGCTTGTCCTCGACTCGCCGCATTCGGGCTTCGATTTCCCGGCCGACTTCGGCGCGACGGTCAGCGAGTTCGACCTGCGCGACGGCGAAGACTGCTTCGTCGACGAGCTGTGGATGCCGGCCACCGAACGTGGCGTCGGCCTGCTCGCGGCGCGCGCGCCGCGCACCTACATCGACTACAACCGGCACGCCGGCGACATCGACCTGGCGCTCATCGAAGGCGGGCAATGGCCCGGCGAGCTCGTGCAAAGCGGCAAGGCGCGTCTGGGCAAGGCGCTCGTCTGGCGCACGCTCGACGACGGCCGCGCCATCTACGACCGCAAGCTCGGCGTCGACGAGGTGCACCGTCGCATCGAGCGCTACCACCGGCCCTATCACCATGCCCTGCAGAAGCGGATCGAGGCCACACACGCCTGCTTCGGCGCGAGCTGGCACATCGACTGCCACTCGATGAACGCGGTCGGAGGCGCGCAGGCCGAAGGCGGCCCCGGAGTGCCGCGCGCCGACATCGTCCTCGGCGACCGTGATGGCACGACCTGCGACGCCGCCTTCACGGAATTCGTCCGTTCCCACCTGGCCGCCCTCGGCTACGACGTCAGGGTCAACGATCCGTACAAGGGCGTCGAGCTCGTGCGCGCCTACTCGAACCCGGCGGCACGGCGCATGAGCCTGCAGCTCGAGGTCAACAAGCGCCTCTACATGGACGAGGCGACGCTGCAAAAGAGCGCCGGCTTCGCCACCGTTCGCGAGCACCTTGCGTCGCTNGTCGACGCCGTCCTCGACTACGCGGCGAGCGCTGCGCGCATGTCTTGACCCCCTTGAAGAACGCCGTGCCGCAACGCGTGCAGCTCAAGCGCAGCCGCGGCTGGAAGATGCCGGCGAACGCGGTGAAGGTCGATCGCACGACGCGCTGGGGCAATCCGTTCACGATCGCCGACTGCGGCAGCGCGGCGATCGCGGTCGCGCAGCACCGGCGCTGGATGCGCGGCGAGATTCCGGCGCCCGGCGGCGTCGTGCCGCCTTCGCCCGAAACGATCCGCGGCGCCCTCGCCGGACGCGATCTCGCCTGCTGGTGCGCGGCCGACGGACCGTGCCACGCCGACCTGCTCCTCGCGATCGCCAACAGGAAATAGGCGGCCGCCGCTCAGGCCGCAGCCCGCCCGAGCGGCAGCGACAGGGTCGCTACGGCGCCGCCGTCGCGCGAGTTCTTCAGCGTGACGCGGCCGCGATGCAGCTCGGCGATCTCCTTGACGAACGACAGGCCCAGGCCCGTGCTCTTCTTCGCCGTCACCGGGCGCGGCAGCGAATAGAACTTCTCGAACACCTTGCTCTCGGCGTACTCGGGAATGCCCGGGCCCGAATCGCTGACGACGATGTCGCAGGTGCGCGCATGGGCAACGACGTCGATGCGCACCTTGCCGCCGGGCGGCGAGAAGTCGAGTGCGTTGGCGACCAGATTGGCGACGGCGCGCTGAAGCAGGAAGGCGTCGCCGTCGACGACGGGCGGGCTGGCGGCGCAGTTCGCCTCGATCGCCAGGCCGCGCGCCAGCGCCGCCGGTCCGGCCGCGGCCGCGACCTCGGCGACGAGCGGGCCGATCGAGACCGGGACGGCGCGGTCGAGGCTCTTTCTCGATTCGAGCGCCGTCAGCTCGAGCATGCGATCGACGAGCTCCTGGATGCGCTGCGTGTCGCGCGCGATGTTGGCGATGAAGCGCGTGCGGTCAGCGTCGGGCATCGGCTCCTGCAGCAGCTCGGCGGCGCCGCGGATCGCCGAGAGCGGGCCCTTCACTTCGTGCGTCAGCGTCTGCACGTAGTCGGCGACGTAGTTGCGGCCGGCGAGCGCATCGCGCATCTCGTCGTAGGCGGCCCCGATCGCGCCCAGCGCCCGCCGGCCGAGGCGCGGCAGGCTGAAGGAGCGCTGCTCGCGCACGTAGCGCAGGTAGTCGGCGATCAGGCCGAACGGCCGCACCAGCCAGACCGAGAGAATCATGACGAGCAGCGCGACGGCGACGACCGAGGTGACGCCCAGGAGCAGCGTCTTCCGGCGCGCCGCCTCGATGAACTGGCCGAAGCTCTGCACGGGCTTGCCGACGCTGACGGCGCCGACGATCGCGCCGGCGCCGTCGGAGGCCGTCTCGCGGATCGGCACGGCGACGTACATCACCGAGGTGCGCGGGTCGCCCTCGACGTCGGCGGTGGTGCGCGCGCCGTAGCGGCCGTGCAGCGCGAGATAGACGTCGTGCCACTGCGAATGGTCGGCGCCGAGCGCCAGCGAGCGCGAATCGAAGATCACCGTGCCCCAGCGATCGACGACGGTCACTCGCAGCTCGACCCGCGTCTTCTCGATGCCGTAGATGTCGGCGCTGAAGCGGCGCGCGTAGAGCGTGCGGAACACCGGCTCGAGCTGTTCGACGCGCAGATTGCCGTCGAGCGACGCGTTCTCGATCAGCGCGGCCATCAGCTGCGCCGTCTCGACCAGCGACTCTTCCGCCGATTCGCGGTAGCGCGGATCGATGTCGCCGAGCTGGCGATACATCAGGAAGGCCACGCCCAGCGCGTAAGCGACGAGAAGGCCGATGAAGATGCGGTTGCGCTTGGTCACGCAGAGCTCGCCGGTCGCCGCTTTCAGGAGGGCAAGGGCGGCAGGTCTTCGGCGAGCGCGTAGCCGCTGCCGCGATGCGTGCGGATCGGATCCTCGTTCGGCGCGATCGCCTTCATCTTCGCGCGCAGCGTCTTCACGTGCGCGTCGACGGTGCGGTCCATGCTCTCCGTGTCGTTGCCCCAGACGCGCTCGAGCAGGGCGTCACGCGAGTAGACGTGGCCGGGGCGCGCCGCCAGCGTTTTGAGCAGGTGGAACTCGTAGCGCGAGAGCTCGAGCGGGCGGTCGTAGTAGCGGATCTGCATGCGGCCTTCGTCGACGGCGATCGGCGGCGCTGGCGTCGCGGACGCGGCGGCTTCGGGCGCCGCGGCGACGGCGGGCTTGGCGCTGCGGCGCAGGATCGAGCGGACGCGGGCGACGAGCTCGCGCGGCGAGAACGGCTTGGCGACGTAGTCGTCGGCACCGAGCTCGAGACCGACGACGCGATCGATCTCGTCGCTGCGCGCGGTGAGAAAGACGACCGGAACTTCACTGGTCGCGCGGATCCGCTTGAACACCTCGAAGCCGCTCGTATCGGGCAGGCCGACGTCGAGGATCACGAGCGCCGGCGGGTCGCTGCCGATCCGCGCCAGCGCCTCTTCTCCGGTGCCGCACCAGGCGGGCTCGAAGCCTTCGGTGCGCAGCGCGTATTGCAGCGTGTCGACGATGCCCGGCTCGTCTTCGACGATGAGGACCTTTTGCCTCATGGAGCCCCCACGCTCGCGGCTGTCGCCGCTGCGCTGCCCCCCGAGGGGGCGGCGCCCGGTTCGGGGCGGGCCGGCGCTCGGGCGCAGCTCATGTCGGCAGGAAGCCTTCGATCGACAGGTATCTCTCGCCGGTGTCGTAGTTGAACCCGAGGACGGTCGAGCCGGGAGCGATATCGGGCAGCTTCTGGGCGATCGCGGCGAGCGTCGCGCCCGACGAGATGCCGACGAGCAGGCCCTCCTCGCGCGCCGATCGACGCGCCATCTCGCGCGCCGCCTCGGCCTCGACCTGGATCACGCCGTCGAGCAGATCGACGTGCAGGTTGGCCGGGATGAAGCCGGCGCCGATGCCCTGGATCGGATGCGGGCTCGGCTTGCCGCCGCTGATGACAGGCGATGCGCTCGGCTCGACGGCCCAGACCCTGAGCCGCGGCCACATCTTCTTGAGCACCTGCGCGCAGCCCGTGATGTGGCCTCCGGTGCCGACGCCGGTGATGAGGGCATCGATGCCACTCGGAAAGTCGGCAGCGATCTCCTCGGCGGTGGTACGCGCATGGACGTCGATGTTGGCCGGGTTGTCGAACTGCTGCGGCATCCACGCGCCCGGCGTCGCCGCGACGATTTCGCGGGCGCGGGCGATCGATCCCGTCATCCCCTTCTCGCGCGGAGTCAGCTCGAAGGTCGCGCCATAGGCGAGCATAAGGCGGCGCCGTTCGACGCTCATGCTGTCGGGCATGACGAGAACGAGCTTGTAGCCCTTGACGGCCGCGACCATGGCCAGGCCGACTCCCGTGTTCCCCGAGGTCGGCTCGACGATCGTCGCGCCCGGCTTGAGCGCGCCGGCAGCCTCCGCTGCCTCGACCATCGACAGCGCGATCCGGTCCTTGATCGAACCGCCCGGGTTCGATCGCTCGCTCTTCACATAGACGCTGTGCGTCGCGCCGAACAGCCGGTTGATGCGGATGTGCGGCGTGTTGCCGATCGTGTGCAGGACGTCGTTGGCAAGCATGCTTGGGCCCTTCGTCGCCGGGTGCGTCCCGGACCGGTCGCGGCGATTATGTTCTCGCGCTCCGCGAGCGGGCGGCGCGAGGCCGTTTGCGACAATGCGCGATGCCCGCGCCTCTTCAGAACGACACTTTCCTGCGCGCCTGCCTGTCGCAGCCGACGCCGTTCACACCCGTCTGGCTGATGCGCCAGGCCGGGCGCTACCTCCCCGAGTACCGCGCGACCCGGGCTCGGGCCGGCAGCTTCATGGGTCTCGCGACGAACGTCGATTTCGCGACCGAAGTGACGATGCAGCCGATCGAGCGCTATGCGCTCGACGCCGCCATCCTCTTCAGCGACATCCTGACGGTCCCCGATGCGATGGGGCTCGGCCTGAGCTTCGCCGAGGGCGAGGGGCCGCGTTTTGCCCGACCGTTGCGCGACGAGGCGCAAGTCCGAAGCCTGGCCGTGCCCGACATGGCCGGGCTGCGCTACGTGTTCGACGCCGTCGCGTCGATCCGCAAGTCCCTCGCCGGACGCGTGCCGCTGATCGGTTTTTCCGGCAGCCCGTGGACGCTCGCTTGCTACATGGTCGAAGGCGGCGGCTCGGACGACTATCGCCTCGTCAAGACCATGCTGTATGACCGGCCCGACCTGCTGCATCGCATTCTCTCGATCAACGCCGACGCGGTGGCGCTCTACCTCAACGCCCAGATCGACGCCGGCGCGCAGGCGGCGATGATCTTCGACAGTTGGGGCGGCGTCCTCGCCGACGGCGCGTTCCAGGCTTTCAGCCTCGCCTACACCGAGCGCGTCCTGCGCCGGCTCAGGCGCGACGCGGACGGCCGGCGCGTTCCGCACATCGTCTTCACCAAGGGCGGTGGGCCGTGGCTGGAAGCGATCGGCAGCCTCGGTGCCGACGTCGTCGGCGTCGACTGGACGGTGCACCTGGGCCGGGCGCGGGCGCGGGTCGGCGACGGTATCGCTTTGCAGGGCAATCTCGATCCGAATGTGCTTTTCGCCGGGCCGCAGGCGATCCGTACCGAGGTCGCAGCGACGCTCGCCAGCTTTCACCAGGCGCCGCAGTCGACGCGAAACGGCCACGTCTTCAACCTCGGCCATGGCATCAGCCAGCACACGGCGCCGGAGCGCGTCAGCGTCCTCGTGGACGCGGTCCACGAGCTGTCGCACCCTTACCACTCCGCCGCCGCTTCGTGACGAAAGTCACGCGACCCCGCTGTACCTCGGTCAAATGCGGTGAGTGAGCGCTCAGGGCTTGACTTATCCCCATGACTTTGATCTGTCATAAAACGTGCGACCGGTGTTGCACCGCATCAACGCTTTCTCCGCCGCCGCGCGTAAGTTGTTGATTTCATTGATATCGGCTGCCTGCCGCGAAAGCAGGCAAGATGTTCGCAATCAAGACGCAGCAAGCGTTTCGCGGCACCCGGGGCTGGTTCTCCACAAAGTTACCCACAGCCGCAGTGGAGAATTTCAAAAGTAGCACCAAATCATGGACTTACGAGGCTTAGTTGAAGCCAATCGCGAGTCGGCAAAGGCGTCGCCGGGCGCACGATGAGCAACGATTTCACGGAGATCCGGGTCGCTGTCGAGACCCCGCAGCACGCCACGCTGGACTCGATCCTGAGNTACAAATGCGAGCGCCCGCTTGCGCTCGGATCATTGGTGCGTGTGCCGCTCGGCAAACGGGAGGTGACTGGAATCGTCTGGCCGGCAGCGCCCACGAATAGTTCGACCGACGACCTGCGCGAAATCGTCGAGATTTGCGCCGCGATCACGCCTTTTTCCGCCTCGTGGCGTGGTCTCGTCGAATTCGCCGCGTCGTACTACCAGCGCGGCGTCGGCGAGATCGCCCTGTCGGTCCTGCCCGCGCAGATGCGGGGCCTGGGAGATGCCGGCCTCGCCAACCGGCTGTCGCGCGCCATGAAGCTGCAGCCCGCGAGCGGTCACGGTCGGTCACTCCCCGAACCGGTCGTCCTGTCGCCCGAGCAAGCCGAGGCGAGCGCCCGGATGGGCAGCGCGCTGTCGAGTGCCGAGCCCGGCACGGTACTGCTGCATGGCGCCACCGGCAGCGGCAAGACCGAGGTCTACCTTCGTGCCACCGACGCCGTGCTGGGCCTTGGGCGCCAGGCGCTTGTCCTCGTTCCGGAAATCAACCTGACGCCGCAGCTCGTCTCCCGCTTCGCTGCGCGCTTTCCGGGTCGGCGCATCGTGTCGCTGCACAGCGGCCTGACCCCGGCACAACGCCTGCGCCACTGGCTGCTCGCGCATGCCGGATCGGCCGACATCGTTCTCGGCACACGACTCGCCGTCTTCGCCTCCTTGCCGCGGCTCGGCCTCATCGTCGTCGACGAAGAGCACGACGCGTCGTACAAGCAGCAGGAAGGGGCGCGCTATTCGGCACGCGACCTCGCCGTCTGGCGCGGCCGCAACGAAAGCGTGCTGGTCGTCCTCGGATCGGCGACGCCGTCGCTCGAGAGCTGGCATCGCGCCGACGCCGGCGGCTATCTGCGCCTGACGATGGCCGAGCGGATCGGCGGCGCGACATGGCCGCAGGTACGTCTTCTCGACATGAACGCGTTGCCGCGAACCCGTGGCACGGCACCGGCGCTGGCGCCGCAGCTCGTCGCGGCGATGCAGGAGAGAATCGCGCGCGGCGAGCAATGCCTCGTCTTCCTCAATCGGCGCGGCTACGCACCGGTGCTGCATTGCGCCGAATGCGACTGGAAGAGCGGTTGCCCACACTGCAGCGCCTGGCGCGTCTTCCACAGGCAGGATCGCACCCTGC
>JGI24140J50213_10001546_pt1 | contig 9921 bp, 9 predicted proteins | sample BarGraIncu00222A_FD_50213 | JGI IMG/M metagenome (IMG submission 50213) | reverse complement strand
GGCTTTATCAATAACAGTAAGCACACGCCCCATTTCGGAATAAAGTTTGTTCCGGTTGGCATTCACTTCCACATCCGACAGGTTGATCGTAGCCGAATCAGCTCTTTGCTGTGCCGTCACAGTCTGCAACCCTATTAATAAACACAACACACAAAAGGTAATAGTTTTTCTCATTTTTTGAATAAAATAAAAAACGGTTGAAAAGAGTGAGACTCCTTTCAACCGTTTTGATTAAAAATACGATATAAAAATTGATGAGCACGCGCAGCAGCGGCTCTATCAAATATAATTTGAGTTAATGATAATTCCTGCGCTTCAAGCAAAGCAATTTCCAAATCGGCTAACTCCCTACACTGCTCCGAAGATTCGGCATCTAAACCAGACACACACAGAGAAGCAGGTGCTACACCCGTAGCTTTTTGCAGCGACTTATCGGAAATAGAAACGGCCAGACTACCAATGGTCACACAGCAAGCCAAACTACTAAAAATAGCATACCCTCCCCTACTCCAACGACGGAAGCGGGCTGACTTTGCTGTGTATAGTTTATTTGACTTCATAAGTTTATATTGATACTTGCGGGTACAAAAGTACGTAAAATTATCAGGACAGAACCTCGTACCTAAAAAAATGTGCTTCCGAAATCCGGAAGCACACTGTTTATTAGTATATACTAAAAGCTTGTAATAAGAAATTTTTTCGGGTTACTTTACCCGTCCAAACATCTGAATAAACCGTCGAACCTGATTTTCCTCCAATAATAAAGATCCGGTTAGATGCTTCAATGACAGCTTTGCTATCTTGTTTATTATACGTTTTCGGTTTTAAAACCACCATGGACGAGAAAGTTCTGGGCAACGACTTCAATGCTGCAGGCAACACATTACGCGCAGTGTCTGTATTTGCCCAACTGAGTCCGTCATCTTTCGATATTTTGTAGTAAGCTTTACCGTTATCGGTTCTCTGTCCAAATGCAAGCAACTTATTATCATAAGAAATGACCGAAACTCCAACAGCCAAAGTATCCAAGCTGTGATTTTCCGTACTGAAGTCCACCCAATAAGTTCCATCTTCAGTACTCCAACGATTGTTCAAAGGAGTTCCGTTCACAGAAGAAACGCCACCCAGTACGACAGCCTTAGCTTTTCCTGTAGGCTGAGTAAAAGATACAGCTGCAAAATCACTCACAGGGAAGTTATCAGGAATTGTACCTATCATTGTCCAGTTTACTCCATCTGTCGAGTTGGCAAAATGGTAAGTATTATCGGACTGAACAACAGCCCACAATCGACTATTCAAAACAAAAAGCAGTGATTTAAAAGAAAAAGCGGCAAGCGCATTTTTAGACCAGTTGGCACCATCAGTTGAAGAATACAGATTAAATCCATCCCTACTAAGGAAGATTTGTCCATTAAACTCAATCATATCATCTAACGGAGTATTTACAGGCAAACCAGTAATAGTTTTCGCCCCCCAGCTAAAACCATCGGTAGATGTATAAAGATAACTGTTACTACCATCATTCTGATAATAGAACAACTGATCACCAATTGCAATTGCCTTCTGATATTTAGCATTTACAGAACTCATATCAGCACCGGCTTTACTCCACACATAGGCTTCAGGATCTACTCTATGTACATTTGTTCTTACCACGTAAGTTCTATTCTTTACTCCATCTGTTGCATAGTTTTTTACTTTAATATCTTTACTAAAGTCAACAGTGTCAGTTCCCGTTATCCAAATGGAGTCTCTTTTAAACTTATTACCTGGAAAAAGATAAAGCCTGGTAGCAGCAGAGCTTTTGAAACTAAAAGTTGGATAAACACTATCAACACGAGTCTTGTAAGGCAGCGAGTCCACATTTACAATAATCGAGTCTGCTAATTTACCATCAAATTCTAACGTAAACTTGGCCGAACTAAGATACGGAACCGAGTCGTTAGTCTTAAACACCAGCGAAGAGAAATATGGTTTTGAAGAAACTACAGTAGTATTATCTGAGGAATTCAGACAAGAACTAAAAAAAGCGATTATAGCAAAAAGGAGAATAAACCGGAAAAAAGTAAATTTCATATTGGCGCGTATTTATTGTGAGGCAAAGTTAAAAAAAATTCAGGTCATCTAAACCGCTCCGGTAAAGATTTATTATTTTTTATCATTAAAAACAAGTTATTTAGAGACCGAAGACAAATTGAGGTTAAACTTCACATAAAATCTAGTTTAGTTCAACCATAACCGGGCAATGATCCGAATGAACGGCATCAGATAAGATGGCTGCCGATTTCAATTTATTGCGTAATGTTTCGGTCACCCAATGATAATCAATACGCCATCCGGCGTTTCTGAAACGTGCTCCACCACGATAACTCCACCAGCTATATTGCTCGGCACGGTCATCAAAAACCCGGAACGAATCTACCATTCCGGTAGCTTCAAAACGATCCAGCCATTCACGCTCTTCCGGCAAAAAACCGGAAACCCCTTTTTGACGTTCAGGATGATTTATATCAATCGGCTTATGACAAATATTATAGTCACCGCAAATAACCAGATTAGGTCTTGTTTTTCTCAATTCGCCCACGAATGGTCCGAAAGCCTCGAGAAAATCCATTTTAAAAGCCTGACGCTCGTCACCCGACGATCCGCTTGGAATATACACACTAACCACCGATAAATCTCCAAAATCAGCACGAATCACTCGACCCTCAGCATCATAACGCGGATCATTCATTCCTATCACAACATTATCCGGTGCTTTTTTAGTCAGAATAGCCACACCACTATACCCTTTTTTCTGAGCCGAATGTAAATACGATGTATAACCTAATTGAGCAAAAATCATAGTGTCCACCTGATCGGGTTGTGCTTTGGTTTCTTGCAGACAGAGCACATCGGGATTTTCCGTTTGAAGCCATTCGGTAAAGTTNTTGCTTAAAGCCGCACGAATGCCATTTACATTGTAAGAAATTATCTTCATTGATTTGTTCTCTTTACTTTTTTGAATAATTCAGACGCAAAAACGAAATTATTGAGCTCATCATTATCAACGTGAAAAATATCATCTTTGTTCCCTTGCCATGCTTTTTCTCCTTTTTCTATAAAAATAATATTTTCACCAATTTCCATTACCGAATTCATATCATGAGAGTTAATAATCGTAGTAATTCCAAACTCATGAGTAATCTCGTGAATCAGCTTATCAATGATCAACGATGTTTTAGGATCAAGGCCTGAGTTTGGTTCATCACAAAACAAATATTTTGGTTGCAAAGCAATGGCACGAGCAATAGCAACACGCTTTTGCATACCACCACTTATTTCCGATGGAGCTAATCCAAATGATTTTTCTTCGAGACTTACATGTTTCAAACAAAAGTAAGCACGATCAACCATTTCATCTTTAGATGTAGGCGAAAACATTTCAAGAGGATACATTACATTCTCCAACACACTCAACGAATCAAAAAGAGCAGAACCCTGAAACAACATTCCCACTTCTCGCCTCAGCAAGCGAATATCACTCATGCGCATATCCGGTAAATTTCGACCATCATATTCAATTCGGCCCCTGTCAATACGATGTAAACCAATAATACTTTTCATCAAAACAGTTTTTCCAGAACCGCTCTGACCGATAATCATATTTGTTTTTCCGGTTTCAAATACAGCTGAAACATTTTTCAACACATGATTCCCATCGAAGGATTTATCTACATTTTTTACTTCTATCATTTTATCCTTCGATGTATTAGTTCAACATTAGTTTAGTGATCAATAAATTAAAAAACAGAATAAGAATACTTCCGTTCACAACAGCATTTGTACTCGACTTACCCACATCCAATGCACCCCCATAGGAATAATACCCATAGAATGCAGCTACCGACGAAATCAGAAATGCAAATACCAAAGATTTTACAATAGAATAAAATACATAATACGGAACAAAAGCGTATTGGATTCCAGTCAGATAATCTGCTGTTGTAATTATATTCGTGAAAATCCCGACAAGATATCCACCAACCAAACCCAGACTCATACTAAATATAACCAAAAAAGGCATCATCACCACAAACGCTATTATTTTAGGCAAAATCAAATAATTAGCGGAATTTACACCCATAATTTCGAGAGCATCAATTTGCTCTGTAATACGCATAGTACCAATTTCAGATGCAATATTTGAACCTACTTTTCCTGCCAAAATCAAGCACATAATAGTAGATGAAAATTCGAGCAATAAGGTGTCACGAGTCACCAAGCCAGTAGTATAAGTCGGAAGCAATGGATTTGACGAGTTCAACTTCGTTTGAATAGTCATAATGGCTCCAATAAACACCGAAATAATGATAACAATGGGTAATGACTGTAAGCCCAATTTATCCAATTCTTTAGGAAATTGCCGAAAAAACATTCTCCCACGGTCAGGTATCTGAAAAACCCGCTTCATCAACAATATATACCTACCAGTATCACTTATTAAGCCCATAATAAAATAATAATTTTTTAGTAACTAATAATAAATAAGCGAATTATTTCAAACTATCTTATTTTCAACTAGCGTGCAAATATACTCTTTTTTTGAATAACAATAAAACAAGACTCTTTCGATTAGTTGTAAATAAAAAGGGAAATTCGCAAAACGAATTTCCCTTTTTATTTTTTCTCAAAATACGGTACTTATACACGTCTTTCTTTGATTCTGGCTTTTTTACCTGTAAGCGCACGTAAATAATACAATTTAGCACGACGAACTTTACCTCGTTTGTTCACGACAATACTTTCGATAAATGGAGAATCTAATGGAAAAATGCGTTCAACTCCAATATTGCTTGAAATTTTGCGAACAGTAAAACGTTTTTTGCTTTCGTGTCCAACAATCTTGATTACATCTCCACGAAATTCCTGAATACGTTCTTTAGTACCTTCGATAATACGATACGCTACTGTAACAGTATCTCCAGCTTTAAATTCAGGATGCGTTTTGTCAACAAGAAATGCTTGTTCGGCAACTTTAATTAAGTCCATTATTGTTTTTTTTAATTAATAATATGCGCAATATTCACAGACCTCACTTATTCTGTCAGAGATTACGCTAAAATTCGGACTGCAAAAGTACAGTTTTTTTTCATTAGCACAAAAGTTTAGCCTTCTTTTTTACACATCTAAGCCAAAACAAGCATCCAAAACCTTAAATAACGTAAGTTTATAAGCTCTTATTCAGATGGATCACAAAACGAAACATATATTGAATTATTTTCGCTAACTTTGCAGCCTCAAAAAAAAGATTGTCTTACATGCAAAAAATTAGAAACATTGCTATTATTGCCCATGTCGACCACGGAAAAACAACTCTGGTTGACAAGATGTTATTAGCCGGACACTTGTTCCGTGACAACGAAACCACGGGAGAGTTAATCATGGATAATAATGACCTTGAACGTGAAAGGGGTATTACTATATTGGCCAAAAACGTATCTATTGATTATCTTGGCTATAAGATTAACATCATTGACACTCCAGGTCACTCCGACTTTGGAGGTGAAGTAGAACGCGTATTAAACATGGCCGATGGCGTACTTTTGTTGGTTGATGCCTTCGAAGGACCAATGCCACAAACCCGTTTTGTGTTGCAAAAAGCACTACAAATGGGTTTAAAGCCCATTGTGGTTATAAACAAAGTAGACAAGCCGAACTGTCGTCCCGACGAAGTTCACGAAATGGTTTTCGACCTGATGTATAACCTCGATGCTACTGAAGATCAACTGGATTTCCAGACTATCTATGGTTCAGCCAAAAACAACTGGATGTCGGAAGACTGGAAAAATGAGACTGATAGCATTATACCGTTACTCGACGCCATCATCAAATACATTCCGGAACCTCAGTATCTGGAAGGAACCCCACAAATGCTTATCACTTCACTTGACTATTCATCATATGTAGGACGTATTGCCGTAGGGCGCGTTCACCGCGGAACACTACGCGAGGGCATGGATGTAAATTTAGTAAAGCGCGATGGAAAAGCTATCAAATGCAGAATTAAAGAATTACACACATTTACCGGATTAGGTCGTACACGTGCCACCGAAGTAAAATCAGGTGATATATGCGCGTTAGTTGGTATCGAAGGTTTTGAGATTGGCGACTCTGTTTGCGATCTACAAAATCCGGAGCCACTGGTTCCTGTTGCAATTGACGAGCCAACTATGAGTATGGTATTCACCATCAACACATCACCATTTTTCGGAAAAGAAGGTAAATTCGTCACATCCCGCCACATTCAAGACAGGCTTACAAAAGAATTGGATAAAAATCTTGCATTGCGCGTAGAGAAAAATCCTGATTCAGATGTTTGGCATGTATACGGACGTGGAGTACTTCACTTATCCGTTTTAATTGAAACTATGCGTCGTGAAGGTTACGAATTACAAGTTGGACAACCACAAGTAATTTTCAAAGAAATTGACGGTAAACGTTGCGAACCAATCGAGCAATTATCTATCAATCTACCAGAAGAGTGTTCTGGGAAAATTATCGAAATGGTAGCCATGCGTAAAGGTGAAATGCTTAGTATGGAAGTAATGAACGATCGGATCCAACTGGAGTTTTTGATTCCATCACGCGGAATTATCGGATTGCGCAACAACGTATTGACAGCATCAGCCGGTGAAGCTATTATGTCACACCGCTTTTTAGAATACCAACCTTACAAAGGGCATATAGAAAAACGTACCAACGGATCTATCATTGCCATGGAAGGTGGTAATGCTTTTGCTTACTCGCTGGATAAATTACAGGATCGCGGAAGATTCTTCATATTTCCGCAAGACGAAATTTACTGTGGTCAAGTAGTTGGTGAAAGTGCCAAAGAAGGTGATATTGTTGTGAATGTAACAAAACCGAAAAAACTAACCAACATGCGGTCATCCGGCGCCGATGATAAAGCAAAACTAATTCCACCGGTTGTTTTCAGCTTGGAAGAAGCTTTGGAATACATCAAGGAAGATGAATATGTAGAAATTACACCGCAAAGTATTCGTTTACGTAAGATATATCTTGATGAAAATGAGCGTAAGCGTATGACCAGAAAATAACGATACAGCACATATAAAAAATGGAGAAGTAAGCTACATGCAGCTTTATTTTTCCATTTTTTGCTTTTTACAAACGATGTTTGAAATAACAATTCAACTAATTGAAATTCAAAATTTAAGCTGTTCTTGTTTTTTTTTGAATAAAAAGAGTGACATATCTCTTTTTTTTGTACCTTTGCACCCCATTACAAAGAGATAAATATCAGAAAATTACTATATTATTATATTTATGAATATTGTCAGAAAAGACCTCGATCAAAACAATGCTACCATTACGTTAAGCATTGAAAAAGTGGATTATGCCGAGAAAGTGGACAAAACTTTACGCGATTATCGTAAAAAAGCAAATATTCCCGGCTTTCGCCCAGGCATGGTGCCGGTGGGTTTAGTAAAAAAAATGTACGGAAAAGCCGTGTTGGCTGAAGAAATCAATAAATTGGTTTCTGACAACCTATACAAATATATTCGCGAGAACAATGTGAATAATCTTGGCGAACCACTTCCGAACGAAACCGAGCAAAAACCAATCGACTTCGACACGCAAGAAGATTTCGAATTTGTTTTCGATTTAGGTATTGCACCGGAATTTGAAGTGGAATTGACAAAAAAAGACAAAGTAAAGTTCTACGCCATTACCGTAAGCGATGAGATGATTGAAAATCAAGTAAAATCGTACACCGGACGTTATGGAAAATACATTCAGGAAGAAGTCGTAGAAGAAAAAGATATGTTGAAAGGCGAATTGCTTGAAATGGCAAATGGCAAAGTAAACGAATCAGGAATTAAAGTTCAGGATGCAACTCTCACCGCAGCTTACATGAAAGACGATGCTCAAAAAGCACTTTTTGTAGGAGCCAAAAAAGGTGATGTAATCACATTCAACCCGGCAAAGGCATTTGAAAGCGAAGTCGAAATCAGCTCATTGCTGAAAATTTCGAAAGATGCAGCAAAAGCAATCGATGCCGATTTTCAATTAAAAATCGAAGGTATCACACGCTATCAGGAATCTGAAGTTGATCAGGAATTGTTTGATAAAGTATATGGCGAAGGGGTTGTGAAAAGTGAAGAAGAATTCAGGGCTAAAATCAAAGAAAACATTCAGGAAAATCTGGTAGCAGACAGCGAATATAAATTTGGTCTGGACGCTCAAGAGATGCTGGTTGCAAAATTCGATAATCTTTCGTTTCCTGAAACATTTTTGAAACGTTGGGTATTGGCTTCAAATGAAAAATTCACAGCAGAAATGCTCGAAGAAGATTATCCCAAAATGATTGCCGACCTGAAATGGCAACTAATCAAAGGCAAACTAATCAAATCAAGCAACATCAATATTGAATCTANCGATGTTGAAGAATTTGCCAAGAAAATGGCAAAAGCTCAGTTTGCACAATATGGAATGATTGGTATGGATGATGAAATCATTGCCAATTATGCAAAAGACATGATGAAGAAAGAAGAAACTGTGCAAACCATCGTAGACAGAGTTACAGATCAAAAAATATTTGCCGTAATCAAAGAAGCTGTAAAACTTGATAACAAAGAAGTTTCTATCGAAGATTTCAACAAAATGTTTGAAGAAAAATAATTGTAAAAAAGCAATTATTCTCANTCATTTTGCCGAAAAGGCTTTTAACCGCTGAAAAATCAAACAAAATAGTTATATCTTTGTTTCTTTTTTTGAAAAGGTTAAAAGCCTTTTTCGATTATTATACCAACATGANGGTGNGCCGCTGNATAAACAATAAACCGGNATCATCAAAAACCTTTTAAATTTCAAATTTTCAAACTTATATAATTATGAACAACAACGATTTTCGCAATTATGCAACCAAACATCTTGGCATGAATGGTTTGGCTTTGGATAAATATGCCGACATTACCAGTAATTATATTTCACCATCTATTCTCGAAGAGCGTCAACTAAATGTAACTCAAATGGATGTTTTCTCCCGTTTGATGATGGATCGCATCATTTTTCTGGGGACACAAGTAGACGACTATACAGCCAATGTTATTCAGGCTCAACTTCTTTATCTGGATTCATCTGATCCGGGCAAAGATATTTCCATTTACCTGAACACCCCCGGAGGCTCAGTTTACGCTGGACTGGGGATTTATGACACCATGCAATTTATCAGTTCCGATGTAGCTACAATATGTACCGGTATGGCTGCTTCGATGGGTGCAGTATTAATGGTAGCCGGAGCAAAAGGAAAACGTTCGGCACTAAAACATTCGCGTATCATGATACACCAACCAATGGGTGGGGCACAAGGTCAGGCATCGGATATTGAAATTACTGCCCGTGAAATTCAAAAACTCAAAAAGGAATTGTACACTATCATCGCCGACCACTCTGGAAATCCATTCGAACGGATTGAAAAAGACTCGGATCGTGACTATTGGATGACTTCAGAAGAAGCATTGGATTACGGCATGATTGACAAAGTATTATTCAACGAAAAGAAAAAATAAAACAAAGCCCCCTAAATCCCCCCAAGGGGGACTTTGTTGATATAAATCAAAATGACAAATACAAATAATAAGTCCCCTTTGGGGGATTTAGGGGGCTGATTATTATGGCTAAAACAACCAAACATTGTAGCTTTTGCGGACGGCCGGAGTCGCAGGTGGATTTTTTCATCATGGGACAGGATAATGCGCATATCTGCAACGAATGCGCCGTTCAAGCGGCCGAAATTGTAAAAGAAAATACAAGCAAGAAATCAAATCTGCCAAATCTTCAAAAAGAAGAACTTCCAAAGCCGATAGAAATCAAGGAATACCTTGACGAATACGTTATCGGACAAGAAGAGGCAAA
>JGI24140J50213_10001544_pt1 | contig 9923 bp, 9 predicted proteins | sample BarGraIncu00222A_FD_50213 | JGI IMG/M metagenome (IMG submission 50213) | reverse complement strand
AAACACTGCGTCACCCAGAGCAAACACTGCGTCACCCAGAGCGCATCAACTGGTCCCCGAGACCAAGGAATCGGATGCCGATGCGCCCGAGGACCGCATCGGCTCGACCTTGACGCCGGCGCAGTGGGACCGTTCTGGCTGGTGAGGACCACGCCCCGTGTGCCAGCGGCACGCGCAAGGCTCTGGGTGTCGATGGCGGGAAGAAGGTGGCGTGGGCAGTGGTCCCGCAGTCGTCTGGGACTCACCCTCTGGCCTTGGTCGGGTGACCTGAGTCATACCGTAGGGGTGTTTTGGAGGTAAGGTCTGACTTGCGTTCGGCTGGTGGTATAGGGATATACCCGTCTATATTCGGGTAAAGCCCGACATCCGGTGATCGTGCTTTGTCACCCTGGGACCACTGAATTGAGTTCGCGTGGAGCAGCAACCGAGCAGCACGCAGGACCTCACCACAGACTTCGCCGACCGCGTCGTCCTGTTGCCGGTCCGCGAGGCGCCTTGCGCCCCGGCTGAGATCGCTGTGCCCCCGGTCGTTCCTGGGTCCGCCTTTGGGCAGGCACTGCCCAGAACCCGCGTCGTCCGTGACGTGGCGGTCATTGAGGCCGCGGGCCCGCTGTGCGACGTGGTCCAGGAGCTAGACCGGGCCATTGAGGTGGCTCTGGCCGGCGGACCCCGCGGCGTCGTCTGCGACCTGTCGAACGTCGTGGAGGCCGCTGACTCCCGCGCGCTCGAGATGCTCGCCACGGCGGGGCGTCATGTTCGTGACTGGCCCGGAACTCCGGTAGCCGTGGCCTGCCCGAACCACCGGGTCCGCGAGTACCTGCGCGCACACCCACTGGGCGGCCACCTGATCCTGACCGCGTCGTTGTTCTCCGCGATATCCGAGGTGCTGGAGACCCCCAGCATCGCCGTCCAGGCGCTGCACCTGAGCGCCCACCCGACCGCGCCCCGCGCCGCGCGGGACTTCGTCACCCGCACTCTGCTGGACTGGCGGCTGGGCCTGGTCATCCCGTTCGCGAGCCTAGTGGTCGGCGAGCTCGTGGCGAGCTCATCTATGTGCGCCGGAACCGATATCGACCTGTCCGTGCTCTGGAACCTCGGGGTTCTGCGCCTGACCGTTCGCGATGATGGTCCCGCCCTGCCGAGCCAGACTCACTGCGGCCCTGACCTGCACGGGCGAGGGCTGACCGTGGTCGCCGGCCTTACTCGCGCCTTCGGGGTTCTGCCCGCCGCCGGCGGCGGCAAGGTCGTCTGGGCTGTGCTTGACGCCCCCAGGCCACGCTTGCTGAACAGAAGGGCGGGATCCGCCGGGATCAGCGCCACCCGGGAGTCGCCCGAATTCACCGATGGCCGCGGGCTGGCGGAGCTGCCGTTCTGTGCGGGGTCCAGCTAGACACCGAGCTCAGAGACGATCGGTCGGACCCAAGGTGCGGACACAAACTGCGCCCAGGTAAGGGTTCGCGAGGTTCGGCGCGGAGTATGTCGAGGCTGTGCTGTCGGCGTCGGGCGTGGGTTGCTGGTCGTGGGCCCTGCCGAGGTTGATGACGATGTGGCGGGAGATGTGACGGAGATCCTGATGTCGCTGTGCGCCCGACTGTCTGGGCGGCGGGCGCCCAGGGGCAGGGTCGCTGACCAGCGCAGGAACTCCACCCACAAGCTCACCNCCATGCTCGCCCGCACGGTCGGGACCGTGCTCGTGGAAGACCTGTTCGTCGCCGATGGTGCGCAACCACGGTCTTGCCCGGCATGTCGCGGATGCTTCGTTCGGGGAGAGCCGCCAGTTGGAGTACAAAACGGTGTGGAACGGTTACCGCGTCGTGGTGGTCGACCGGTGGTTCCCGTCGAGTAAGACCTGCTCGGGATGTGGTGCGGTGAAAGCCAAACTGGCTGTCTGAGCGTTCGGACGTCTGGCGTTCGGACGTCTGAACGGCGTGCGGGATGGTCCTGGACCCGGACCTGAACGCCGCAAAGAACGTTGCCGCGATGGGTGAGGCCATGGTCGCCGGGAGTGGCCCGGAGACCATCAACGGACGTGGAGGCGAGGGAGTTTTGGCTCTGTCCGTGAAGCGCCAACCCGGGACCGCGCAAGCGGGTAGCACCGGGACTGTCCAGCCGCAAGGCCGGACTGCGGTCAGCGAGCCCACCAATGCTCACTGACCTGCAACGGGCTACAGGTCATTGCCCGCATACGAGAGATTGAAGCTCTTGTTGGTGACCGGGAAGTCAGGAACGATCGTGCCGGCCAGGGCCAGCGGCAGCGCGGGCCAGTTGAACCAGGAGGGGTCCACGATCTTGACCCGAGTAAGGCGCTGGTCGGGGTCGACCTCGACGCGGTGGACGATCGTGCCGCGCCATCCCTCGACGATGCCCACGCCGCTTCGTCGGCTGGGCTGAGCCGGTGAACCCGAAGGGTCGCCGGCTGCTGGTCCCAGGCCCGGCGCGCCCTGGAAGCTGAGCCGCTCGGAGGTGGCGATGAGGCGGCTGGCGAGCTGGGCGGAGGCGGCGAACTCGCCGGCTCGCAGCGTGAAACGGGCGAGCACGTCCCCGCTGGTCTGGGTCAGCGGTGTGACCGGCAGGGAGCAGGTGGGGTGGTCGAGGCGCGCATCGGTTGACAGGCCGCTGGCGCGGGCGACGTATCCCAGACACCCCAGGTCGCGGGCCTGGCCCAGGGTCAGGACCGCGGTGCCGGTGAAGCGGTCACGGATGATCGTGTTGCCCAAGGTCAGCGCTGCCACCTCCGCGATGTCCTCGGCGAGCCGGGCGAGCTGGGCCGGGTCGGGCAGGGCGAGCAGCTCGACCCGGCCGGGGCTGATGGCACCGCGCAGCAGCCGGTGTCCGGTGGTGGCGTCGTTGATTCGCAGGAGCTCTTCGCGGATCCGCAGCGCGTGCGCGTTGGCAAGGGAGAAGCCGACGTCGTTGGCCAGCGCGCCCAGGTCGCCGGCGTGGTTGTAGAGCCGTTCGAGCTCGAGTACCAGGGCACGCAGCCGGTGGGCCGGTTCGGGCATCTGAATGCCGAGGGCGTCCTCGACGGCAAGGCTGTGTGCCAGCGCGTGACCGGCAGAGGTGTCACCGCTGATGCGTTCCGCCAGGTGGATGGCGTCGGTGGCACCCAGCCCCTCGAAGAGCTTCTCCACCCCACGGTGGGTGAACCAGAGTCGGGCCTTGAGCTTGAGGATGGACTCCCCGACGACCGAGAAGCGGAAGTGTCCGGGTTCGATGATGCCGGCGTGGACCGGTCCCACCGGGATCTCATAGACCCCGTCGCCGACCACGGCGATGAACGGGTAGGCCTCGGTGTCGGTGAACGGCGGCGGCGGTCCGGCGTTGTGGAGCATCGGGTACCACCCGGCGGGCCAGTGGGCATGGCGGACCAGCCGGCGGGGCAGGGGGTGGTTGAGGGACTCGATCCCGAACAGGTCGTGCATCTCACGTTCGAATCGTGAGGCGGGGAAGGACAGCGAGGCCAGCGAGGGCAGCGTCGGGTCGCGGGCGGGCAGCGTTACCTCCAGCTCGATGCGGCGGTCCGGGGAGCCGGCGAGGAACAGGTAGACCACCCGCAGGGTGGGGCCGTCGTCGTGGGCTGCGACCAGGCCCAGGCGGAACCCGTCCTCGAACAGCGCCTCGGCTTGTTCGCGCAGCTGGGCTGGCTGCACGCGCAGGGCGATACGGTGCGCCCCGACCCGCAGACCGTTGTAGGCGGGGTGCTCGCCCAGGTCCGGGTCATCGGTCATCTGTGGCCTCCGAGCAGGGTGGCAGCGGTCTGGAAAAGCTCGAGCAGCGGGCCGACGGTCAGGCCCAGGACAAGACTCAGGATGACACCGGTAACCAGAGCCACCGAAACCGAGCGGGGTACGGCGATCGCCGGTGATCCCGGCGCCGGTGGGCCTAGCATCATCCGGGCGCCGTTGCGGACCATTGCGGCGAAGGCGACGACCACCAGCAGCAGGGCGGCGCCCAGCACCCACCCGAGGCCGGCGTCGGCCAGTGCGCGGGAGATGGACAGCTCACTGGCGAACATCGCGAACGGTGGCAGTCCCAGCAGGACAGCCAGGCCCACCAGGAAGGTGACACCGATCATCGGTGATCGGGCCAGGACGCCGGTGACATCGCTGATCCGGGTCGAGTCGTGGGCGGACTGCAACGCTCCGGAGCCGAGGAACACCAGTGACTTGGCGATCCCGTGAGCCAGGACGTGCAGCAGCAGGGCTGCGATCGCCAGCTTGGTGCCGGCCGCGGCTGCGACCGCGACCAGCCCCATGTTCTCCATGGAGGAGTACGCCAGCATTCGCTTGAAGTCGGTCTGGACCACCAGCAGTGAGGCCGCGATCAGCAGGGTGAGCAGCCCCACGATGATCAGGCCGGTGCGCAGGAATCCGGTGCCCACCGCGAGGTCGACCACGGACTTGACCCGCAGCAGCGCNTAGAACGCCACGGACAGCAGCACCCCGCTCATCAGGGCCGACACCGGTGCGGGCGCCTGGCTGTGTGCGTCTGCCAGCCACGTGTGGAACGGGACGAGCCCAGCCTTGGCGCCGTACCCGAGCAGTAGCAGGCCGGCGGCCAGGCGGGTCACGGCGGGGTCCAGACGGCTGGCATGGGCGAGCAGCACGTCGATGTTCAGGGCGTCCCCGCTGGAGGCCCCGGCGTGCAGGCTGGCGAAGTAGAGCAGAACGGTGCCCAGGAAGGCCAGCGCGATACCGACCGAGCAGATGACGACGTACTTCCAGGTGGCTTCCAGGGCGGCCCGTGTCCTGCGGTGTCCCACCAGGAACGCGGTGGCCACGGTGGTGGCCTCGATGGCCACCCACATCACGCCGATGTTGTTGGCCAGGACCGCTGAGGCCATCGCGGCCAGGAAGACGGGAACCAGCACGCCGTAGAGGTTCGCGCCCTTGGTGTCGGTGTGCCCGTGGACTAGCTCCGCGTCGATGTAGCCGATGCTGGCCACGGTTGCCAGGGTGCCCACGGTGCCGATCACGATCAGCATCGTGATGGACAGCGCGTCGGTCCGGAACAGGTTCAGGATGCCGAAGCGCTTGCCGGGTGCGTTGTTGAAGGCGAGGATGACGCCGCTGGCCAGGATGAGCAGAGCGGCCAGGACGGTTACCGACGAGGTCAGCCGTCGCCAGCCGGTGACTGCCGCCAGGGCTGCGGCGGCCAGGGGAGCGGCTATGGGTACCAACAACAGGAAGCTCATCAGCCGCGCAGCTCCCGCAGCTGGTCGAGGTCGGTGCCGCCGAAGGTGCGGCGCATGTGTCCGGTGAGCAGGCCCAGCACGAGCACGGCGAACAGGACGTCCAGTGACGCGCCGAGCTCCACGATGAGAGGAACCCCGGCGGTGATCAGGAACGCGGTGGCGGCGATGCCGTTGTCCAGCATCATGAAGCCCACGGCCTGGGAGAGGGCACGACGCCGGCTGACCATCACGAAGACGGCGATGAGGATGACCGCGAAGGCGGCCGGCACGGCGCGGGTGGACGGGGACGGGTCCAGCGTGATGATGGGCCGGGTTACCGCGTAGGCGAGCACGGTCAGGGCCGCGGTGATCAACAGCGAGCTGGTGGTGTTGACCAGGGGAGTGCTCTCGCGGCGTTCGCCGGCTTCGGTGCCGACGGCCTGCGCGAGTAGCAGCGGCAGGGCAACCGCCCGTAGCAGGAGCACGACGACCCCGACGACGATCAGGGCGCCGTCATGCTGGTAGACGCCCTCGGTCAGGGGGATCGCCGCCAGGGCTATGCCCTGCCAGGCCAGCAGCGCAACGATGGATCGCAGCTCGCGGCGCCACACGATCAGGACAGCGGCGAGCAGAAATGCTCCGGCGGCGAGATTGAGCACGCCGTTATAGGTGGCTTGGGTCATGGGCCTTCTCGATCAGTTGGTCGGGGTGGCGAAGAAGTAGGACGCGGTCACGGCCAACAGGGCGAGCAGGAAGGAGCCGGCGAGCAGCTCGGGGATCCGGAAGTACCGAAGCTTGGCGATGAAGACCTCGACGGTGGCGAGCACACCGGCCAGCAGTGCGACCTTGAGGCTGATGGCTACCAGGCCGATGAGTATCGCGAGCATCGACGGGTGAGCACCGGCCACCCCCCAGGGCAGGAAGAGGTTTGCCATCAGCCCCAGCAGGACAGTCAGGCGCATCCCGCTGGCCCACTCGACCAGCGCCAGCTTGGGACCGGCGTACTCCAGGATCATGGCTTCGTGGATCATGGTCAGCTCGAGGTGGGTCGAGGGATTGTCGACTGGCAGCAGCCCGGTTTCGGCGATGATCACGATGGCCAGCGCCACGAACGCAAGCAGGCTTCCGGGGGAGACCAGCTGTCCGGGGTTGTGTGCGGTGGCCGAGACGATGGCAGCCAGGTTGGCCGAGTGCCCGGGTACCGACAGCGCGAACACCGCGAGCAGGATGGTGGGCTCGACCAGGGCGGCGATCGTGATCTCGCGGCTGGACCCCATACCGCCAAACGCGGTGCCGGTATCCAGCCCGGCCAGGGTCAGGGCCACGGTCCCCAGGAACAGCAGGCCCACCACCCCGAAGAGGTCCGCGGCCGGGTCCAGGGGAGAGCCCAGCGCGATCAGCGGCAGGATCGCGGCGATCAGCAGCGTGGTGCCGGCCACGACTGCAGGGGCGAAGGCGAAAACTACGGTGGTGCCGGCCGGGGTGAGCTGCTGTTTGCGCAGCAGCTTGCGCAGATCCCGCCAGGGCTGTCCGATACCGCCTCCGGCCCGGCCCTCCAGCCGGGCGCGTATCTGCCGCATCCCGCCGACAACTACCGGCGACAAGGCCACAACGGCGACCACCTGCAAGACGGTGGCCAGGGCGGCCAGTGCGGTCGTCGTGCTCATCGTGAGATCACGAGAACGATGAGCAGCCCCAGCGCGCCGTAGGCCAGGTACAGGTGGACGCTGCCGGGGTGGGCGCGGCGCACCCACCCCGCCCAGGTGCTCACCGCGGTAACCACGGGTTTGTAGAGTCGTTGCTCCACGGGGTCGGCCTGCAAGGTCCGGTAGGTGACTTTCTCGACCAGGTACTGGGACTCAGCAAAATGGGTGACCTCTACGTCAGTCTCGGGCTGCAGGACGTTGTCGAAGACGCGTTGCAGGGGTTCTGCGAACGACGTGGCGGTGTACTGCATCCTCGAGCTGAGCGAGTCCGCCCCGCAGGCCCACAGCGGGACCTGGGCGGCAACGGGCCGGCGGCGGGCGCCCCAGCGGCCCAGGCCAAGGGCAAGCAGTACCGCAANGAGAAGTCCCGCGGCGATCAGGGCCGGTGAGATGGACCCGGCGATGCCGGGCAGGCGCAGGTAGGTGCCCAGCGCCGGACCGGCCTGCCTTCCGCCGACGGCTGGCAGTGCCGCCAGAACCTGCTTCAGGACGGGGCTGAGGACCACGGGGGCCACCGCGAACACGCAGCAGGCCGCCGCGGCCAGCGCCATCCCGGCCAGCATGCTCCACGGAGCCTCCCGGGCGGCCTGGGCGGCGGCCGATCGCGGCCGGGCCAGAAACCCGACCCCGAACGCCTTGACCATGGCCGCGATCCCCAGCCCGGTGGTGAGCGCGACGGCGCTCACCGACAGCGGCATCGTCAGCGCGAGCAGGGTGTTGTTCTCGTGCGGTGAGTGGATGAGACTCTGCAGCAGGAGCCATTCGCCGACGAAGCCGGCGCCCAGCGGCAGGCCTGAGGCGCCGAGCGCGGCGATACCGAACATCGTCGTCGTGCCGGGCATCCGCCGGGCAAGGCCGCCCAGCTTGTCCAGGTCGCGCAGTCCGGTGGCCGCAAGCACGGATCCGGCGGCCAGGAAGGCAAGCGTCTTGAAGGATGCGTGCGCCGCGATGAGCAGTAGTGCGGCGGTCATCGCCATGGCGGCCACTTGTTGCACGCCGTAGGAGGACAGAAGTGTCGCGGCACCCAGCGCCAGGGTGACCAGTCCCATGTTCTCGGTCGTTGAGTAGGCCAGCAGTCGCTTCAGGTCGGTCGCCACCGACGCCTGCAGGACCCCGAACACCGCTGAGACGGCGCCGAAGATCATCAGCGTCAGCCCCCACCAGTGCGGGCTGGGGCCCAGGATCTGCAGGTCGATGCGGATGATGCCGTAGATGCCCATGTTGACCATTGCCGCGCTCATGAGCGCTGAGACCGGGCTGGGGGCCTCAGGATGGGCCCGTGGCAGCCAGGCATGAAGTGGCAGCAGGCCGGCTTTGGACCCGAACCCCATGAGGGTCAGCAGAAACACCGCTGTACGGGTGGGCCCTGAGATGCCTGCGGCGTGGGCGGTGATGGTGGCGAAGGCGTCGCCGCCGCCGGCCGCGGACAGCACCACCAGTGCCAGCAGGATTGCCGCGAAGCCCAACTGGGTCATCACCGCGTAGAAGGCCCCGGCGGACCGCACGGCTGCGCGCTTGTGCTCGGACAGCACCAGGACAAGGGACGCTGCGGCCATCAGCTCCCAGGCGAGCAGGAACGTGGTGACCGATCCCGCCGCCGGAACAAGGAGCATGGCGGCCACGAAGAGCGGGAGCATGACCAGGGTGAAGGCAGCCCAGTGCTCGCGTTGGGCGTACCCGACGGCGTAGATGCCCACGGCGATGGCCACGGCGCCGGTGGCGGCCACAAAGAACCCGCCCACCGGGCCCATGTCGAAGGTCACCCCGACCAGGGGGAGCAGCCAGCCGATCCTCAGATGCGCAGCCCGCCCGAAGATAGCGCTCAGGCCGGCGGCCACCCCGGCCACGCCCAGGGCCGTGGTCAGAGCTCCGGAAAGGAGCGCCGCGGGGCGAGCCCGCCGGGCCGGCAGGGTCTCAGCAGGTGCTGGGGTGGCGGGGGAGTCGTGAAGGGCTGTAGTCACCGGCCGGTCACCGAACGCAGCGCCGTGATGATCTGCGTCGGGGTGGGCGGGCAGCCAGGCACCTGAACATCCACGGGTATGACGTCGGTAACCGGGCCCACCACCGCGTAGCCGTCCGCGAACGCGCCACCGTTGATGGCGCAGTCGCCGACGGCGATGACGACCCGGGGTTCCGGGATCGAGTTGAGGGTGTTGAGCAACGGCTGGTGCATGTTGCGGGTGACCACCCCCGTGGTGAGCAGTCCGTCCGCGTGTCGAGGGGAGGCGACGATGCGCGCCCCGAACCGCTCGCCGTCATAGACCGAGGAGAAGGCACCGGTGATCTCCAGCTCGCAGCCATTGCAGGAACCGCAGTCCACGTGCCGAAGCTGTAGTGAGCCACTGACCCCGGTGGGCGGCTCCAGGGCGGGCACGGGAGCCTGTTCGGCATGCTCGACGATGCGTCCGACCCGGCGGATCTTCGCGATCCAGCTCACTGGTCGCCCAGCTCCGCCCCGTGTCTGCGGCGATGTGTGTTCAGGGCACTCATCAGTGGTCCGCTCGCTCCGAGGCCTGGCCGTTGCCTTGCAGGTCCTTCAGGAGATCCATCTGGTCGGTGAGCAGGCCGGTCAGCACCTTGCGGGCAAGCAGGAGCAGCTCAGACATGTCCTTGGAGGCGATCGAGTAGATCACGTTGTTGCCCTGTTTGCGGGCCACGACCATACCGGTGCGGCGCANCACGGCGAGCTGCTGGGACAGGTGCGAGGACTCGAGCCCGAGCTTGGGCATCAGCTCGCCGACCGAGTGCTCCTGTTCTGACAGGAGCTCCAGAATTCGGATGCGTGCAGGGTGTCCGAGAGTCTTGAAGAACTCGGCCTTCAGCTTGTCGATCGGTTCTGGCATGGCGTCCTGCCCTTCAGTCTTGGAGGCTTTCACCCGCGAGGACCCTGGAATGCTCTCACATAGTTCAATCAGTTGCCAATACCCATAAGTAGTCATCTTGCCTTTGGAGCGAAGGGTGGAACGACGTTAGGTTGCTTTCATGGCCGCCACGGGTAGCAGCTCCCCAGCAGTCGAGCTGGTCGTGGCCGGCCGCAGCGTGCG
>JGI24140J50213_10001542_pt1 | contig 9934 bp, 7 predicted proteins | sample BarGraIncu00222A_FD_50213 | JGI IMG/M metagenome (IMG submission 50213) | reverse complement strand
TTATCGCCTTCGTCGCCGCCGGGCTGCTGGCCGTCCTCGCCCTTCGCTCGTTGCACCACCACCCCACCTCCGGCGAGGAGCACGAGGAGCGGACGGCCGGGCGCCTGGACAACGCTCCCACCTTCTGGTTCCTCGGCGTCGGTGCCGTGGGCATGGTGGTCAACTTCTCCACCCTGGTGCTGTTCCTCGCCGCCCTGCACGAGATCACACGGTCGACGGTGGGGACGCTCGACCGCACCGTCGTCTTCGCAGTGCTCTTCGTGGTCACCCTTCTGCCGGTGCTCGTCCCGGTGGGCCTGGTCACCGTCCTCGGCGACAGGGCCGACCCCCCGTTGAACGCCGCCCACACCTTCGTCGCAGGGCACGCACGCATCATCGGCATCGCNGTNGAGGTGGTCTTCGCCGCCTACCTGGTGTGGAAGGGCGTGGGCGAGCTGCCCTGACCAGCGCTTCCGCACCCACCCTACCCGGCAGGCACCTTCCAGCCCCGGGACTCGGCGATCTCCTTGCACGTCGGGCACAGGGGGTACCGCTTGGGATTGCGACCGGGCACCCAGATCTTCCCGCACAGTGCCTTGACCGCCGTTCCGTTGACCATGCCCTCCACCACCGACGGCCCCGCCGAGATGAAGTCTCCCTTCTCCGGCTTGAACCCCTCGAGCACGATATGGGACATGCGCTCGTGGTCGCCGTCGAGCTCGGGGTCGACCTGGGTCGGGGCCAGGGTGATGCCTGCATCGGTCATGGGACAAGGATCGCGCAACCACCGGCGGACCACACGCAACGGCCGCCTGCCTCCAGGGCGAGCGGCACCGCCGGCGGGCCCAACCCCTACGCTCTGGGGCATGCCCGCACGCACCCTCGTCCTCGCCTCGGGCTCCCCGGCGCGGCTCCGGCTGCTCCGTGATGGCGGTTTCGACCCCGAGGTCGTGGTCAGCGGGGTGGACGAGGACGACATCCCGGCCCCCGACACGGTGACCTCGGTGACACTGCTGGCCGAGCGCAAGGCCCGGGCGGTGGCGGATCCGTCCGGCGACGCCATCGTGGTCGGGTGCGACTCGATGCTCGAGTTCGACGGGAGCCCGCACGGCAAGCCGGCGTCGGAGCACCAGGCAAGGAAGTGGCTGCGCTCGATGCGGGGCCGGTCGGGGACGCTGTACACCGGGCACTGCATCATCGACGAGCCGACCGGGCGCCAGGTCGCCGAGGCGGTGGGCACGACCGTCCGGTTCGCCACCACCACGGACGCCGAGCTCGATGCCTACCTGGCCACCGGTGAGGCCATGGCCGTGGCCGGCGCATTTACCCTCGACGGCCGGTCGGCACCGTTCATCGAGGGGGTGGACGGGGACCCGGGCAACGTGATCGGCCTGTCGCTGCCTGCGTTGCGGCTCCTCCTCGGCCGGCTGGGCATCCCCATCACCGACCTGTGGGCCCGGCGGCTGCCATGAACAGCGCACTCCCCGCCCTCAAACTCGGTGCCCTCGCTGTCGACCCCCCGGTTGTGCTTGCCCCCATGGCCGGGGTGACCAACATCGCCTTCCGCCGGCTGTGCCAGACCTACGGCGCCGGCCTCTACGTCAGTGAGATGGTGACGGCGCGGGCCCTGGTCGAGGGCAACGCCAAGACGCTGGGCATGGCCTCCTTCGGCGACGACGAGCCGGTGCGCAGCGTGCAGCTCTACGGGGTCGATCCCCGGGTGGTGGGCGACGCCGTGCGCCGACTGGTCGACGAGATCGGCGTCGACCACATCGACCTCAACTTCGGATGCCCGGCGGCCAAGGTGACCCGCCAGGGCGGCGGAGCCGCTCTCCCCGTCCATCGACGGTTGTTCCGAGCCATCGTCGGGGCCGCCGTGGGAACCGCGGACTCGGTGCCGGTCACCGTCAAGCTCCGCACGGGGGTCGACCGCGACCATGTCACCTTCCTCGACGCAGGCCGGATCGCCGAGGGCGAGGGCGTCGCCGCCGTCACTCTCCACGCCCGCACCGCCGAGCAGCTCTACTCCGGCCGCGCCGACTGGCGGGCCATCGCCGAGCTCAGGTCGGTGGTCACCTCGGTGCCGGTGCTCGGCAACGGCGACCTCTGGGAGGCCGCCGACGCCCTGTCCATGGTGGAGGCCACCGGATGCGACGGTGTGGTGGTGGGCCGGGGCTGCCTGGGACGGCCGTGGCTCTTCCGCGACCTGGCCGACGCCTTCGCCGGGCGGCCGATCCAGGCCCCGCCGTCCCTCGGCGAGATCGTGGGGATGATGCGCGCCCACGTCGAGCTCCTGTGTGACGCCTTCGGCGAGGACCTCGGAGTCCGCCAGTACCGCAAGCACACCGGGTGGTACCTGACCGGCTTTCCGGTGGGCTCGGCGATCCGCCGGTCGCTGGCCCAGGCCGACTCCCTCGTCGAGGTGCTCGGCCTGCTCGACCGACTCGATCCGGGACTCCCGTTCCCCGCCGAGGCGGCGCGCATGACCCGGGGCCACACCAACGGCCCGAGGCCGGTGCACCTGCCGTCGGGCTGGCTCGACAGCGTCGACGACCCCACCCCGCCCTCCGGTGGCGACGTCCTGGTATCGGGGGGATGAGCGCGGAGGAGGACGGCAACCGGCCCCTGCACCCCGGGCCACCGCGTCGCCGGGCCGCCGTCACCGGGGCCAACGGGTTCGTGGGGCGCTCGCTCATCCCCGAGCTGGTCGGGCGCGGGTACGCGGTCGACGCCCTGGTCCGCGATCCGGCCTCCGTCGAGGCACGGGCCCATGTCGACATCCGCGTCGTCGATGTCGGCGACACCGACGACCTCACCGAGGCCTTGTCCGGGTGCGATGTCGCCTACTACCTGGTCCACGCCATGGCCGGCGGTAAGGGGTTCGAGGAGCGCGACCGGGCCCTGGCCCGGTCGTTCGCCCGGGCTGCGGCGGCCGGCGGGGTCCGCCAGATCGTCTATCTCGGGGGCCTCGGGCACGGCACCCTGTCGACCCACCTGGCCAGCCGGCAGGAGGTCGGCGAGCTGCTCGGCTCCACCGGGGTGCCGGTGGTCGAGCTCCGCGCCGCGGTGGTCCTCGGGGCGGGGAGCATCTCGTTCGAGATGGTGCGGTACCTGACCGAGCGGCTCCCGATGATGGTCTGCCCGAGATGGGTCAACACCAAGGTGCAGCCGATCGCCGCACGCGACCTGATGGCGTACCTGGCCGAAGCCGCCGATGTCGGGGCCGGGATCTACGAGATCGGGTGCCCCGACGTCACCACCTACCGGGAGATGATGGACACCTACGCCCGGGTGCGCGGCCTGCGGCCCCGCTTCATCATCAAGGTGCCCGTCCTGTCCCCGTCCCTGTCCGCCCACTGGGTCGACCTGGTCACCCCGGTCGACAGCACGGTGAGCCACGCGCTCATCGAGAGCCTGGCCCACGAGGTCACCGTCCGCACCGGCGCCCGCACCGACGACGCCTTCACCGTTCGGCCGCTCACGGTGGAGGCAGCCATCGACGCCGCCCTCGCAGAGCAGGCCCATCGCATCTCGGAAACCCTGTTCCAACGGCATCACGGCCTGGAGGACGGCGTCTACACCGACCGGGCGGCAGCGAGTGTCCACGCCGCGAGCGTGCGCGGGAACGGGGTGGTCGAGGGTGTGGAGCTCGACCTGGACGACTGCGGCGGCCGGCTGTCGTGGTATGGGCTCCCCTACGCCTGGCGGATGCGGATCTCCCTCGGCCACCTGTTCGGCGAGGACCTCCGGCTCGGCCGGCCGGCCACGGTCGAGACGGGCGCGCAGGTCGACTGGTGGACGGTCGAGCTCCGGGAGCCCGAGACCCTGGTGCTCAGTTGCCGCACCTGGTTCTGCGGCGAGGCCTGGCTCGGCTTCCGGGTGTCGACCACCTACCCGGCCCGCATCGAGCAGGTCGGCGCCCTCCGGACGAGGGGGCTGATGGGCATGGCTTACTGGTGGCTCCTGTGGCCCATCCATCAGCTCGCATTCCGTGTCATGGTGCGCCACCGGGTGGTGCGTGCCCGCCGGATGGCCCGGCGCCACCGCCACCACGACCGGCGCTGAGCACGAACCGGCGCGGCGGTGTGGGAGACTGGACCCGGTTGATCGCGTCGGGCTCCCCCGGCGTCGGACCGGAGGATGGCTCCGGTCGTGGCGAGGTCACCGCACCCCCTCATGATCGTCGGCTCCTCCCTCACCATCGAAATCGGTGACCGCACCCTGCTCCGTGACGCCTCGTTCGTGGTGGGCGCAGGCGAGAAGGTCGGCCTGGTCGGTCGCAACGGCACCGGGAAGTCGACGTTCATCTCGGTGGTCATCGACGAGCCGGGCCGCAACGTCCGGTCCACCGGCAATGCCCGCATCCGCGGCACCTACGGGTACCTGCCCCAGGTTCCCGAGCCGCACGGCCTGGGCCTCGAGCCCAACGGCTTCTCCCACGTCCTGTCCGGCCGGGGCCTCGACGTCCTCGACGACGCACTCGAAAAGGCCCGGACCCAGATGTCCAAGGACCCCAGCACCGAGAACATCGAGCTCTTCTCCGATCTCGAAGAGCAGTTCCGGGAGAACGGCGGCTACGAGGCCGAGTCGACCATGGCCCGACTGGCCGACGGACTCGGGCTGCGCCAAGAGCTCCTGCTCGAGGACATCGAGAGCCTCTCGGGTGGTCAGCGCCGCCGGGTCGACCTGATCCGCATCCTGTTCCAGGGGCCCGACACGATGATCCTCGACGAGCCCACCAATCACCTGGACCTCCCGGCCAAACGGTGGCTGATGGAGGAGCTCGAGAGCTTTCCCGGGGCCATCCTGGTGGTGTCCCACGACCTGAAGCTGCTCGACCGGTCGATCAACAAGGTGCTCCACCTCTCCGACGGGCGCCTCCACGAGTTCAAGGGGACCTACTCGTCGTACATGGTGCAACTCGAGGCCGACCAGAGCCAGCGGGAGCGGGCGGCACTCCTCGAGGGCAGGGAGATCAACCGGCTGTCCACCCTGGCCGACTCGATGCGGGGCAGCACCAACCGGCGCGCCCGCGTCGCCAAGTCGATCGACAAGCGGGTGGAGCGCCTCGAGTCGGCCAAGACCGAGGTCCACAAGCGCGAGAAGAAGAGCTCCTTCAAGCTGCCCACGCCGCAACGCTCGGCCGAGGTTCCCCTGCGGGCCNCCGACCTCAAGGTCAGCTACGGGACGGCCACCGTGCTCGACAAGGTGAACTTCCACTGCCGGCGCGGGGACCGAGTGGTGATCATCGGGCGCAACGGAGCCGGCAAGTCGAGCCTGTTGCGCTGCCTTGCCGGTGTGCAGCAGCCCACCGGCGGCGAGGTCACCCTGGGGGTCAACGTCACCCTCGGCTACTTCGCCCAGGAGCACGAGCAGGTCGACCTCGACGTCAGCGTCCTCGAGAACATCGACGACACCATCCTGGTCCAGGAGACCGAGCGCCGGGCCCTGCTCGGCTCGTTCGGCATCGCCGGCAAGGCGGCCCACCAGATGCCCAAGACCCTGTCAGGGGGTGAGCGGGCCAAGCTGGGGCTGGCCATGCTGGCCGCAGGACGGGCCAACGTGCTGCTCCTCGACGAGCCCACCAACAACCTGGACCCGTCCTCCATCGAGGCGGTCGGCACCATGCTCAGCCGGTGGCCCGGCACCATCGTCGTGGTCAGCCACGACCGCGCCTTCGTCGACGCCCTCCAGCCGACCCACTGCCTCAAGCTCCCCGACGAGGTCTTCACCCACTGGAGCGACGACTACCTCGACCAGGTGGAGATGAAGTAGGCAGCCCACCCTTCGTGACCTGCGACTATGGGGCTCGACCAGTGAGAACACGGCGAGCAGACTGAGTGTGGTCACCTGCGGTTTCTTGCTGGATATTGACCTCGTGCGGACAAATGCGGACAAGTTCGGCGGTCGGCACTCCCCCGTCGCATTGCCGCTCTACCCTGGCCGCATAGACCACGCCGACCGCTACGCCAACGCGGTCCGAGCTGAACCGGGGGTTTGCTGGCGCATGGTGAGCCGAGGCCCCGGCTACCGGGTCGACACCCCACGGATTGCCCCGAGCCCGTGCGATGGGTCGGGCGGGGCATGGTCGGGCGCAAGCGGATGCGGCTGTGGTCATGCGGCCGGCACGCCGAGGGGCTCGGCGAGTTGAGCGCAGTTCAATCTGCCTGGCTACTCTTCGGCTGGCCGTCAGGTGTGCGGCGGGAAGGCGGCGGTCGTGATTGAGCTAGGGCAACACCCCGGGGCAAGCAGGGCGGTCTTGGACCGCCATGGAGAGCGGTGGAGCCTTGCCTTCACCTTGCCCAATGGGACCGTGACTTTGGATATGTTCACGGACAAGGACCTTGTCGACCATATCTATGACGAGAATGTCGACGACGTTGAACGTGTAATCACGCTGGTGGAGAAGCTGCTTGCGGATGGTGGACATCGGCCACGACGAGGGGGTGGACACCTCTACGGATCAGACATCGCAACCTGGGCACTCTCTCCGGTAGTGGGCTAAGGGGAAACCCTACGTTCGCCCCTGCCCCTAGCGGGACCTTCCTGGATAGCCCATTGAGGGGTGTTTTCGAGGCTGTGGTGGATTTCTTCGAAACGTCGCGCTGACCAGCGCGAATGTAGAGGTCGATGACTCGCGATGGACACCCGATCGGGTGTATGGGCTAATANATGGCTTCCATCACTGGCAAGACCGTCGGCGGACACACCTACTACTACCTGCGCGAGGTGGCCCGGGTGGGGGGCAAACCGAAGGTGGTGTCCCAGGTCTACCTGGGCAAAGCGGCGGACATCGAGGCGGCTATGTCCGGTGCCACCAGGCTGCCTGATGCGGTTACCCACCGGAAGTTCGGGGACCTGGCTGCGGTGTGGGGAATGCTGGAGCGTCTCGGCGTGGGAGGGATCGTCGATGACGTCGATGACGTCGTTGGGGAACGGCGCTCGGACGCGTCTGCATCGGTGGGAATGTACTTCGCTCTGGCAATCGCCAACCGGGTGGCCGCTCCGTGCTCGAAACTGGCCTTTGCGGACTGGTGGTCGACGACGGCCGGAGACCGGATGTGCAAGCTCGCTGTTTCCGCTCTCGACCATCGGAGGTTCTGGGACGCCATGGATGTTGTCTCCGACGAGCAGCTGGTCGAGATCGAGCGTCGCATCGTTGCCCGCATGGTCCGGTCCTTCGGCCTCGATTGCTCGGGACTCGTGCTCGACATGACCAACTTCGCCACCTACATCGACTCCGGGAACGACCGGGCCCCGATCGCCCAGCGGGGCCACGCCAAGCAGAAACGAACCGACCTTCGCCTGATGGGCCTCGGTCTGGTGGTGTCCACTGACTTCGGGGTGCCACTCGTCTCCCATGCCTATGCCGGCAACCGCCCCGACGTCACCCAGTTCGCGGACATGGTCAGCTGGGAAGGCGTAGAACGCCACCAGCTCCTCCCGGTCCTTGGTGACCTTCTCGGTGGCCTTCGGCCACTTGGCCTCGTAGTCCTTGACGAACTGATCGAGTGCCCTCTCTCCGTGGTCGCGGTCTTCGGCGTCACGGACCTCTTTGAGGGCGGCATCGGACAGTGTCACTGATCAGGGGCACCTGATCGTCGCCTCCGGAGACAGGTCTCTCCTCACTGGCTCTCTTTCAGTGTCAGCGATCAACCCTTCTCGCCAGATCCAAGATCCCGACTGGCAAGGCGAAGCCTTCTCTCCTCCGATGAATTTGCACTCCTCAACAAGGGAGGCGGGTTGTTGGGAACTCGAGGTCACCTGCGCCAGAGCCACACCCCGGACAGGATTGGGGGTCAATAACGACTGGCCGACCATTCTTCAGATTCCAACACAAGGCGCAGTCTCGGCAAAAGAAGTTCACTTCTTCTCCGACGCCTACTGGGATCAGCTTCTCACTACTGCACTCAGGGCACTGCTTCAGCCCTATCACCGCTGCACTCATCACCATCACCTCTTTCATAAGTCAGCTCCCGCCAGCACTAGCGGATTGCCTATTTGACGTCGGCGAGGTAGAAAACGGCCAGCCGCTAGGCGGTCCCCCAAGATTTCGTCGAAATCCTGGTAGGTCCGACGGATCAACAATTCGCATGCATCCTCACTCATCACATTGGCCTCCCTTCCTCGTTGCCCTACCATCGAGTCTGCTGCTTGCCAACCAGGTGTCAAGAGGCGAGAGTCCCTATCCGGGCGAACAAGAGGGCAGGTTCCCCAGCGTGGCTGACGGCCGGAATCCCGGCCGGAGATGCTCTCACTGAGCCAAGAGCCAGACGTTCCTCGCTAGGGGTGGGTAGATGGGGCTGCCGCCTAGGGCGCACTATCCTCTATGGGCCGGTCGGGGGCAGGCTGTCCCACCCACCCGGCGACCAGAGTCACCACTGTGCGATGAGAACCTGCCGAAGGCCTCGGGTCTTGTCCTTGTGAAGAAGATGGGAGTAGCCACACTTTGGCGAACCGAGGGCCGAGAGATGGAGGACGCTATGACCAGCACAGAGACCTGCTCCGGCAGCGCTGATCGCATCATCGAGTCGTTATCATGATGCGGGGAACATGGCGCTTGAATCGGTGCGGAAGTTCCTTGACACCATAAATGGTGTTTTTCCGACGTGAGCGCAGACAACGGCCCGCGCCAAAAGAACATCGATGCGGCGTTCAAGATGACCGAGCAGCTTGTCGGCACTTCGACCCAGCTTGCGGAGAAGATCGTGAAGGTGAGTCAGGACGTCCTGGGCGAGGCGGACAAGGAAGGCTGAAGGCTCTCAGCGGGGAGCTGAAGCTGACTTTCCGCACATGCGGAGACCGTTTTACATCCCCCACCCTTCAGCACGCTCGACCTGACGGAGCTCGGCCTGCTCGAGTTCTTCCAGCAGCTCTATGAACCTGCGACCGCGTTCGATCGCAGACCGGTAACGCTCAGCCTGTTGGCTCGACAGCCGCCGGGTGATCCTCTTGCGGCCCTGGCTGTATCCCCACTGGACATAGGGACCATGAAGTTGCGGGGGCTCCTCGTTGCAGCGGCAGTTCTGCTTGCCGCACCGCGTCATCCGCTCAACTAGACCTCCTGGGAGGACCCCACCGTTCTCGGCAAGTTGGTCGACCACGCATCTTCGAAATCTTCTCCGGGCTCGCACGCCAGCGCTTGCTTGGCCCTGACGGTGCCGTCATCCAGACCTTCTCATCCGAGTTGACCAAGCTCCAGCAGATCGTCCTCGACCTCCTCGGTGTTCCCGAGCAGGCCTACCGGTGAGTGGGGGACGCAAAAAGGTCTCAGCATGTGCGGAAAGTCAGCTGAAGGGCACAGAAGTGGCTTGGTAAGCGATCCCGGCGGATTGAGGGCGTGAATGGCCAGCTCGAAAGTGTTGGCGCGCCATGTTCCATAACCGCCGCCCACCCTGTTCAGGGGCAGTCAGACAGGACTAGCCCTCGACGAGCGCGACCAGAGTCTCAGGGCGGACTCCATCGGTCTTCATTGCATCCGCTGCGGCCTCTGACGCCATTACCTCTCGATAGGCATCCATGTCGGGAATCTCCGCAATCAGTCCGACCCTATTCGTCTTGTCTGGGTCAATAAACGTTCGGATGGTAATGCCCAAGGGTCCAAACACCTCGTCCCGCTTTGGTGAAGCAAGCCAGTGGTTGACATCATCGACCTCATGGAAAATCATCACTGTTGCCATTGGTGCCTCGGCTTTCCCCTGCTCCGAAAGGAGCTGAATTCGATAGGTGGACAACGCCGACCATAGATCTCCAGCTCACTCCAGACAACAGGTCGGTCTGAGCCACTTCACGCTGCTGGATAGCAGCTGGCCTGCAGGTCGACCCATCCCACGGACCCGGCAGCGAGGACACCCAAACGGCACTGTCCCGGACTCCCGGCCCGCTTCCACCAGACACGCCGTTCGACGGCGTGCCGGTCAGCGACGCCGTGGCGCCTCGCGCTGCAGTAGCTTCA
>JGI24140J50213_10001541_pt1 | contig 9953 bp, 10 predicted proteins | sample BarGraIncu00222A_FD_50213 | JGI IMG/M metagenome (IMG submission 50213) | reverse complement strand
CGTGCGGCACCTCGAGATTGATCGCATCGACGGCAGTGAAGGTGCCGTACCTCTTGGTCAACCCTTTCAGCTGGATCATGTGATCAACGTGTTGTCGGAGGGTGTCGCGCTTTCTTCGCGGCGGCGCTCTGCTTCGCCTCGAGCGTCCAGTTCAGAAACGCCAGCTCATACGCCGTGCGCTTCAACGTGAACGTGCCCAGCGGTGTCGTCTGGATCGCGCGGCCGCGCTCGTCGATCCAGCCGCTCACGATCGTCGAGCCCTGCGGATCGATCCGCCATCCGCGCACCGTGTCCTCGTGCGCGACGATCCACGTGTGTCGCGCATCGTCCATCGTCGCGCTGTCCGGAATCACGAATAAACTCTCGGCGCCCACCGTCAGCTGAATTTCCTCGGGCGTGCCGGTCGTCGGATCGTAGATCGGATACTTGTAGACGCGCCCCACCTGCGGGCGCGCGGCGAGTGCGAGCGCGAGCGGAACCGTCGTCGGCCAAAATACCGAGCGGCGCACCGTCACCGACGCGGTGTCAGGACGCGCCTTCCCGGCGGTGGTGATGAGCTCGAGCAGCGTGTCCTGGCTCATCTTGCCGCTCACTCGGTACGGCCCGTGATGGCCCGTGATCGCCGCCGAGCTCGAAGGTGAAGCCCGTGAGCCTGAGCCCCGGCGTGAGAGTCACGCGCGCGCGCGCCGCTAGTCGATCGTTCGTGCCCGAGTCCGGCGGATCGATCACGAGCACGTCGCGCACGCTGATCCCCGTCACGCTCGTATCGATCGACGACGACGCCCATCCCACGCGCGTGTCGCCGTTCATTACCTCGTAGTACGCCGATCCGGGAACCACGAGCAGCGCGGCCTCCGTCATCTGCTCGGGCTCGCCCACGAACATTTCCCGGCGCGCGAGCATGGCGAGCCCCACGAGCCAGAGGAAGATGATCCCCGCTCCGATCGATTCGCGACGCGTCATGCTGCGATCACGCGAGCGTCAACGACGTTTCGGAGGTGATCCAGCCGAGATATTTCGAGAGGCCGCCCGTGACGGGCAGCGCAAGCAGCTCCGGCACCTTGTACGGATGCAGCTCGGCGAAGGCTACCTCGAGCGAATCGAGCCGCGCCGCGCGCGTCTTGAGGTAGACGATCACCTCGGTCTCGTCCGCGATCTTGCCGTTCCAGCGGTAGAGCGAGCGGACGCCGGGGACGATCTGTCCGCAGGCAATCAGGCGTCGTTCCAGCAGCGTCTTGATGAGCGAGACTGCCTCATCGGCGCTGGCGACCGTGGTCATGACGACCATGGCATCAGTGTGCGACATCAGGTGTGGTCGAGGGTAAGTGCGGACAGGGCCGCGTTTAAAGACGACTCAGACGCCGTTCAGCAAGCGCCCCCTCACCACCGCAGAAACGCCTGTCTTGTCATAGCCGCCACGGCTGGTGAAGTTACCGGGATGCCCGAAGAAAAACTGATTGTGCGCGGTGCCCGCGAGCACAATCTTCGAAACGTCGACGTCACCATCCCGCGGGATAAGCTCACCGTCATTACCGGACTCTCAGGATCCGGGAAGTCGTCCCTCGCCTTCGACACGATCTACGCGGAGGGGCAGCGCCGGTACGTCGAGTCGCTGTCGGCGTACGCGCGCCAGTTCCTGGGGCTGATGGAGAAGCCGGACGTCGACGCGATCGAGGGGCTCTCACCCGCCATCTCGATCGAGCAGAAATCCGCGGGCCACAATCCGCGCTCCACCGTTGGCACCGTCACCGAAATCTACGACTACCTGCGCTTGCTCTACGCGCGCGCCGGCACACCGCATTGCCCCACGTGCGGCGAGCCCGTGCAGCGCCAGAGCGCATCGCAGATCGCCGACACCGTGCTCACGTGGCCCGAGGGCACGCGAGTGGAAGTGCTCGCGCCACTCGTGCGCGGACGCAAAGGCGAGTTTAAGGATCTCTTCGAGATGGCGCGCAAGCAGGGCTTCGTGCGCGCGATCGTCGACGCGAAGCCGGTGGAGCTCGCGTCGCCGCCCAAGCTGAGCAAGCAGCACAACCACAGCATCTCGGTCATCGTCGACCGCCTGGTCGCGCGCGCCGAGGACCGCGGCAGACTCACAGATTCTCTCGAGACCGCGCTGCGCCTCGCCGATGGAATCGTCGACGTCGTGCGCCACGACACCGGTGCCACGCAGCTCTTCTCCGAGCGCTACGGCTGTCCGACGTGCGGGCTCTCGCTCCCCGAGCTCGAGCCGCGCCAGTTCTCCTTCAACTCGCCCTTCGGCGCCTGCACCCGCTGCGGCGGCCTCGGCGTGCAGAACGAAGTCTCCGAAGAGCTCATCCTCGGCGACGCGAGCGTCTCGATTCTCGAGGGCGTCATTCTCCCGTGGGGAGAGCCGAGCGGGCATCTGCGCAAGACGATTCTCCCGGCGCTGGCGAAGCAGTTCAAGTTCGATCTCAATGCGCCGTGGGGAAATCTCACGCCGAAAACGCAGGCGCTCATTCTCTACGGCTCGTCGGGGAAGAAGACCAAGTTTCGCGTCGACACGGGAAGCGCGCGCGGCGACTTCGAAAGCGCGTGGGAAGGGGTGCTCGCGAACGTGCAGCGCCGCTACAACGAGACGACGTCCGACGGCGTGCGCGAGGAGCTCGAGGAGTTCATGATCGAGGCGCCGTGCCCCGTCTGTCACGGCCGCCGGCTCAAGGCGGAGTCGCTCGCGGTGACGGTGAACGGGCTGAACATCGGCGAGGTCACCGAGTTCCCGATCACCGAAGCGCTCGAGTTCTTCGATAGCGTGCCCGTGCGCGAGAACGGTCGCCCTGGTCTCGACAAGGACATCGCGGGGCCGATCCTCAAGGAAGTGCGCGAGCGGCTGCGCTTCCTCGTCGACGTCGGCCTCGACTATCTCACGCTCGGCCGTGCGGCGGAGTCGCTCTCGGGCGGCGAGGCGCAGCGCATTCGACTGGCGACGCAGATCGGATCCCGCCTGGTGGGCGTGCTCTACATCCTCGACGAGCCGTCGATCGGACTCCACCAGCGCGACAACGCGCGTCTCTTGGCGACGCTGCGGCAGCTGCGCGATCTCGGCAATACCGTGATCGTCGTCGAGCACGACGAAGAGACGATGCGCGAGGCCGACTACCTCATCGACATGGGTCCGGGCGCCGGAAAGCACGGCGGGCTGATCGTGGCCGAGGGGTCGGTGGAGGAGGTCATTCGCAACCCATCCTCCCTTACCGGGAAATATCTCAGTGGTGAGATGAAGATCGCGATACCCAATCCGCGCCGGGAGCCCAGAAAGGGCTTCTCGCTGAGGATCGAAGGGGCTCGCGCTCACAACCTGAAGAATCTCACTGCTGAGATACCTCTGGGGCTCTTCGTCGCGATCACCGGCGTTTCCGGCTCCGGAAAGTCGACGCTGATCGAGGACATTCTCCACAACCATCTCGCGCGCCACTTTTACCGGGCGCGCGTGATTCCCGGCGCGCACGATCGCATCACCGGCCTCGAGCACATCGACAAGGTGATCGACATCGACCAGAGCCCGATCGGTCGCACGCCGCGCTCCAATCCCGCGACGTACACGGGACTCTTCACGCCCATNCGCGAGCTCTTCGCCGAGTTGCCGGATGCNAAGATCCGCGGCTACGGTCCGGGCAGATTCTCGTTCAACGTGAAGGGCGGCCGCTGCGAGGCGTGTCAGGGCGACGGGCTCGTGAAGATCGAGATGCACTTTCTTCCCGATGTCTACGTGCCGTGCGAGGTGTGCAAGGGGAAGCGCTACAACCGCGAGACGCTCGAGGTTCGCTTCCGCGGTGCGAGCATCGCCGACGTGCTCGACATGACCGTCGAGGATGCCTGCGCCTTCTTCGAGAATCAGCCGCGCATCCGCCAGAAGCTCGAGACGCTCCTGGACGTCGGCCTCGGCTACGTGCACCTCGGCCAGAGCGCGACCACGCTCTCGGGCGGCGAGGCGCAGCGCGTCAAGCTCGCCACCGAGCTCTCGAAGCGCGACACGGGACGCACCTTCTACATTCTCGATGAGCCGACGACGGGCCTCCACTTCGAGGACGTGCGGTTGCTCCTCGAGGTGCTGCACCGTCTCGTGGAGAAGGGGAACACCGTACTCGTCATCGAGCACAATCTCGACGTGATCAAGACGGCGGACTGGATCATCGATCTCGGACCTGAGGGCGGCGCGCGCGGCGGACAGATCGTCGCGCAGGGCACGCCCGAGGAAGTCGCGCAGGTCCCGGACTCGCACACGGGTCACTATCTGCGCCCGCTCCTCGCGCGCCCCTCCCGCCAGAGGGCGGGATAGCGCATGGTCTCGCTCCTAGACATCATCGGCCCCGTGATGGTCGGCCCGTCGTCGTCACACACGGCGGGCGCCTGCCGGATAGGGCTGCTCGTGCGCGGGCTCGTCGGCGGCACGCCCGAGAAGGCGCGAATAGAGCTGCACGGCTCCTTCGCGCGCACGGGCGAGGGACACGGCACCGACAAGGCGCTCGCCGGCGGACTGCTCGGCTTCCGCCCCGACGACGAGCGACTGCGCGACGCGCTCGACATCATGGAGCGTGAGGGGCTCGACTATCAGTTCGAGAAGACGACGCTCGCCGACGACTCGCATCCGAACACCTGCCGCCTCACCGTCGAGCGCGCGGGGCAGACCACCACGGTGATCGGCTCCTCGCTCGGCGCGGGACGCATTCGGCTGAGCGAGATCGACGGCTATCCCGTGGAGCTCACGGGCCATCTCCCCACGATCGTGCTCGTCGCCGCGGACCAGCCGGGCTCCGTCGCGCGCATCGCGGGAATCCTCGCCGAGAAGAGGGTGAACCTCGCGACGATGCGCCTCACGCGGAAAGAGCGCGGCGGCGACGCATTCATGGTCATCGAGTGCGACGAGCCGCCGGGCGACATCGCGCGGGAAGCCATCGACGATCTCGACTGGGTGAAGTGGGTGCGCACGCTCGACAAGGTCGGGGGCTAGCGCGTGTACAAGTCACTCGCCGATGCGATTCGCGATGCGGAAGCGAGCGGACGCACGCTCTCGGCCACCGCGCTCGCGCTCGAATCAAAGGATCAGGGGCGCACCGTCGAGGACATTCGCCGCGCGCTTCGCCGCGCGCTCGAAGTGATGCGTAGCGCGGTCGAGCGCGGCCTCGAGGGCGATCTCCGCTCCGCATCGGGGCTCGTGGGCGGCGACGCTGCGCTCGTCGCCAAGTCGAGCGCGGGCCCAATGTCCAACACGCTCTTCAGCGATGTGCTCGCGCGCGCGCTCGCGGTGCAGGAAGTGAACGCCGCGATGGGCGTGATTGTCGCCGCGCCCACGGCCGGTGGCGCCGGAGTCCTCCCCGCGGTGCTCACCGGCCTCGCGCGCAATCGCAAGATCGGCGACGAGGCTGTGATCGATGCGCTCGCGACCGCGGCGCTGATCGGCGCGGTGGTGGCGGAGCGCGCGTCGCTCTCCGGTGCGGAGGGTGGCTGCCAGGCGGAAACGGGCGCCGCCGCCGGGATGGCCGCTGGCGCCGCCACCGAGATGCTCGGCGGCACGCCCTCGCAGGTCGGCCACGCCGTCGCCCTCACCATGCAGGGCCTGCTCGGCCTCGTCTGCGATCCGCTAGGCGGCCTCGTCGAGCTCCCGTGCGTCTTCCGCAACGCCACCGGCGCCGCGCTCGCGCTCGCCGGCATCGAGATGGCGCTCGCGGGCATCACCTTCGCGATCCCGGTGGACGAAGTCATCGATGTGATGGGCGAGATCGGCCGCAACATGGACGTTCGCTACCGCGAGACGGCCGGCGGCGGGCTCGCGGCCACGCCCACCGGTCGACGCCTCGCCAAAGAGCGACTCGTGCAGATTCGTACCGCGCCTCGGTAAGCACGATAGCCAGCCGCGCTGTCGCCCCTCGCCCTCCCGCGCTATCTTCTTTTCTGATCAATCGTTGCGCCGCGCGGAAACTCGCTTGGGCTCAGTGCCGTAGTGTCAATCAGATACGCGATTCGTCGTTCGTTCACGACTGTTCCCGACAGGTGCGGCATGGTTACGAAAGAAGACCTGGAAGGCTTTCTCGATAAGCTCGAGGTCGACGGGGCCAGCCATTCCGAGATCCAGCCGGGCATGTGGGTGGTGCATCCGGGCGGAAAGCTCGATGCCGATGTCGTCGTGCACTACTCGCCGCCGGTGGTGCTGTTGCGGCTCAAGGTGATGGACGTTCCGAAGGATGAGAGTTCGCTCGCGACGTTGTCGCGCCTCCTGCTCCAGTACAACGCGACGGAGCTCGTACACGGATCGTATGGCATTGAGGGCGACTCGATCGTCCTTACGGAAGCGATGGAACTGTCACACCTCGATTACGAAGAATTTCTTGCCGCGTACGAATCGATGACGTTGGCGCTGGTCTCGCATCTGCGGGACCTTGCGCCATACCGCGAGGCACGCTGAGCCATGGGCATCTTCGACCGCCTCTCCACGCTCCTCAAGTCCAACATCAACGATCTCATCTCCTCGGCCGAACATCCCGAGAAGATGCTGAATCAGATTCTAGTCGACATGCGCACGCAGCTGGCGAAAGCCAAGCAGCAGGTCGCGTCGTCGATCGCGGATGAGAAGCGCCTGCACGACCAGGTCGACGCCGAGTTCAAGCAGGCGGCGGAGTGGGAGCAGCGCGCGATGCTCGCGATTCGCGAGGGGCGCGACGATCTCGCGAAGTCTGCGCTCATGCGGCAGAACGAGCATGGCCAGCACGGCCAGCAGCTCGAAGCCACGTGGAACCAGCATCGCGCGGAAACCGAGAAGCTCAAGAACTCGCTGCGCGATCTNAACGACAAGATCGAAGAGGCGAAGCGCAAGAAGAATCTGCTGATCGCGCGTGCGAAGCGCGCCGAGGCGCAGGCGCGTATCGCGGAGACGATGTCATCGATGTCGGAGAAGTCCGCGTTCGAGGCGTTCTCGCGGATGGAAACGAAAATCGAGGACAACGAGCGCCGCATGCTCGCGAACGTCGAGATCGACGAGGAGTTCAGCGGCGACAAGCTCGCGAGCGACTTCAAGGTGCTCGAGAAGGGCGCCGGCGCCGCGAGCGCGGACAGCCAGCTCCTCGCGCTCAAGCAGAAGATGGGCATGCTCCCCGCGGGCGCACCCGCGTCGAACAAGCAGATCGGCGCCGGTGGCTCTTCGAATGAGGAGATCGCGCACGCCGAGATCGAGGACGCGCCGGAAGAGCAGAAGAAGCTCCCATGACGGCCGCAGGTACGGGGCGATTCAAAATCGCCCCGCTGTTGATGGCCATCGTCCTCACCGTCCTGCTCGTGTTGTTGCTGGGAGAGGCCGCGCACCTCTTCCTGCTGCTTTTCCTCGCCATCCTCATCTCGCTGGCCTTGGGCGCGCTCGCGGATGTCGTCACGCGGTACACCCGCGTGCCGCGGCGCTACGCGCTGATCATCGCGATCGTGCTCGCGCTGTCGGTGGTCGTCGGCTTCATGTGGCTGATCGTGCCGGTGGTCATCGAGCAGACGCAGTCGCTGCTCGGCACCCTCCCCGACAGGCTGATCGCCTGGCAGAAGGGGATCGACGAAGCGGCCGGTCGCGTCGCCGCGCTCAAGGGCGTCTACAAGCCCGGGCAGCTGCTCATGGGCGCGTACTCGCAGGGCGCATCGCTGATAGGCGGGCTGTTCCCCAAGATCGTCGGCGTCGCGAACGTCGTCATCGAGATCGTGGTCGTCGCCATTCTCAGCATCTATCTCGCGAACCAGCCGGGGCTCTATCGCGAGCTCCTGATCTCGCTCTTCCCGCCCGTGCACCGCGATCTCGTGCGCAACGTGCTGAGCGACATCGCGCAGACGCTGCGCGCGTGGGTTCTCGGCCAGCTCACGTCGATGTTTCTGCTCGGCGGGCTCGCCGCGATCGGCTTCTCGGCGCTGCACGTGCCGTACGCGCTGACGTTCGGGTTGTTCACGGGACTCGTCGCGATCGTGCCNTTCTTCGGCACGCTCATCTCCACGCTGCTCCCGGCGGCGTTCGTGCTCGGCGAGGGCGGCGCCGGGCAAGCGCTCGCGGTGATCGGATGGGGAGTGGTCGTTCACCTCCTCGAGAGCAACGTCATCTCGCCGCTGATCATGGCGCGGCGGATTCGGCTCGCGCCGGTGCTCACGATCATGTCGATTCTGATCATGGGGCAGCTGCTCGGCGCGGTCGGGCTGCTCGTCGCGGTGCCGACGCTGGCCGTGCTCGACGTGATCGTTCGTCGCATACTCATCGGCCGCGTCTACGAAGGGCAGGGCTTTCGGAGGCTGCTGCGCAACAGCGCACTCGTCGTGCGCGCGCCGCTGCCCGGCGCGGATGTTCTCATTGGGACGCCATCCGGCGTCGATGTCATCACGATGGCGGAGGCTCGCGACCGCGCGCGCTCGGCCTGAACCTGAACTAACCACATGCCAAGCGAACTTCGCTTCCTCGTCATCGCTGAAGGACAATTCGGGCCGCTCACTTCGAAGACGGCGAATTCCTGCATCCGCTACACGCCCGAGCGCGTCGTGGCGGTGATCGACTCGCGTCGCGCGGGTCGCACATCGCAGGACGTGCTCGGCTTCGGCGGCGACATCCCCGTCGTCTCATCGGTGAAGGAGGGACTCGAGCGCAAGCCGACGGCACTCCTGATCGGCGTCGCGCCGCAGGGCGGGAAGCTGCCCGACGAGTGGCGCGTGATGATTCTCGCGGCGATCGATGCGGGGCTCGACATCTGGAGCGGGCTACACACGTTCATCGGCGCGGATCCCGAGTTTGCGGCGCGCGCCGAGAAGAAGAAGATCGAGATTCACGATCTTCGTCGCCCGCCTGAGGATCTGCCGGTTGCGATGGGGCGCGTGCGCAAGCTCGACGCGACCGTCGTGCTCACGGTCGGCACCGACTGCAACATCGGGAAGATGACGTCGGCGCTGCAGATCCGTGACGGGCTGAAAGCGCGCAACCGGAAGGTGCGCTTCGCGGGGACGGGGCAGACGGGGATTCTCATCGAGGGATGGGGGATCGGCATCGACGCGGTGATCGCGGATTTCATCGCGGGTGCGGCGGAGAAGCTCGTGCTCGATGCATCGAAGGGCGCGGAGATCGTGCTGGTGGAAGGGCAGGGGTCGATCATACATCCGGGCTACTCGGGGGTGACGGTCGGTCTGATGCATGGCTCGCTGCCGCACGCGATGGTGATGTGCGCGCAGCCGTCGAGGCTGCACATCGGCAACAACCCGTGGATCAAGATTCCGCCGCTCCCCGAGCTGATCGCGATGCACGAGATGCTCGTGAAGCATCTGCGGCCGGCGCCGGTGATCGCGGTGGCGCTGAACACGTACGATCTGAGTGTGCGCGCGGCGCGCGCGGCGATCGACAAGACGCGCAGGCAGACGGGACTTCCAACGACCGATCCCGTGCGCTTCGACAGCGAGCCGGTGGTAGAGGCGATCGATGCCTTCCATCGGAAGCGCGTGCGCGCGGGGGCGAAGCGGAAGTAGTCGTTCCGGGCGTGCGCCGCATTCGTGGCGCACGCGTTCGACCGATGTCGGCTGAGTCGCGCGCCCGCGCCATACTCTCGGCGTACACGGGACGGCGCGCCGCCGCGCGCGGTCCAATCCCAGCACCTGCGAATCGAGCACGTCGTGGCGCCGTGAACGCGCCGATGGCCGAACGCAGCCCGGGTGACGCACTGGTCTCGCCCCTTCCGTCGTAGCGCGCTCTCGAGGCGTGCCGGGAAAGTGCGCGGCGCATCGAGCGGCGTCTCCTCGTGGTGGCGATCACCATCGGTCTGCATCGCGCACACGTCGGATCGGCGACCGGCTGACGCATGGCGTCGGTAGTGTGCGCGGTGTGCTCACGCGGGGGCACCACACATGAAGCACCTCATGGCATTGGCGGCGATCGCCGCAGCCGCGCTCACCATCGGCGCATGCGCGGATCAGGATGGCGGAGCAGGTCGGCTCTC
>JGI24140J50213_10001539_pt1 | contig 9963 bp, 8 predicted proteins | sample BarGraIncu00222A_FD_50213 | JGI IMG/M metagenome (IMG submission 50213) | reverse complement strand
GCCGCAGCTTAACGCTGGTGCTGCCACACAGCGCCGGGCGTGGTTATCGCCCAACAGACCTCAACAGATCCCCCTCCACCGACACGCGGAGGGGTTTCCTCCCGGGCGGCCGGGTTTGCACCCTAGGAGAAATCCGATGACTTCGCACACGATCCCGGCACGCAGCATCGGCGCCCCGGCGGCGCCGCGGCGGCTCACGATGCCTGCGATGGTGATGGCCCTGATGCTGGCGACCTGCGGGTTCTGGCTCGCGGGGCTGGCCGCCCCCGCCCCGGCCCACGCCGCCACCACGGCGGTCGACCAGTGCAACGGCCATGGCCCGGGGACTGCGGGGGCGACCACCGCCCTGAAGTGCACCGTGACGGTGGTCAACACGATCAGCGGCACCGCGACGAGCTCGACGACCACGGTGACCCGAGAGTGCACGCTCGGCCCGTGCTCGAGCCCGAACGGCACGTCCACGACCAGCTCGACCTCCCTGGTGACGGCCGTCCGGCAGTGCAACAGCTCCGACAACGATGCGGCCCACCCGATCATGTGCGCCGTCAAGATCACCAACAACATCTGGCGGGACACCGCGGGGGCACAGCCCCTGAGCGCCCCGACGGTCGCCGAGTGCGTGGGCTCAGGTAAGGGCGGCTCGGGAGTGGTGGGCTGCGAACCGGGCCCCGTCAGCGGCGGCATGCTCACCCAGTGCAACGGCTCGGGTAACGGCGGCGGGGGCGTGGTTCACTGCACGGTCGATGCGAGCTCGCGGGTCAGCGCCGCGATCCCGATCACGGTCAGCCAGTGCAACGGCAGCGGCAATGTGGGCGGATCAGCGGTGAACTGCACGGCCAGCATCATCACCACCATCACCGGCCCCTCAGGGTCGGCCACCCCCGTGCCCTCTACCGCGGCCGCGGCCACCACACCACCGGCGAGCGCCACGCCAGCCCCGTCGGCGCAGGCCACCATGGCGCCCGCCGTGATCGTGCCAAACCGGGCTGCGCCCGCCGCCGGCCCGGATCACTCAGGCCCACTGATGCTGGGTTCGGGCCTGGCCCTGGTCGCGGCGGTCAGCGCGCTGCTCTACCGCCGGTATGCGCCCGCGGGCCTGCTGAGCCGGTACGTCCCCAAGGATCTCCTGGGCCGGTTCACCCGAAAGGGCTGATCGCCGGCCCACATCCGGCGATCCCCTGTCCCCGGCCGGTGGCAGGCGTGGTTGGCTGTGGGTATGAAGCGCTCGGGGTGGACCCATGACCGATGACCCAAAACGGCAGGGACGCGTGGAGGTCTCAGCGCTCACCAAGAAGTTCGGCACCCTGACGGCGGTCAACAACCTCAGCTTCTCCGTCGAGCCGGGGCGCATCACCGGCTTCCTGGGTCCCAACGGCGCCGGAAAGACGACGACGTTGCGGATGCTGCTCGGCCTGGTCCGTCCGACCAGCGGCAGCGCGACCATCGGCGGCCAGTCGTACAGCCATCTGAGCGCGCCGCAGCGTGTGGTCGGGGCAGCACTGGAGGCCACGAACTTCCATCCGGGCCGTTCCGGGCGCGACCACCTGCGGGTCATGGCAGACACCGCCGGGGTGGACACCAAACGCGTCGACGAGATGCTGGAACTCGTCGGCATCCCCGCTGCTGCCCGCCAGCGGGCCGGCAGCTACTCGATGGGCATGCGCCAGCGTCTGGCACTGGCCGGCGCGCTGCTCGGCGACCCGTCGGTGCTCCTGCTCGACGAACCCGCCAACGGCCTTGACCCCGAGGGCATCCGGTGGCTGCGGATGCTGCTGCGCCATCTGAGCGGTCAGGGCAAGACGATCCTGATCTCCAGCCACATGCTCGCAGAGGTGGAGCAGACCGTCGACGACGTGGTCATCATCGCCAACGGCAAGCTCATCCGGCAGGGGGCCATCACCGACCTGCCGACCGAGCACGTCGCCACGGTCCGCACCAGCGCGACCGCCCAGCTGGTCGCGGCACTGACCGCGTCCGGTCTGAGCGCCACCGAGGTCGACGGCAGCATTCAGGTCGTCGGGCGCGACCTTGTCCGTATCGGCGATATCGCCCTGCGGACCGGCCTGCCGATCTACGAGCTGCGAGCCAACGAGAACGACCTCGAGAAGCTCTTCTTCGAGCTCACCGGCGATGAAGCCAACCGCAACACGGAAGGTAGCCCCTGATGGGCGGCGCGATCACAGCGGAGTTCCGCAAGTTCTTCACCACCCGGATGTGGTGGGGGATGGCAATCGGCGTCTTCCTGTCCGGGGCCGCGCTCGCGGTCGTGTACGCGCTGGTCGTGCCTGGCCTGAGCACGGGGGGCCCCGGCGGCCCGGGCGGCCCGCGGTTCCCCGGCCTGGACAACCCGAGCATGGTCACGACCGTCTACACCGCTGGGCTGAGCACGGCCTACCTGCTCACCCTGACCGTGGGGGTCATGTCGATCGGCTCGGAGTACCGGCACATGACGATCACCAGCACCTTTCTGGCCACCCCGAAGCGAGTCCGGGTCATGGTTGCCAAGGTGATCTCGCTGCTGGGCATCGGGGTGTTCTACGGGCTGGTCTTCCTGGTCGGCTCGGTCGGGGTCGGCGGGATCACCATCGCCATCAAGGGTTACTCGCCGCTGCCCGATGCTGGCCCGATCACCCGCGCCCTGGCCTTGAGCCTGCTGGTCCTGGGCCTGTGGTCGCTGATCGGGCTCGGTGCGGGGATCCTGATCCCCAACCAGGTTGCCGCGATCCTCATCTCCGTCGGTGCGGCCTGGATCGTCTTGCCGCTGATCGCCGTCCTGTTGGCTCTGGTCAGCTGGGGCAAGCCGATAGTTCCCTACCTGCCCAGTGAGGCGACCACGGCGATGGTGGGACAGATCAACACCAGCTCCGATGTCGTGCCGTTGTCCTGGTGGGCCGGGGCGCTGGTTCTGGTGGCCTATGCGGCCGTCCTGGCCGGCGTCGGGTCGCTGCTGACCGTGCGCCGCGACGTGACCTGACGGGGGGTCGCGGGCGTCTTCGCGGTCGGCTGCCGGCACTGGGCGCGTCGATGGCGCGGACATCCGCGGCGAATAGGGACGGGGGCGCTGGAGGGTTACAGTCACGACCCTGTGGCTGTTGCCAAAGAATCGACCATCGAAGGAAAAGAACATGACGTTCCGGGCGCACAGGTGGTACCGACGAAACCTGCGTCTGGGTATCGCGGGCGTTGCGGCCTTCGGCCTTCTCGTGGCGCTCCCGGCCAGCGCCCAGGGCGCGAGCGCCCCGGTGCCGCTCGGCGCTGCCGACAGCTTCGTCGTCCTGGCCCATACCACCATCACCAACACGGGGCCCAGCACGCTGGACGGGGACATCGGGTTGACTCCCGGCTCAAGCATCACCGGTATGCCGCCCCTGGTTCTGCACGGCGCCTCCCATGTTGGCGACTCGGTTGCCGGCCACGCGCAGAGCGCCCTGGGGGCCGCCTTTGACAACCTCGCCGGCCGCAAGCCTGCCACCGCCATCTCCAACGAGCTGGGCGGCTCCTTGCTGACGCCGGGCATCTACAGCTCCGGGGTGTTCACCATCACCAAGACCCTGACGCTGAACGCCAATCATGACCCGAACGCGATCTTCGTCTTCCAGTCTGCGGCCACGCTCGAGGCTGGCGCAGGCAGCAGGGTCAAGCTGATCAACGGCGCTTCGCCGTGCAACGTCTTCTGGCTGGTCAGGAGCTCGGCGACCCTGCAGACCACCGCAGACTTCAGCGGCAACATCCTGGCGTTGACCGACATCCACCTGCGAACCGGCGCACGGGTGCAGGGGCGGGCACTGGCCGAGACCGGTGCAGTCACGCTGGACTCGAACACGATCACGAACTCGTCCTGCAGACCGGCGCCGGCGTCCTCGGCCGTGCCGGCAGCTCAGGTCATCGCCGTTCCCAAGGGCGCCGTCCGCACCGGTGACGGCAGCACCAGCGGCGGCAGCGATGCGCCTGCCCTGCTGGCAGGCGCCCTGCTGCTTGCTGCGGCCGTCGGCACGAGGCTGCTCGCCGCGGCGCGTCGTGCTCGGGTGAGCCCCTGAGAAACCCGAACCGCCTGCGGCAGGACATCCTCGGCGCCGCCCCGCATCGGCGACCCACCAGGGCGATGGTGATGGCGGCCCTGGCGGCGATCATCGCCGTGGGCGCACCCGCCTGCTCGACTCACCCCGCCGCGCCAGCTCCGGCGCCGGCCGTGGCCGCGACGAACCGGACGGCTCCGGCTCCGACTCCGACTCCGACTCCGNCTCCGGCTCCGGCTCCGGCTCCGGCGCCGGCTCAGGCGCCGGCAACCACGTCCGTGGCTGCGGCCGTCACGAGCTCCACCCTGCCCCGGTCCACACCGGTCCGCCTGCAGATCGCCTCCATCGGGGTGGACTCGACCTTGATGAGCCTCGGCCTGCGCAGCGACGGCTCGCTGCAAGTACCAGCCGGCGGCTTCCCTGCCGGTTGGTACACCGGCGGGCCAACCCCCGGCCAGCTCGGTCCGGCGGTCATCGCTGGCCACGTCGACATGAAGGGGCCGGGGGTCTTCTTCCGGCTGCACGACATCGCGGCGGGCGACCAGATCGTGGTCACCCGTGCGGACGGGCGCACACCGGTATTTCGCGTCACCCAGATTCGCCAGTACCGCAAGGACCAGTTCCCCAGCGAGCTGGTGTACGGAAACATCGGCCACGCCGGACTGCGGCTGATCACCTGCGCCGGGACCTTCGACAGCGCGTCCGGCCACTATGAGGACAACCTCGTGGTCTTTGCCGATCTGGTGGCCGCAAGGCCGTAGCCGGCGGCGGCCCGGCTGAGATGCTCCGGAATGCGCGCCCGCCGCTGCGCGTTAGGCTGGGCATCAGGTCTGACCCTCGCCATCGCTTGGTTCCCAACATTGTCGACGCTGCGAAAGAGGCGTATTAACCGTGCCTGCCCAGGTCCCTGCACCAAACCCCATGGCGGATTTCGGACCGAACGAGTGGCTGGTGGATGAGCTGTACCAGCAGTACCTGGCGGACAAGAACTCGGTGGACCCGGCGTGGTGGGAGTTCTTCGCCGACTACCACCCTTCCGACTCAGGCAACGGCAGCAGTGGCAGCAACGGACCGGCTGCCGCCCCAGAGCCGCACAGCGCCCAGCCCGAGCCCTTCGCCGTCCCTGCCGCCTCGGTCCCGGTACCCGCACCTGCCGCCCAGCCGGTCGCCACGGCGCCGGTTGCTCCCAAGCCGCGCGACATCCCCCCGGTCAAGCCCACCGGCCCCCTCAGCCAGGACGACGTGCAACCTCTGCGCGGAGCCGCCGCCCGCACGGTGACCAACATGGAAGCCAGCCTGAGCGTGCCGACCGCCACCAGCGTGCGCGTGGTACCGGCAAAGCTCCTGATCGACAACCGGGTGGTCATCAACAACCACCTGCGGCGCAGCCGCGGTGGCAAGGTCAGCTTCACCCACCTGATCGGGTACGCGCTGATCAAGGCCCTGGCCCTGATGCCGGCCATGAACAAGGGCTTCGGGCACAAGGACGGCAAGCCGGCCCTGATCACGCCCGCGCACATCAACCTCGGGCTGGCCATCGACATGGCCAAGCCGGATGGCACCCGCACCCTGCTCGTACCGGCCATCAAGGCGACAGAGGCGATGGACTTTGCGCACTTCTGGACTGCCTACGAGGAGGTCGTGCGCAAGGCCCGCGGCAACAAGCTCACTGTCGACGACTTCGCCGGCACCACGATCAGCCTGACCAACCCCGGTGGCATCGGCACGGTGCACTCCGTGCCCCGGCTGATGTCGGGCCAGGGCGCGATCATCGCGGTGGGGGCCCTGGAGTACCCCGCCGAGTGGCAGGGCGCGAGCGCTGAGACGTTGAATCGCAACGCCGTCAGCAAGGTCATCACGATCACCTCGACCTATGACCACCGCATCATCCAGGGCGCCGTCTCCGGCGAGTTCCTGCGGGTCCTGCACCAGCTCCTGCTGGGCGAGTACAACTTCTACGGCGAGGTGTTCGAGTCGCTGCGGATCCCCTACGAGCCGATCGCGTGGGTGCAGGACATCTCGGCCAGCCACGACTCGGACATCAACAAGACGGCCCGGGTGCAGGAGCTCATCCACGCCTACCGCGTGCGCGGCCACCTCATGGCCGACACCGATCCGCTGGAGTATCGCCAGCGCCATCACCCCGACCTCGACGTCTCCACGCACGGCCTGACGCTGTGGGACCTCGAGCGAGACTTCGCCACCGGCGGCTTCGGCGGGGCCCCGCTGATCAAGCTGCGCAAGATCCTGGGCATCCTGCGCGACGCCTACTGCCGGACCGTCGGCGTGGAGTACATGCACATCCAGGATCCCGAGCAGCGTGAGTGGATCCAGGCCAAGGTTGAGACACCTTTCGCGAAGGCGTCCGCCCAGGAACAGCTCCGGATCCTGAGGCGCCTCAACTCCGCGGAGGCCTTCGAGACCTTCCTGCAGACCAAGTTCGTCGGGCAGAAACGCTTCAGCCTGGAGGGTGGCGAGTCCGTGATCGCCCTGCTCGACCGGATCCTGTGCCGCGCGGCCGGTGAGGGCATGGACGAGGTCTGCATCGGCATGTCCCACCGCGGGCGCCTGAACGTGTTGGCCAACCTGGCGGGCAAGTCGTACAGCCAGATCTTCCGCGAGTTCGAGGGCACCCAGGACCCGACCTCGGTCCAGGGTTCGGGCGACGTGAAGTACCACCTCGGCACCGAGGGAATGTTCGTGTCCGAGGATGGCGCCAAGACGAAGGTCTACCTGGCTGCCAACCCCTCACACCTGGAGGCCGTCAACCCGGTCCTGGAGGGAATCGTGCGCGCCAAGCAGGACCGGCTCGACCTGAAGGGCGCGGCGTACACGGTTCTGCCGCTGCTGCTACACGGTGACGCGGCGTTCGCCGGTCAGGGTGTGGTCGCCGAGACGCTGAACCTGTCCCAGCTGCGCGGCTACCGCACCGGTGGCACCATCCACGTGGTCATCAACAACCAGGTCGGTTTCACCACGTCGCCGTCCGCATCACGCTCCTCGGTCTACTCCACGGACGTGGCCCGGATGATCCAGGCACCGATCTTCCACGTCAACGGCGACGACCCCGAAGCCTGCGTGCGAGTCGCCGAGCTGGCCTACGACTTTCGCCATGCGTTCAACAAGGACGTCGTCATCGACATGATCTGCTACCGCCGCCGCGGTCACAACGAGGGCGACGACCCCTCGATGACCCAGCCGATGATGTACGCCCTGATCGAGGCCAAGCGCTCGGTGCGCAAGCTCTACACCGAGTCCCTGATCGGCCGCGGCGACATCAGCGTCGAGGAGGCCGAGGAGGCACTGCGCGACTACCAGAAGCGTCTGGAGGCGGTGTTTGTGGAGACCAAGGAAGCCGTCAAGTCCCGCGAGGGGCTCGACCCAGCAGGCCATGGCAGCCATGCCGGCGAGGTCCAGGGCACGGACACCGAGGGCCATGGCGGGCTTGAGCGTCCCAACGCCCAGGAGGTCGACGAGCAGGCACCGCACCCCTTCATGAACACGGCGATCTCGGTACAGAACCTCCACCGCCTGGGTCAGGCCTTCGTCAACAAGCCCGACGGCTTCACGCTCCATCCCAAGCTTGCCCAGCTCATGGACAGGCGGGCGGCCATGGTCCACGAGGGCGGAATCGACTGGGCAACAGCCGAACTGCTCGCCGTCGGCTCGCTGCTGCTGGAGGGCGTGCCGGTTCGGCTCTCGGGCCAGGACTCACGACGCGGCACCTTCGTGCAGCGACACGCGACCCTGATCGACAAGGTGAACGCCCAGGAGTGGACACCGCTGCAGCACCTCGACAAGGATCAGGGCAATTTCTGGATCTACGACTCACTGCTGTCCGAGTTCGCGGCGATGGGTTTCGAGTACGGCTACTCCGTCGAGCGACCCGATGCCCTGGTGCTGTGGGAGGCGCAGTTCGGCGACTTCGCGGGCGGCGCCCAGACGATCATCGACGAGTTCATCTGCTCCTCGCAGCAGAAGTGGGGTCAGCGCTCCTCGGTGGTGCTGGTGCTCCCGCACGGCTACGAGGGCCAGGGCCCGGACCACTCCTCGGCTCGCATCGAGCGCTTCCTGCAGCTGTGCGCCGAGGACAACATGAAGGTTGCCTACCCCTCAACGCCCGCCTCGTACTTCCACCTGCTACGCCGTCAGGCCTACCGCCGGCCCCGGCGTCCGCTGATCGTGTTCACGCCCAAGTCAATGCTGCGTCTCAAGGCGGCCACCTCGGCGGTGGCGGACTTCACGTCGGGCTCGTTCGCCAAGGTCCTGCCCGACCCGGCAGCTCTGCCGGCGGGCGCCGTGAGGCGGGTCCTGCTGGCCTCGGGCAAGGTCATCTACGACCTGGAGGCCGAGCGCACCAAGCGCGCTGATGGCGCGACCGCGATCCTGCGGGTCGAGCAGCTGGCACCGCTGCCGGGCGACGAGATCGCCGCAGCCATCAAGGCCTACCCGGACGCCGAGATCATGTGGGTTCAGGACGAGCCGGCCAACCAGGGCGCCTGGCCGTTCATGGCAATGAACCTGCCAGCGGCACTGGCCGGCGCCGGCGAGACACGGCCGCTGCAGGTGGCATCGCGCCCCCCCTCAGCCTCACCGGCAACCGGATCGAGCAAGAAGCACGCGTTGCAGCAGGCTCTGCTGATCGCCAGGGCCTTCGACCACTGAGCACGAGAGCGCTGGACCCAGCGGAGGCCACCGCTGACGGACACCGCCGATGGCTGGCCGCTCGCCAGCGGTGAGGCAAGTGGACGTGTGCGGGCTAAGAACCGGCCACATCAGTGAGCTTTCACCGGCCATGGGCGCACCGCCCCGCCCGACGCCAGCCCCCCGCCGCCCCAAGCCACAGGACAGGGCGGAGACATTTCTCGGCCGCAGGTGGCTGACAGACCCGCCAGCAAACCGGTATACATGGGACCAGCGGCTCAGATAGGGCAGAATGCAACCGTGTATTTCACCGATCGCGGCATCGAGGAGCTGGCGGCGCGCAGGGGCGAGGAACAGGTCAGTCTTGACTGGTTGGCCGAGCAGCTGCGCACCTTCGTNGACGTGCACCCCGACTTCGAGACACCCATCGAGCGCCTGGCCACCTGGCTCGCCCGACTCGACGATGATGAGGACTGAACCAGTGTGAGCTCTGTAGACAACACCACGCTCAACTCGACCGACGTCGACGCCCACGACATCCCGACCGAGTTCAACCCCAGCGCTTCGTTCCAGGTGAACGAGGGACCACGCGATATCGCCCTGATCTTCATCGGGGATGCCTACGTGGCCGGATACGGCGATCCCAAGGGCTCCGGCTGGGTCTCGCGCGTCGTGGGCCGCACCGAGCACCCGGACGTGGACATCACTGCCTACCAGCTGGGAGTTCGCGGCGAGACCTCCGCCGACGTGCTCACGCGCTTGCGCACCGAGGGTCCGCCCCGGTGGAAGGGCCGTTCCGAGAAACGCCTGGTCGTCGCGGTGGGGCACAACGATGCCGCCAAGTACATGTCGACCGCGCGGGTTCGGCTCAACCTGGCCAACATCCTGGACGACGCAGCGGCCAGCGGGGTCGCCGCCTTCGCCGTGGGGCCGCCACCGACCCTTGACCCCGAGCTGAACGGACGCCTGGAGATCGTGGTCGAGGCGCAGGCTGACGTGTGCGCTCGACGCGGCGTCCCCTACGTCGACTGCTATCGGCCGCTGAACGGTCATGAGCAGTACCGCTCAGACCTGGGGGCCTCTGGAGATGGCATTCACCCCGGCCAGGCCGGGTACGGGCTGATCGCGTGGCTGGTGCTGCACGGCGGCTGGGATCGCTGGCTGGACCTCGGCCGCTGAACCCAGCGCACTGCCCGCTCACGTGGGCACCCAACCGGGGCGTGCCGACCGACGACGCCACCTCACCTCCTCGCCCATGGCAGGAATCAGTGACTCCATGGGGTTGCCTCCGCGCCACAACGCG
>JGI24140J50213_10001538_pt1 | contig 9968 bp, 6 predicted proteins | sample BarGraIncu00222A_FD_50213 | JGI IMG/M metagenome (IMG submission 50213) | reverse complement strand
TCGATCTCCAGCAGGCCGGAGCGCACGATGACGATCGAGAGCGCCGCCACGACGAGCGCGAACAGGCCTATGCGGCCGGACCATGCGGCCAGCCGCGACACCGGCTCATCGCCAAAACTGGGTCGTCGCGCCATTCCCTTACCCCACGCCGATTCGCTTCAAGGTCGCCCATTCGGCGGCATCGAGAAAGGGCGATCGCCGAGGAACCGCACACCCAAGGATTGTTTCACCGTCCGCCGCGGTTCCATGTGCGTTAATTTGATGCAATGCCTTGTTCCCGCGCAATCGGCGAGCGATTGGTTCGTCGTCACGACTTGTCGGTTTGAAACGCCCTGTGTGGAGTGAAAATATGTCATCGAGCGGGGTTATAGCCTATTTGCGCCGGTGATCGCGATCCACATCTTGGGCATTCGGGATCGATCGCACGCAGATCGCCATTGTAAAATTGATATGGCAGCAAACTCATCGCTTCGATCCGGCCGAAAATTCCTGGAACAAATGATCATGGAACTTTAGCATTAACCATTTGGTTACTATCGAATATCCGTGAGGTTAATAATGGATTAATGTTACTAAACGGCGGTCAAGGATAGCGCCTTGGTAAGGGATTGATCCGTCAATGACGGTGAGTGGCAGTTTGCTTACGGCCGTAACGAAACTCAGCGTGGCGCCTGTCGGCCGTTTGGCGCAGGCCGCGGCGAGCAAAACACCAACGCAATTGGAATTCTGGTCTCCCGCCAACCACACGTCGGCGCGCGANCGCGGTGCTGTTGCACAGCCCCGTATCGGCTTTGCTGCCGGATTGACAAATGCGGGNTATGGCGAGCTCGACTTGACGNTTAACCCCCGCGACGAGGCGATCTGGTGTTATATNCAGCCGGCGGGGCCGCCAAGCTTCACGCCGACGCTGTTGCGCGAGTTGATATCCATGCGGGCGACGCTGCAGCGCATGTTCGCCAACTTGCCGCCGGGTGAGGCTGCACCGGTCAAATACTTCGTCAGCGGTTCGCGCATTCCGGGCATCTACAATCTCGGCGGCGACCTCGGCTTTTTTACCGCGTGCATTCGGGAGTGCAATCTCGAAGCGCTGCGCAACTATGCGCATGACTGGGCCGACGTCGTCTATCACATGACGGTCGGTTTCCACCTGCCACTAATCACGATCGGGCTCGTTCAGGGCGATGCACTTGGCGGCGGGTTCGAAGCCGCATTGTCCTTCAACGTGCTGGTAGCGGAAAAAAGCGCTAAATTCGGCCTGCCCGTCCTGTTCAACCTGTTTCCCGGTATGGGCGCCTTCAGCTTTCTGTCGCGCAAGCTCGACGCGGCGCGCGCCCAAAAAATGATCCTCAGCGGCCGCATCTACAGCGCCACGGAGCTTTATGACATGGGCCTCATCGACGTCCTGGCCGAGGACGGATGTGGGGAGAAGGCAGTGCGCGACTACATCGCGCACCATAGCCGCCACCACACCGTGCATTGTTGTATCCGCGACGTAGGCATGCGCGTCAATCCGTTTTCGCTCGAGGAGCTGCTCGACATCGCCGATATCTGGGCCGAGCATGCGATGCGGCTGCAGGAGTCGGATCTGCGCTATATGGAGCGCTTGGCGAGCGCGCAACCGCGCCGTATCTAACACGCGCGTTCCTAGCCGGTCGCGCGCACCCTCGAGCTGAAAAACGGACCTCCCTTTATAAGATTATAACCAGCCTTCATTGGCTGACCCTCGTCTGTTTGATTAACAAAATGTGTTTCCAAGTTAACAAAACTAATCACGCTTTGGCATGGCTTATTAAGCATCAAATACGAGAAGATCATCGAATATACACGCAGAAGCGCGACAGACGAACGATTAAGAGAATTCATTAAAACTGTTCTTCTAAAATGCTCGCATCCCAGTTGGGCAGGGCGCCATAGACGCTCAATTCAAATGCAAGCGCCGCTTTGGTGCTGCGGATCAATTTGGCGAGAACCAAGGTCGTGAGCATGACTTCAATCGTTATTATCGATGATGTCAAAGGCAATCGACTGATACTCGGCAAGATAATCGAGACGATCGATCCGAATATCAGTGTTCAAAATTTCGATCGCGCCGAGTTGGCACTCGCCTGGATCAACAACCAAACTCCGGATCTCGTGATTACGGATTACAAATTGCCGGGATTGGACGGAATCGAGTTTATTGAAAGACTTCGATCTGGTTACAAGTCGCGAGAGATACCCGTCCTGATGATAACAATGGCGGGCGACTTGCTTCTGCCTACACGCGCTCGCGGAGTGGGCGCAACGGCGTTTCTTCGACGCCCAGTCGATCACGACTTGGTGCGAGCTCGAATCAGAAGCCTGCTGTCTCGGCGCCACAGCCGCGGACGTTTACAGCTAATCATAGACAACCCCCAGCCCTGCAGCCCCGCCTGATGATACAATCGCCCACCATCGCGCACTGGCTGGCAATATTACGCGCTCGCCCGGATAGCGAGCATGAGATGACGTTGAACCGTCTCGCGTTTGCGATGATCGTCATCATCTACCTGGCGCTCGCAACGGCAGCAGGACAGCCGCACGCTTCGGAAATATTCCACCGCGTCTATCCCGTTTTCATCGCGTATATGATTGGCGCTCTGGGCCTCTTTGTTCACATCTTGTATCGACCCGCAGCGGTGCCCGCCCGCAGAATCGTGGCCGCTCTCTATGATATGGCGATGATATCGTATGCTGCGGAAGCATGCGGCGTGGCAAGCGGCTTCTTCTATCCGTTGTATCTGTGGACCATCTTCGGCAACGGTTTTCGTTTCGGCGTTGCCTACCTCTTCATATCCATGGTCATCGCAATTGCCGGGTTCGCGATCGTTATTGTCCTTACAGGATTTTGGGCCACGTACCCGGGCTTTTCCGCGACTCTGTTGATCGGACTGGTGATGTTGCCGGTTTACGTGTCCAGATTAATTCGAAAATTGTCCGAGGCTAAGCGCCAGGCTGAGGATGCCAGCAGGGCAAAGAGCCGATTCCTCGCAAGCGTCAGCCATGAATTGCGCACGCCCCTCAATGCAATCATAGGACTGAGCAGTCTTTTCGAAACGGCAAAGCTCGATCGAGAGCACGCAGAAATGGTCGAGACGATTGGCGCCGCGGGGCGCACATTGCTCGGGCACATTAATTCCATTCTCGATCTGTCGCGCATCGAGGCCGGCAAAATGCTGAGCCAGAATGCAGAGTTTGATTTATACGAACTCTTGGTGTCCGTCCGAAACATCGTTGCGGTTCAGCGGCAGGAATTGCGAATTTCGATCCACATTACACCGCGAACTTCGCGCCTCGTTGCGGGCGCGCGCCAACAACTGGAAGAAATTCTGTTGAACCTGGCTGGCAATGCGGTGAAGTTCACCCCATCGGGATACGTTGTCATCGCGGCCGACGCGGTGTCGATTGCCGGCGGGCAAATACGAATGAGGTTCGAAATATNCGATACCGGTATCGGAATTTCGCCGGCGGCTCAGGAGCGGATTTTCGAAAGCTTTGTGCAGGCGGACGACACCATCAATGATCGGTTCGGTGGAACGGGCCTTGGCCTGGCGCTTTGCAAACAAGTTGTTGAGACCCTGGGAGGTCAGATTGGCGTTGTAAGCGCCCTGGGCGCAGGCAGCACATTCTGGTTTGAACTCAACCTCGGATATCGGTCGGAACAACCGGCTTCACAAAACCATAGCGAGCCCGTCGTTCTTATTCACGCCGATGAGCAACTAACAGAGTTGGTTCGCGGCTTCGCGTCGAATATTCGCCTGGTCGAAGATGCAGAACAAGCCATTGCTGAACTCAAACATCTGGAAAATCTCGCCGAACGTCAGATGGTCGCTGTTTTCGATTGTTGCCCCGAGAATGGGGCAGCGGAGGCGATCCTAGACTCAAACTTGAACTTTGTTCCAATATTCATCCGTGCGATTGGCTCCGATGAGCAAGGGCTCATCTCTAACCCGCAACGCAGCTATTACACCGCCACCATACGGAAAGCGGCAGACCGAGCTGAGCTTGCGTCTGTACTCAGAATTGCGACGGCGGTTGGCGGCCGCAGAGTGGTTTCGCAGCATGCCCTTCCTGGTATTCAGCGCGACAAAAATTTGTCTATCCTGGTAGCCGACGATAACCGTACCAACCTATTAGTTCTTTCGAAGGTGCTGGAGCGAGCCGGACACGCGGTGACCGTTGTTGAAAACGGTGCCGATGCAGTAGAGGCGTTACGCCACAACAGCTTCGATGTTGCCCTTATGGATTTGAATATGCCGGTGCTGAACGGAATCGATGCTTTCAAGCAATATCGAAGCAGTTTGGGCGATCGAGCTCCCACACCCGTCATTGCGCTCACCGCCGACGCAACCACTGAAGCAGCCGATCGATGCGAAGAAGTTGGGTTCCAGGCGTGCGCGACAAAACCAATTAAGCCAGAGCATCTTTTGGAATTGATTTCTAAGGTCGTGGCGCGGTCCTTGATCGAATCCGAGTCACCAACGCTGGTTCCCGAACCGGCCTATGCAAATGGGAACCATTGTGGCCCCACAGGTAAAGATACGGTCAGGCGAGAGACCCTTCGCAAGCTTGAGCAACTCGGGGGGCGACATTTCGTTGAGGAGCTGATCGAGCAATTCACCAATGACGGACAACATATGCTGTATTGCTTGCAGTTGGCTCTCGCAGAAACGAATGCAGCGGAATTCGACGATCAACTACACGCGATGAGAAGCGCCGCGGGCAATATTGGGGCGGAGTCCTTATATAGCACTTGCTTGTCTCTCAGGCGAATTNCGCGTGAAGACCTTGAAGCCAAAGGTGAGGAGCACCTGCAACGCCTAACCGCGGAATTTGAGCGGGTGCGACAGGAACTCACCGACTATTTGGCCGGAGTAGCTGCCGCATAGAATCTGGTTTCTGGCCTCGTCTAAAGGTCGGACCGCACGGACAGAAGAGAACATGTGACGTGGGCCGCCGCGCCCCCGTCAGCCGGCTGCTTTCATCAAGCGCCGTTGCTGCGCCGACACAAACCGTTGCATTTTGCTGATATCTGAAGGCGAAAGCCGCAGCGTCGTCTCCACCCATAAATCGGTGATATCACGCAACTCATCGAGCTGGATCGGGCTGACTCTTTGCCGAATCCTGCACATGGTATTACGCATCTCATAGGTCAGCGCGTCGTCTTTGATGTAATTGACAGCCGCCTCCTTTCCACATCCGTCGTCCGCAAGATGATTGACGATACCCATCTCGTACATCTCGGCAGCACTATAAATTTTGCCGTTTTGCATCATATCAGCAGCCAGCTTTGGGCCGATTCTGCGCGAAAGAAAGCTATAGGCTCCCATGCCGGGGAAGCAATTGAACAATATCTCTGGAAATCCGAAGCGAGCCCGGCGTTCCGCAACGATGAAATTGCAGCACAAGGCAGCTTCGAAGCCGCCACCCAGAGCGTCGCCCTCGATGACGGCGATTGAGACTACATCGCGATTAAAACCGGTATAAATGTTAAAGACGACTTGGACGCAATCATAAGCGTATTTGCGCAGCGCTTCATGATCGCCGACGCGCACGCATTCGACCATAAAGGCCAAGTCGCCACCGAGATTGTAGATACCTGGTATCCGTGACCCCTGCATATAATATTCGAGCGGCGCATTGCCGTGCGCTTTTTGAAGCGATCCAGACGTAATCCCCGCGTGCAAATCAAGGAAGTCATGAAGGATGGTGGGTGTGATGCTGGGCACACGCAAGGGGCGCATAAAGCACCACAAGGCTTTGGTTTGAGGATCCAGAGAAACGTCCAGTTCTTGATACGCTATGCTGTCAGCGACAGTCCGGCTGGGTTCGAATGTCTGACTTGGCACAAGTTGAGCGCGGCCGTAGCGCTGCGGGTCGTCTTCCGTATTTGGAAGCGTCCGCGCGTCGGCCTGGGGACCTGACGGCAAACCATCTCTTCGCCGGATGGTTAACGGGGTGTCCATCATCTCTTGGCTCCAGCAATCTCAAAAGCTTGTCGGCCTGAGCTTATGTGTGAGGTTAACAAATTCTTACCGACTTGTATGAAAATTGTAGTGAATTAGTTAATATTCAACCTAAGGCGCTATTCATGGCGCCAAGCTGACGTCGATTGATCTAAATCTGGAAGTCCAAAATTAAGCGGCAGCGTGCGGGTGATGACGCCGCGTGATTTCGGCTCATGGCTCGTGCCGAGCAGGAAAGGCTTGCCTGGGCGCAATTAGGCCGCGCGAACCGTATGCATTCCTAGCCGAGCGCACCACTCTCGGTGCTTCCAGCCGTGCTGTCGCACTTGCAAAGTCTTCCTTCCAGTGCGCCGCGTACGCGCTGGTATTCTTTGTGCAGTTCTTCGAGTTTTGTTTCACCCAGACCCGTAAGATTCTCGGATGTGATCTCGCCCCAAGCCAAACACATCTTGCAGAGGCCGCGCGCCCCGATATTGGCTGAGGCGCTGCGCAGACGATGCAACTGCTCGCCGAATGTCCGGACGTCACCTGCCTCCATCGCCTCTGTAAGCCCACATAGAATATCGGACGACTCGTCGAGGAACTGCGCAGCGAGTTCATCGGCGAATTCCTCGCCGCCCATATTCTCGAGCGCATTGAGAATATGTGAATCAATGGCTGCGACCGGGGCAGTGCGTTTGCCCGGATGCGCGGCTGCCGCTTCGCCTGCGTTCGAGAGAGATTGCGCGTCTTTGCCCGCCCCCTGAACGAGTGTGGCTAAGATCTCAAGCAAATGATGCCGCTCGATCGGCATGGTGATGCAGGCATCCACGCCCGCGTCTTGACAGCGCCCCTTCGCCTCCTCCGTCGCGTCGGCCATGACCGCCGCGATCGGGACATAGGGTCGGTCGAGAGACAGGAAACGATAGAGTTTAGTCGTCTCGATGCCGTTCATCGCCGGCATGCTCATGTGCAACAGCACCAGATCAGATTCGCATGTATCGAGCACATCGAGCATAGCTTCGCCGTCGGCCACGATCGTCGCACGATGCCCGGCGCTCTCAAGGATTTTAGCAGTGGCGTTTTGATCGGTCGGGTTGTCCCCTGCAACCAAGATCGACAGCGGGCGGCTTGGCGACGGTGGACCGGCTGTCCGGAAAAGGGCCGCGCGCATCTCGAGCCTCACGCCCTGCGCGCTTGCATGCGATTTTCGCTGACGAACGCCATCAGTTCCTCAGACGGCATCGGCACGGCGAAATAGAAGCCCTGCACTTCATCGCACCCCTCGGTGCGCAGCAGCGCGGTCTGTTCGATGGTTTCCACGCCTTCCGCGACGATCTCGAGATCGAGACTGTGGCCGAGACTCACAATCGCTCGGACGATCGCGGCGTCGCTCGGGTTGGTCGTGATATCGCGCACGAAACACTGATCGATCTTCAACCGGTCGACCGGAAAATGCTTGACGTAGGTGAAAGACGAATAGCGCGTGCCGAAATCGTCGATGGAGATGCTGACGCCAAGCTCGCGCAACTGCTGCAAATCCTTGGCGACCGCTTCGGCATCATGCATGACGATGCTTTCCGTCAGCTCCAGATCGAGCAGCCACGGATCGAGCCCGGTGTCGGCCAGCACCTTGGCCACCAGCAGCGGGACGTTCTGCTTGAAAAACTGGATCGACGACAGGTTGACGCCGACGCGGATCGGCGGCTGCCCACGATGCTGCCACGACGTTGCCTGTCGGCAGGCCTCGCGCAGCACCCATTCGTTGATCGGAACGATAAGGCCGTTTTCCTCCGCCCGCGCCAGAAACTCGCTTGGGCCGATGAGGCCGTGCCCGGGACGCTGCCAGCGCAGCAGCGCCTCCGCACCGGTAATCTGGCCGGTCTTGAGCGCGATCTGCGGCTGGTAGTGCAAGACGAATTGCTCCTTGGCGATCGCCTCGCGCAAATCGGAGTCGAGGATCAGGCTCGCACGCGCCCGCCGATTCATGTCCGAGGCGTAGAATCGGAAGACTTTTCCGCCATCNTGCTTGGCTCGATACATGGCCAGATCGCTGTTGCGCAGGAGCTCTTCCACGTCGGCGCCGTCGGTCGGGTGAATNGCGATGCCGATACTCGCGCTCGAAGTTACCTGTTCGCCCGCATGCGACCATGGTGCGCCGATGGCCTCGATGATGCGGGTGGCCATGTCGGCCGCATCCTCGTTTTGCGTGACGTGCGTCTGCAGGATTGCGAACTCGTCGCCGCCGAGACGGGCGATCGTATCGGTTTCGCGCACGAGCGAACGCAGCCGGCCGGCGACCTCCACGAGGAACTGGTCGCCGACCTGGTGGCCGAGCCCGTCGTTGATGTCTTTGAAGCCGTCGAGATCGATGAGGTGGAGGGCAAAGGGGCGATCGCCGCGCCGCGTGCGAGCGATCTCGCGGCGCAGGCGGTCGGACAACAGCGCGCGGTTCGGCAGCGCGGTCAATGTGTCGTGGTGCGCCATGTAAAAAAGGTGATTTTCGGCGCGCTTGCGGTCCGTGATGTCGAGCGAGGAGGTCAGCACGCCGACCACGGCGTTGGAGAGGTCGCGCAGCGGCGTTTTTGTCGTCAGGAACACGTGCTTGGTCCCGCTGCGGTCGGCGATCTCCTCCTCGTAGCTCGGCAGCGCGGCCTGCGTGTTGATGACTTTGCGGTCGAGCGCCTTGTTGCGCGTGACGTAGTCCTCGCCGAACGCCGGCGGCATATCGGATCCAATCGCTTCGGTCGAACCGATGCCGGAAAGCGCGGCCTGATACGCGTTGATGAACAGGATGTGCCCATCGCGGTCGGTAGCGCTGATCATCGCCGGAACGGTATCGATGACCTGGGCGAGCCGTTCGCTCGAATCGCGCAGGGCCTCTTCGCGCGAGCGCTCGGAATCCTTGAGTTCCCGCGCGAGGTTGTCGGCGCGGGCGGCGAGCTGGAGTTGCTGCTTGCGCAGCTTCAGGAGGTTGCGGGCGCGGGTGACGAACTCTTGATGGTCGACCGGGCTGTTGAGGAAATCGGTAGCGCCGGCCTCGAGCGCGCGCAGCCGGAATTCGCGCTCCTCGTAGACCGTGATGACGATCACCGGAATCTCGCCGCTATTGGGTTGCGCGCGAAACCGGCGGATGAATTCCGCGCCGTCCATCGACGGCATCTTGAAGTCGGTGACGATCAGATCGGGGGTGTTGTGCTCGAGCCAGGCGAGCAGTTCCGGCGGGTCGCCGAAGCTGCGCACCGTCACGCCAGGTTCTATCGAAGCGGCCAGCTTCGAGAAAATCTTGCGGTTGGTTTCCCGGTCGTCGAGGATGACAATTTGAACCATGCGCCCCCGGTCATGCTGCCGCTTCGCGCGGAAAATGCTCTTTGCACAGCTGACCTTACGAATGCGCGATTAAGTATCAGGGGGGTCATTACCTAAAATTGTACCAAATTACCGTTGCGCGATGCGCCAGCAAGCCAATGCCAGAAAATGCGCGAACGAAGCGCAATTATTCGGGCGTTAACTTTGCGCGAATTAACCGGTTATTGAGGATGCGAAAACCTTTGGCCGGCAGGCCGTCCGCCTCCGCTCAACGTCACTCCGCCGCCTGCACGCTCGGCAGTACGTAATCCTTGAACTGCTGGCGCAGCGTGATCTTCTGGATCTTGCCGGTGGCGGTGTGCGGGATTTCGTCCACGAACACCACGTCGTCCGGCATCCACCACTTGGCGGTCTTGCCCTGCATGAAGGCGAGGATGTCTTCCTTGCTGGCGCTCTCGCCCTTTTTCAGCACGATCACCAGCAGCGGGCGCTCGTCCCATTTCGGATGCGCGACGCCGATTACCGCGGCTTCCGCCACTTTCGGGTGGCCGACCGCCAGGTTCTCTAGGTCGATGGTGGAAATCCATTCGCCGCCGGACTTGATCACGTCCTTGGCGCGGTCGGTGATCTGCATGTAGCCGTAGCGGTCCATGGTGGCGACGTCGCCGGTGTCGAACCAGCCGTCCTTCTCGAACA
>JGI24140J50213_10001537_pt1 | contig 9968 bp, 10 predicted proteins | sample BarGraIncu00222A_FD_50213 | JGI IMG/M metagenome (IMG submission 50213) | reverse complement strand
TCGACGGCGGCAGCGCCCTCGGCTACAGCGATCGTTAACGACCAATTTCCTCGCCGATCGCTGATTTTGCGCAGGAAAACCGGCTTCATGGGTTGCCAGCCAAGGTACGTCCTTGATATCACCTCGCTCGTCGCAAGCGCCGGTTCCATGGGTATTTTGAGATGCTGAACGTCGTATCCAGCAAGACGCGGGGAGTGGCGTCGATGTCGGCCAAGAACGGCTCCATCAAGCTTGTCGCCGGCAACTCCAATCCCTCGCTGGCGCAGGAAATCGCCCAGGGGCTCGACCTGCAGCTGACCAAGGCCGTGGTGCGGCGTTTCGCCGACATGGAAATCTTTGTCGAGATCCAGGAAAACGTCCGCGGCTCCGACGCCTTCATCATCCAGTCGACCTCGCACCCAGCCAACGACCATCTGATGGAGCTGCTGATCGTCACCGACGCGCTGCGCCGGTCGTCGGCGCGCCGCATCACCGCTGTCATCCCCTATTTCGGCTACGCCAGGCAGGATCGCAAATCCGGCTCGCGCACCCCGATCTCGGCCAAGCTGGTGGCCAATCTGATTACTCGCGCCGGCGTCGACCGCGTCATGACGCTCGATCTGCATGCCGCGCAGATCCAGGGCTTCTTCGACATCCCGACCGACAATCTCTACGCCTCGCCGGTGATGGTTCGCGATATCAAGGAGCGTTTCGACCTCGGCAAGGTGATGGTGGTGTCGCCCGACGTCGGCGGCGTGGTGCGCGCGCGCGGCCTCGCCAAGCGCATCAACACCCCGCTCGCAATCATCGACAAGCGCCGCGAGCGCGCCGGTGAATCCGAAGTGATGAACGTGATCGGCGATTGCGCCGGCTACACCTGCATCCTGGTCGACGACATCGTCGATTCCGGCGGCACGCTGGTCAACGCCGCCGACGCGCTGCTCGCCAACGGGGCCAAGGAAGTCTACGCCTACATCACCCACGGTGTGCTCTCCGGCGGCGCCGCCGCCCGCATCATCGGTTCGCGGCTGAAGGAACTGGTGATCACCGACTCGATCCTGCCGACCGAGGCGGTCCGCAACGCCAGGAATATCCGCACGCTGCCGATCGGCCCGCTGATCGCCGAAGCGATCGCGCGGACGGCGTCGGAAGAATCGGTGTCGAGTTTGTTTGATTAGGGCCCGGAGCCGAACGCGGCAAAGAATTCGCCGGCGGACCTGAGGACTTTCGTCTCGGCCGCCCGTCTCCACGGGAATGCCTCCTCCCACCGCCGAGCTCGCATGCGCGGCGGCGGAAAAGACGATCGACCCGTACAGCCTATCTTGGGCGTGTTTGGGCTTTCGTTTGCCTAGACGATCCCCGCCGCGACCTGGCCGCGCAGCCGTTCCAGGCTGTGCAGCGTGTTGGCGCAGGCTTCCGCGACCTCAATGCCCTTGGTGGCAAAATGCTTGCGGAAGAAATCGAAATGCGCCGCGCTCTCGTGGAACTGCTGCGGCGTCAGCACCGCCGAGAACACCGGCACTTCGGTTCGCAACTGCACATCCATCAGCGCCTTGATCACGGTGTCGGCGACAAATTCATGGCGGTAGATGCCGCCATCGACCACCAGCCCCGCCGCCACGATCGCGGTGTAACGCCGCGTCTTGGCCAGCAGCTGGGCGTGCAGCGGGATCTCGAACGAGCCCGGCACCTCGAACAGATCGATGCGCGCGCGCTCGATGCCGCGCGCCTCGATCTCCNNNAGGAAGGCCATGCGGCATTCCTCGACCACCTCGCGATGCCACGCGGATTGCACGAAGGCGACCCGCTGCGGTTTGGCGAAGCGCGGATGGGCGACAACCGGAGGACGGTCGACGGTTCCGGAAGCGACGTTTGCTTCAGAAGCGGCCTTTACTTCAGAAGATTCTTGTACTTCGGAAGATTCTTGTACTTGGAGGGTATCTTGCAACATCTGATTCATGGCTTTCCTCTTTCAGGACCAGAATCAGGGCATACGGAACGACGCGCCGCGCGGAAAAGGCGGCTGTCGCGACCGTTCTCTTTCATCCGGACTTTAACCGTCGGCTTCGGAATCACACCGAATCTGCTGACCCTTTTTCCCAAAATTCCCGCAAGGGATTATGGGAACAAGGCGCTCGCGGGCTTGGGCCAATTCGCCTTTACCGCCGGTGGGGACTTTCACCCCGCCCTGAGAACATCTTGAATTTGCGCTTATCGAGCGCGGGCCGCCCGGTATGAGCGGCCTGAGCGGAACTATGACCAATCCCCGGGACGCCAGCAAGCACCTTGCCATGGGGAATCTGCATGTCCCCTCTGCTCGAGAGCGAGACCCCGGGCCGATTCGGACGGCGAAAATTAACGATTAGAGCGTTTTCGAACGAAAGCCTGCCCCGGACTTGATCCGGGGTGGATGCCGGTTCGCGTGAAGAAAACGCGTCGAAACAAAGACTAGACCTCGGCCGAGGTCTCGCCCGCTCCGGCTCGTCCCGGGTGAATTCACCGGGCCGGACTCGCATGGAGCGAAACCGACTCCGGTTTGTTCTCAAATTAATAAGTATGACGAAGATCAGCTGTGGACGAGCGCCGCTTTGCCTGTGGACGGACTCCGCGCCCGGTTGCGCGGATTCCGCAAATCACATCACTTGATCCTCGCAACGCCCCGCGGCGAAGGGGATTGCAGTCGGCGGCGACACATCATGTCCGCGTGTGTCGATCTGCTGCGTGCGTACCAACCACCGTATCTGAATTTGCAAAGGCAAGGTCGAGACGGCATGTCCCTGCTCGAAGGCATTATCGATTCCCGGAACAATCCGCTCGCGGTGGTCGAAGACATCGCGGCCGATCACAACTGGTCGTTCGAACGCTCCGGCGAAGATGAAGTGACGATCGTCTCCAAGGGCGAATGGACCGACTACCAGTTGTCCTTCACCTGGATGGCCGAGATCGAGGCGCTGCATCTGGCCTGCGCCTTCGACATGAAAATTCCGGCGCCGCGCCGCGCCGAGGTGCAGCGGCTGATCGCCGCGATCAACGAGCAATTGTGGGTCGGCCATTTCGATATATGGACCCATACCGGCATGATCATGTACCGGCAGGCGCTGGTGCTGCCGGGCGGCCTCACCGCCTCGACCGCGCAATGCGAGAGCATGCTGGTCGGCGCCATCCACGCCTGCGAGCGCTATTATCCGGCGTTCCAGTTCGTGGTCTGGGCCGGCAAGACATCAGCGGAAGCCATGAGTGCGGCGATGTTCGACACCGAGGGCGAGGCGTAGCTCGGTCTGCGTGGCGAAGACGCTTTCCCTTCACCGTCATGCCCGGCTTGTCCCGGGCATCCACGTCTTGCATCAAACGCGAAGAAGACGTGGATGGCCGGGACAAGCCCGGCCACGACGAGCTATGTTATGGGCAGGTTTCCATCAGGACATCGCAATGAACGACGCTCAACCGCTGGCACAAATCTCCGGCCCCATCGTCCTCGCCGGCGCGGGGAAAATGGGCGGCGCGATGCTGTCGGGCTGGCTGGCGCAGGGACTGGATGCAAACCACGTCGGCGTGATCGAGCCGCATCCCTCCGACGATATCCGCGCACTCGCCGCCAAGGGCATTCGTCTCAATCCGTCCCCCAAAGAGATCGGCGCCGCTGCCACGCTGGTGGTCGCCCTCAAGCCGCAGATGTTCCGTGAAGCAGGCCCGATGTTGAAGTCCTTCACCGGGCCCGCCACGCTGCTGGTCTCGATCATGGCGGGCGCCACCATCGCATCGATCGAACAGGTCTGCGGCGGCATGGTGGTGCGCGCCATGCCCAACACGCCGGCGGCGATCGGCCGCGGCATCACGGTCGCGGTGGCGGCAAACCGGGTCAGCCCCGCGCAGCGCGCGATAGCCGATGCGCTGCTGCGCGCCACCGGATCGGTCGAGTGGATCGACGACGAGGGTTTGATGGACGCGGTGACCGCCGTCTCCGGCTCGGGGCCGGCCTATATTTTTCTGCTCGCCGAAGAACTGGCGCGCGCCGGCGTCGAGGCCGGCCTGCCGCCGGCGCTTGCAACACGGCTGGCGCGCGAAACCGTCGCCGGCTCCGGCGAATTGCTGCATCGCTCCGAGTTGGCCTCAGCCACGCTGCGCCAGAACGTCACCTCGCCCGGCGGCACCACCGCCGCCGCACTCGAAGTGCTGATGGGAAAAGACGGCATGCAATCGCTGCTGACCCGCGCAGTCGCCGCCGCGACGCGACGCTCGAGGGAACTGGCGAAGTAACTTTCGCTAACCCGCCCCGAAGCGCTTGTTGAACGCCTCGACATTGACCAGACCGCGGGCGTGGCGGCCCTCGCCGATACGGCGCTCGCTATTGAAGGCTTCGACCTCGAACCGGATCACGCGGCGCTCCACCGCGATCACCCGCGCCGTGGTCCGCACCGTCGCGCCGACCGGCGTCGCGGCGAGATGGCGGATATCGACCTCGGTGCCGACCGTAACCCAGCCCGGTTCGAGATATTTGTTGATGGCGTCGCCGGACGTCATCTCCATTTCCAGGATCATCATCGGCGTCGCATAGACCATCGGCATGTGCGGGACAAAATGCCCGACGGTGCGCTCGCGCGGCACCACCAGCGTGCGCTCGGCGCTCATGCCGACCTTGATGACGTCGCGTGCATCCATGATCTTTATCCTGGAGACTACAATCGCCGTCATTCCGGGGCGTGCGAAGCACGAGCCCGGAATCCATAACCACGACAGGGCGTATGGATTCCGGACAGCCGTTACACGGCTTCCGGAATGACGAAGGAAACTACTTCTTCGCCGCCGCCGCGCGTTCGACAAAGGTCTTGCCGCCCTTCATCTTGTGATGCAGCGGCGCTTCGTTGATCTGGATCACGACGGCGTCGGCATCGACGCCGAGGTTCTTCACCAGCGCCTGCGTGATGTCACGCATCATGCCGGCCTTCTGTTCATCGGTGCGGCCGGCGGCCATGCTGACGGTGATCTCTGGCATTTTTGTTCTCCCTTTGCTCTTGCCACTTCGCGTCTTAGGCTTTCTTGCAAGATAAACTCTCTTGCGTCATTCCGGGATGCGCCACTTGGCGCAGGCCCGGAATCCATAACCCCTGCAGGGAATATGGATTCCGGGCTCGCTCGTTCCACTCGCGCCCCGGAATGACAATGCATTGAATTTGGGCCCGCCTCAATTCACTANGGCTTGTAGCTAATTCCATTTCACNCCGTGTTTATCAAGAATCTTGCGGACTTCGTCGACCAGNGCAGCCTGCGGCACCTTGGTCTGGGCCTCGCCCTGTTTCTGCAAATATTCCTCGCGATCGTTTTCGAGCTTCGCAAGCTCGGCGCCGAGGATCAAATCCTTGAGCAAAACCTGCGGACCCGCCGGATCGTCCTTTTCGTCGCTACCCTGAATGATCACGCAAGGCGAGTTGCGCCTGTCGGCATATTTGAGCTGATTGCCCATGTTCTTGGGGTTGCCGAGATAAAGCTCGGCGCGAATGTTGGCATTGCGCAGGGCTGCGACCATCTTCTGGTAATCCGCGACGCGATCGCGGTCGAATACCGTAACCACCACAGGTCCGAATTCCGGCTTGGTGTCGAGCTTGCCCAGCATCGTCAACGCGGCCTGTAGTCGCGACACGCCGATCGAAAATCCGGTCGCCGGCACCGGCTCGCCGCGAAAGCGCGAGACGAGGCCATCATAACGTCCGCCACCGCCGACCGAGCCGAAACGCACCGGGCGACCTTTTTCATCCTTAGTTTCTAGGGTGAGCTCAACTTCGTAGACCGGGCCGGTGTAATATTCGAGACCGCGCACCACGGATGGATCGATGCGGATGCGATCAGGTCCATAGCCAGATGCTGTTACGAGCCGGTCGATTTCAAGCAATTCCGACCTTCCTTGATGAAATAGTTCACTACCGCCCTTTTGCAAAAGGAAACGCCCCGGCATATCGAGAAGCAATGTTTCTCTCTCGATTCCATCAGCGCGTTTCTCGGACTCGAGCTTGAACGCCAACGTTCGAAGGACGGCATCGATTTGTTCATCATCAAGATTCGCACCTTTGGTGAAATCTCCGCTCTCGTCTTTGCGGCCTTCTCCCAGCAATAGGCGCACATCCTTTGGTTCGAACTTATCTAGTTTGTCGATCGCCCGTAGCACCGTCAGCCGTTGCCCTGCGTTTTCCTCGCCGCCGAGACCGATCCACTCAAGTACCCCATCGAGCACCTTGCGGTTGTTCACTTTCACCACATAGCTGCCGCGCGGGATACCCAGCGCTTCCATGGTGTCCGCCGCCATCATGCACATCTCGGCGTCGGCGGCAGCAGCCGACTGACCGCCAGACGCCGTGCCTACGGTATCGGCGTCGAACTGCATGAATTGCCGAAAGCGGCCCGGGCCAGGCTTTTCGTTGCGATAGACGTAGCCGAACCGATAACTGCGGTAGGGCAAAACCAGGTTCTCGGTCCCGTATCTTTCCGCGACGTAACGCGCCAGCGGCGCGGTCAGGTCGTAGCGCAGCGAGATCCACTGCTCGTCGTCGTCCTGGAACGAGAAGACGCCCTCGTTGGGGCGGTCCTGGTCGGGCAGGAACTTGCCGAGCGCGTCGGTGAATTCCATCGCCGGCGTCTCCACCGGTTCGAAGCCGTAGCGCTCATAGACTTCGCGGATTTTCTCCACCATCGCGCGCGTCGCCGCGATCTCGGCAGGGCCGCGATCGGCGAGCCCGCGCGGCAGCCGGGCTTTGAGTTTCTGCGGTTTTTTGGGTTTGTCGGCCATGGAGCGCGTTGGTACCAGTGCCGGCGCGATGCGGCAACCTTGCTTACTGCTCCCTCTCCCGCTCTTGCGGGAGAGGGAGCAGATCCTGCCGGTCACAGCACCTTTCTGATCCAGTTGTGCGGGTCGGCGACTCGGCCGTACTGGATGTCGATGAGCTTCTTGCGCAGCCCTATGGCGACGGGGCCGGCCGCGCCGCCGTTGATCAGAAAATCGCCGCTCGCCGAACGCACCTTGCCGATCGGAGAGATGACGGCCGCGGTGCCGCAGGCGAAGGCCTCTTTCAGCTTGCCGCTGACCGCATCGGAGCGCCACTGGTCGATGGTGTAGAGTTGCTCGCGCACGCGCGTGCCGGAATCGTTCGAAAGCGCGATGATCGAATCGCGGGTGATGCCCGGCAGGATGGTGCCGAGCGGCGGCGTCAGCAGCGAGCCGTCGTCGAACACGAAGAAGACGTTCATGCCGCCGAGTTCCTCGATGTAGCGTCGCTCGACCGCGTCGAGGAACACCACCTGATCGCAGCCGTGGCCGATCGCCTCGGACTGCGCGCGCAGGCTGGCGGCGTAATTGCCGCCGCATTTGGCGGCGCCGGTGCCGCCGACCGCGGCGCGCGTGTAGTTCTCCGACACCCAGATCGACACCGGCGCCGGGCCGCCCTTGAAATAGGAGCCGACCGGCGAGGCAATGACGGCGAACAGATATTCGGCCGAGGGCTTGACGCCGAGGAAGACCTCGTTCGCGATCATGAACGGGCGAAGGTACAGGCTGCCCTCGCCGCCCGGGATCCAGGCGCGGTCGATGTGGATGATCTGCTCGACGGCCTCGATGAAGACGGATTCGGGCAGCGGCGCCATGGCCATGATCTCCGCCGAACCCCTGAAGCGCCGGGCATTGGCGTCCGAGCGGAACAGATTCACGCCACCATCGTCGCGCTTGTAGGCCTTCAGGCCTTCGAAGATTTCCTGCGCGTAGTGCAGCACGGCGGTGGCCGGATCGAGCGCGAAATTGGCACGCGCTTCGACGCACGCGCCATGCCAGCCCTTCGCCTGGTCGTAGCGGACGATGGCCATGTGATCGGTGAAGACCCGGCCGAAACCTGGGTCCACGAGCCTTGCGGCGCGATCCTTCTCAGGAGTCGGATTCGTCGCAGGCCGGATTTCGAATTTCAGACTCATTTTCTCGGCTCCCGCCCTTGCTTTTTTGCTGTTGGAACCGGCGCGATTTCTGGCGCCGGCCTGTCCCGTCGGGCCTGCCGGCCCGATTTTCGGACGTTCCAGATTGTTTGACGCCTGACCCTCGCCCACTCCGGTCCCTTAGGCCGGTTTCCGCTTTGGCGGAATGCGCGAAGTCCAGTATGTTTGCCGAGATGTCGCTCGACAATCGCACGGTAGTAGAATTGCGCACGGTAGTAGAATTGCGCACGGTAGTAGAATTGACGGCCGCAGCCTTTGGTTTGTTCGGCCGACTAAACCGTCACCGCGCACGAAACGATCTAATATTTCGTTGTGGTGGACAGTTTTGTAACATTGAACCCAAGATATGTCAATATGACTGACATAAATCGCGTCACAAATTTCTCGGGCATCTCGGCTGACCCCGATTCGAAGGCCGCCGGGCGGTCCCCGGCCCCGCGGTCGGGCGATTTGCGCTGGGATATTATCGAGCTGTTGTTCTTCGCTTACCGGGATTTCGTCGGCGACGCCGATGATGAACTCGAGGTTTTCGGTTTCGGGCGGGCGCATCACCGGGTGATCCATTTCGTCCACCGCTATCCCGGCCTCAAGGTGGCCGACCTCCTCGACGTGCTGCGCATCACCAAGCAATCGCTGGGACGAGTTCTCAAGCAATTGCTCGACGAAGGGTATATTGTGCAGCAGACTGGCAATAACGACCGGCGGCAACGCCTTCTTTTCGCCACCGCCAAGGGCGAGGCGCTGGTCGCCAAGCTTGCCGGCCTGCAGACGGATCGGATCAACCGCGCGCTGCGCGACCTCGGACCAGCGGGCGCCGATACGGTCCGCCAGTTCCTGCGCGCGATGATCGATCACGACGATCCCGACAAGGTGCTGGCAACGATCCTTGGAGCCGGCGGCACAACCGGCAAGGCAAAGGAATGAACGTGGCTGCAACCCTCGCCCGAACGCCGCGGCGACCGGCCGACGACGCGCCGCATCTGCTGCTGGTCGATGACGATCGCCGCATCCGCGACCTGCTGTCGCGCTTTCTATGCGGCGAAGGCTACCGCGTCACCACGGCGATGAGCGCCAGCGACGCCCGCGCCAAGCTGCTCGGCCTGCATTTCGATCTGTTGATCCTCGATGTGATGATGCCCGGCGAAACCGGGTTCGATCTCGCCCGCTTCATCCGCACCTCGTCCTCGGTGCCGATCGTGATGCTGACGGCGCGCCACGAGCCGGAAAGCCGGATCGAGGGCCTGCAGATCGGCGCCGACGATTATGTCGCCAAGCCGTTCGAGCCGCGCGAACTGTTGCTGCGGATCGGCAACATTCTCAAGCGCACCGCGCCGCCGCCGGTGGAGACGCTGGAGCAGATCGCGTTCGGACCCTATGTCTATCGGCTGGATCGCGGCGAACTGCGCCAGGGCGACGAGGTCATTCATCTCACCGACCGCGAGCGCGAGATGCTGCGCATCCTCGCGGTGGCGCCCGGCGAAACCGTGCCGCGCAGCGCCCTCACCGGCGACGGCACCGTCAATGAGCGCGCGGTCGACGTGCAGATCAACCGGCTGCGGCGCAAGATCGAGCGCGATCCCGCCAATCCCTTGTTCCTGCAGGCGGTGCGCGGCGTCGGCTACCGCCTGGTGGCATCGCCATGAATCCAGCATCATGAATTCCGCTTGATGAATCCCGCGCCATGAGCACGCTCGACACCGGCCTGACGCTGATCCGCACCGCCGCCGGCCGCGTCTCCGCCGCCAATGGCTGGATGGGCAACGCGTTCAAGGCCTGGATGCCGACCGGGCTCTATGCCCGCGCGCTCCTGATCATGATCGTGCCGATGGTGATATTGCAGTCGGTGGTGGCGTTCGTGTTCATGGAACGGCACTGGAACACGGTGACGCGGCGGTTGTCGGCCGCGGTAGTGCAGGACGTCGCCGGCCTGATCGACGTCTACACGGGATACCCGCAGGACAAGGACCGCGCGCAGTTGCGGCGTATCGCCCAGCAACGGCTCGGGCTGGTGGTCGATTTCC
>JGI24140J50213_10001536_pt1 | contig 9969 bp, 5 predicted proteins | sample BarGraIncu00222A_FD_50213 | JGI IMG/M metagenome (IMG submission 50213) | reverse complement strand
GGGATTAGGCTTTGGGCTGACAGTATTGAATACTGCCTGGAATGAGCTTGTCGCTACGAATGAAGATGATGCGCAACTGGTAAACTATCCTACTTCATCAGTTTTACCAAATTTTAGTCTGGGTGCGTATTATTATACAAACAAATACTATATAGGAATTTCGATGCCTCGCTTACTAAGTTATGAAATGGACAAAAGCACCGGTAAATATAAAATTGATAGTAATTTCTCCGGAAGCAATTACTTCATTTCTGCAGGTTACGAAATAGGCTTATGTCCCCAGGTTAAATTACTGCCTTCACTGTTAATAAAATATCATTCAAATAATACAATCCAGATTGATTATATGGCACAGGTCAATTTAAAAGACAGAATATGGATGGGTGTTGGCTACCGGAGCAAAAATACATTGGTTGGGATGCTTCAATGCCAGCTAAATTATCAAATAAGGATGGGATATTCCTATGATTACGAATTTGGAACTATAGGTAAATATGTAAATGGCACCCATGAAATAGTTTTTAACTATGAGTATAAATTTGCCCGGAAGGTAATCGGACCAAGACAATTTTAAAGGATTAATCAAATGTCTAAATTTCACTGCATAATATTACTCTTAGCAATATTCTTTAATTCAGAATTGAATGCCCAGTCGGATATTTATACTATAAAGCCTACCTCTTTTAGTTCCAGAATATGCGACGAATTTTCCCCTGTATTCTATAAGGGAGGAATTGTGTTCTGTTCAAACGAAAGAGACAATTCGCTGGTAGGTTATAAGGATGAACAAAACAGGCTTTTTAAAATATTCTTTGTTACAAAAAGGGGCAGCAACGGATGGAATCATCCAAAAATACTGGCAAAGGAAATTACATCTGCTTTTAATGACGGACCGGCCACTTTCAATGAAATTGGTAATATCATATACTATTCCAGAAATAATTCCATTGAAAATTTGATGAGAAACATTAATGATACAACAAATAAACTGGGTATCTATTCTGCAGAATTAATAGCTGGAATATGGACTAATATAAAATCTTTTGATTATAATAACCCGCTCTATTCTTTTTGTACGCCTGCTCTTACACCCGATGGTGAAAGAATCTATTTTTCCTCTGATATGCCTGGTGGTTATGGCGGAATGGATCTTTATTATTGTGACAGGGGCAATAATGACTGGGATCAACCTGTAAATCTTGGTCCGCTTATAAATACGAATAAAAATGAATCGTTCCCTTCTGTGTGTAAGTATGGTAAACTCTATTTTGCCTCTGACGGACTTAAAGGATTTGGCGGAAAGGACCTGTTTTATACACAGGAAATAAATGGGGAATGGATAAACCCTGTACACCTGGATTCAGCAATTAATTCAACAGCTGACGATTTTGGGATTGTTTTTGATTCTACACTAGAGAACGGATATTTTTCAACAAACAGGCTGAAAACAGATGATATTTTCAGTTTCAAATCGGCTCCTATAGAATTTGCCGCTTGTGATAGTATGAAAGAGAATAATTATTGTTTTACTTTCTATGATGAAAGACAACATCTTCTGGATACCGTAAAGGCAATCTATCAGTGGACTTTTGGGGACGGGATAATACATGTTGGTAAAGAGGTAAGATATTGTTTTGCAGGTCCAGGAAAGTACTCTGTTTCACTCACAATAATTGATGAGCTTACAGGTGATACTATTGCAAAAAGGGTTGAGTATAAGGCTGAACTTGAAAACATTAACCAGGCTTACATTAGCTCAGATAAAGTTGGCATCGCCGATAAATCAATGTCCTTCAAAGGTATTACCTCCGATCTGAAAGGAATAAGCATAACTGACTTCTTCTGGGACTTCGGGGACGGTTTTAAACAAGGTGGCCAATCGATAAACCATACTTTTCAAAAGAAAGGTGAATACTCCGTGAAACTGGGATTACTTTCCCTTAAAGATAGTCTCGGGGTTTCTGGTAAAAAATGTGTTATTAAAAAAATAAAAATAAACTGATTTGAAAAGATATGTATTGATCATATCATTTATTCTAAGTTCAGGGACAACTCTCTTTTCACAATCAGCTCCGGCAGTAGATGAAAATATCCCTTACCTCATTACCTTTGGTGGGAAAGCACTTACGTCATGGGGAGATGATGACTTTTGCCAGATATTCTATTGTATTGTTCCTAAATCACAAACTGATCCGGTTTACATCCGTGTTTATGATCCGGATACAGGAGGAGAGCTCGATGAACTAAAAGGAGAATTTAATACCATTGTTAACTTCTCAATTTATGGGGGAAATGATTGCTGGTCAGATACCACAGCACAGGTTCCCAATAAGTCAGGAAATTTTAAAAGTGGATATTTATTGGCATCTAAATCATTTGGAGTTGATCCGAAATATGATAAAAAGTGGTATACCTTCGGCCCTTTTAATCCTTCTGAAGGAAAATATGTTGAGAAACTTGGCGGACGGGTATTTAAAGTCATTGCACAGGGGATATCGGGGGATGATGGAAATATTTACAAATATTTTTTAAGTACAAGTCAGGTTGATAATGTTCCGGTTGAGGGGGGCAACTGGTTTACCTATAAATATCATTTCAGGTTTTCAGATGATCAGAAACATGTTAGTCAGATATATCCTTTTGCGGATGAAAGGACCATTTCTATACAGATCTCAAATTTTGACTGGGATAATGATGGGATTATCAGAATATTTTCAGTCGCAAAAAATGGTGTTTTATGCGATGTCTCAGGTGAAGACAACTGGATAATAAGGGATTTCCCAATAGTGGATGAAGAAAAAAACTCTACTCTTGAGATCCAGTTCATAAAGAATCAATCGGTACAGGTTAGAAATAATAATGTGGTAGTCATTGTCAAAAATCAGTATGGTGTTTCGTTGCCATTTTATGTTGTTCCCATAGGGGGAGTTCCTGTCTATACTCCAAAAATAAGGATGAGATGAATACGCATGCCATTTCAGGTCTCTGCCATCCGGCAAATCAATCTCCAGCATATATAAATTGGAAATGTATTTTACTATTATTCTTTTCGGTTCTGAACGGCAATACATTTGCACAGAGCTTTAATTTCAGAACTTTTAGTTCAGAAGATGGATTAACACAATCCTATGTTTATTCAATCATACAGGATACAAAAGGTTATTTGTGGGTTGGCACAGATAACGGATTGTTCAGATATGACGGATTTAAATTTGAATCCTACGCAACCAGTGACTCACTGGCCGACAACTTTGTAACATCAAGTATAAGTAATGAGATATGTCAGTGGTTTGGCTATAGAAATGGCCGATTATCATACTTTGATGGGGAAAAGTTTACTGCATTAAATAAAACACAACCCACCTTAAGTTCTATAACCCATTTTGCAATAAGTCCCGATGGCCAGATCTGGGCAAGTACCTATTCTGATGGCTTGCTGAAACTAAGTAAAGATACAGGTATTGTAAAACATTATGCATTTAAGGATCAGATAATTACAATATCATTTGATTTTATTAATGATGATGAATTGCTTGTTGGCACAGGGTCAGGCTTATTATTTTGCAGATTAAAAGAATCGGGAGAGATTGAAATAATACGCCATATTTCAGAAATTCCGGAATCAAAAGTTATATGCATTTTAAAAATGAAGAACCGATCCGGATTTTATATTGCCACTGAAAATGACGGCATATTTCAACTGACTAACAAAGATGACCTGTTCAGTCTGACAAAAATAAATGCAGAAACGGATTTTGGCTTCTCCGATATACAGGATATTTATGAAGACAGCCAGTCAGATTTATGGTTATGTTCTAAAGGAAATGGACTGATAAGAATGAGTTATTCTGCACCTGGGAAGTTTACAAGGATTAGATTCTTTAAAAAAGCCAATGGATTTATAACGGACAATGTGAAAACTGTATTTGAGGATAGAGAAGGAAATATTTGGAGTGGTAACTATGGTCAGGGATTAACACTTATTACACCTAAAACTTTTTCCGTTTATACATTTGATAACCCTTTAATCGGGAATAACATTTTTTCGTTCTACTGCGATCAGAAATACAGGTGGATAGGGACTGAAAATGGTCTGGTTAAAACAGATCTGTTAACAGGTAAAATAATCAAGTTTTACGATAAAGCCAATGGACTGCCAAAAGACAGGATTTCAACGATCTACTCTTCCAATGGAAAAGAACTTTGGATTGGAACCCGGGCAAACGGTGTTTTCAGAATGGAGACAGAGAATGAAAAGATCCTTAATTATCCTATTGAGAATGGAGCACTTGAAAACTCTATAACTATAATAACCGGAAAAGGAGAACAGGTTTGGATAGGCACTCAAAAAGGATTATGGAATATTAATTCAGTTACCAATAAAAGAACCAGGTATTCAATTAACCAGGGGGGATTACCTCATAATTTTATTAATAATTTATTTTTCGATAAAACAGGTCTGTTATGGGTAAGCACTCCCGGAAGTACACTGGCATATATTCATGATGAAAAGGTCTTTAGGATACCTTTGAATTCTCTAAATGGAAATTTAACCTTAGGCCCGATTACTGAGGATCCCTACAGCCGGATTTGGGTAGGATCAAACGGGAATGGTATTTTTATGATACAGTCTGATTCTGTTGTTAATCTTACGGTAAAAGAAGGTCTTGTTTCAAATTATTGCTATTCTCTCATTTGTGATGATCATAATAACATCTGGGTTGGTCACAAAGGTGGATTAAGCAAAATCCGAATAACTGATTTTTCAATTAAACCAATACAGCATATTGAAGGTACAACTGAAAGTTTCCAGTTTAATCCCAATGCAATAATCAAAGATCAGAATGGTAGAATCTGGTTTGGATCTGATAAAGGAATGGTTTTATATGACCCACTAATGGAATCTCCCAGGCTGCAACCACCTGTTTTGGGTATTACGTCAATTAAGATAAACGATGATAAAAAAGATATTTCTAATAAAATAATACTTTCTCCGGGTAATTATAAAATTAGAATTGATTTTTTGGGCGTCAGTTTAAAGGAACCGGCTCTCGTAACATACCAGTACATATTGCAAGGTTATGATCAATGGTCTGAACTTACAAAAAACACGAGTATAACCTATAATCATTTAACAGCAGGGGATTATACGTTTATCTTAAACGCACGTAGCGGAGATGGTGCTGTCTCAGAAAACCCTCTGACTATTAGTATTTTCATTAAAAAGCCAATCTGGATGAAATGGTGGTTTTATGTTGTAACTGTACTCCTTCTTTTCGTGCTTATTTTTCTTTATATAAAAAGACGTGAATATAAATTCCTTGCTGAGAAAAGAATACTCGAAGAAAAAGTCAATGAACGTACATATGAAATTCAATGTCAGAAAAATGAAATTGAGTTACAAAGGGATTTGATTGATGCAAAGAATGCCAATATAACTTCAAGTATAAGGTATGCAAGCAATATACAAAAGGCTGTTTTACCACCTATTGAATTCATAAACAAATTATTACCAGACAATTTTATCCTGAGTAAGCCAAAAGACATTGTAAGTGGTGATTTTTATTGGCTGACAGAAAAGGATAATAAAATTGTTATTACTGTTGCTGATTGTACCGGCCATGGAGTACCGGGAGCATTTATGAGCCTCCTGGGCGTTACATTATTAAATGATATAGTAAATATCCAGGGAATCACAAGATCAGATGCTATTGTCACAGAGTTACGTGATAGTCTTATAAAATCCCTTAAGCAAAGCAGGAAAGATATTACCACCTCAGATGGCTTTGATATAGCCTTGTGCGTTATGGATCATCAACAAAACAAAATTCAATTTACAGGAGGGATGAGTAATCTTATTCACATCCATGATGGAAGCTTGAATGTTATTAAAGCAGATCGTAATTCAGTCTGTGTCATATATGACAATTCCGGCCCTTTTACGATAAAGGAAATTGATTATAAAAAAGGAGATGTTCTTTACCTTTTTTCCGATGGATATCAGGATCAGTTTGGTGGGAAGTATGACAAAAAGTATTTTGTTCATCGGTTTTATGTTGAATTGTTAGACATGCATAGATTACCAATGTCAAAACAAAAAGAAATTTTAGAAAAAAATCTTAAGGAATGGATGGGAGATACTGAACAGACAGATGATATAACAGTTATGGGTATAAGACTATAAAAAAAAATGGCAGGATTACCTTCGGTGATCCTGTTGGGAGGAAACTAAAAGAAAAAGCCCGGCACTATCGTGCCAGGCTTTTTCTTTTGTCGGGGTGGCAGGATTCGAACCTGCGACCCTCTGGTCCCAAACCAGATGCGCTAACCGGGCTGCGCTACACCCCGCTTCGACCGCCGAAGCTTTAGCGGTCTCTCCACATTTGTCCTATTAAGGAAGCGCAAAAGTATTATAAATTTTCTGATTTCATAATATATTCCATCTAATTTGATAATTTTAGCTTCCATCCTTCAGAATTGTAGTGCAAGGCTTTGTCTTTTAGTTTTCCCCCCAGGATCACGAGCGAATGATAGGCAAGTAATCGTGCATATATATAATTCACAGCCGAGGCAAAGCATTTTTTATGACCCAAATCACATAGTTATTGCTGCAGATTACTGTCTCCCAAACTTTTACTTCACAAATTATTTAAGCGAGTGCAAACATTACTCACTGAAAATTGTTTTAGAATATAATTGATAAAATAAACTAATACACCTTGAAAAAACATTAAAATTATGAAAAGAATCATTCTATCAGTAATAATAAGCTTGATAATAACCATTCACTTGCATGCCCAGGGTTGTATTCCAATTCGGAATATTGCGGGTTTTGCTCAGTTTGCTCAGTTAGGTTATCTCCCATCACCTGATACATGGATGATAAATATAAACGGAAGATATTTTAAAGCTTACCAGTCCATTAATGGAACAACAAAGGTTCCAATACCCGCCAGTGCGGCTGACCGATTTATAAATTATAATCGTACTCTAAATATTTCCATTAGCAAAGCATTGCAAAATGGCTGGTCATTAGCTCTGGATGTGCCTATGTATTCAAACGAATCGATAGGTCACCAGGAACACAGATCAGGTGTAAGACATGCAACAAATTCATTTGGACTGGGTGATATTCGGTTTACAGTATATAAATGGATACTTAAATCTGATCCAGCACTAAAAGGTAATATCGAATTGGGGCTTGGTATGAAACTGGCAACAGGAGATTACAAATTCCAGGATTATTTTTACAATGACCCTGCAAATCCAAACGTCAAAACACTTGCTCCGGTAGATCCTTCAATTCAACTGGGTGACGGGGGTACCGGTATTACAGTCCAGATCAATACTTATTATGTTTTTAATGAATACCTGAGTCTGTACGGAAATTTCTTTTACCTTATCAATCCCAGGGATCAGAACGGGGTGTCGAATTTGAAAGGAATTATACCTTCAACACGAGCTGATACCTTAACAATTAAGAGCGGCGAGGATGTGAACAGTGTTCCTGACAATTATACTCTCAGAGTAGGTGCTAATATTACGGTTGGCAGATTAGTCTTAACTGCTGGGGTTCGATATGAGGGAGCTCCTGCACATGATCTTTTAGGAGGAAACAGTGGATTAAGAAGGTGCGGACACATTTTTTCATTTGAGCCGGGAATACAATTAAAATTAAAGAAAGGATTTTTATATGCATTTTATACTCTTCCTCTGGCACGTGAAACTATTCAATCTGTTCCCGACAAGACATATTCAGCTCTTCTTGGTTCAAAATATATTTCACAGGGGCGTTTTGCAAATTATCTGATATTCGTAGGATATGCTTTTACGCTCTGAATATTAAATATTAACTAATAAATTATTTAATAATATCTTCCTCAGAACAATATTACTTTACACTTATTCATTGGCAATCTTTCTGAACTTTTCCCATTTGATTTGTAGTTTTTCCAACAACTCATTGTATGGGGCAAATTGATGCAAGGATATAAGGAATTGATCATCGCGGAAATAAGGGTAATTTGGGAAACCATTATCGGCAGCCCAGGTAAGTTTATCTACAGATTTCTGATAATCACCCAGCAAGGCATATGCCTCCCCAAGTTGATATTCTGCATGGTGAATATGGCTTTGGCTTTTATCTAAATCGGTTTTTTCACATGATGCAACTTTCTTCATCGCACCTGCTATATCTCCTTTTTTCGCAAGCAATATTGCATAGGCACTCTTAAAAAGTAAGTCCAACGAATCCTTTTTAGTTGCGCCTGATAAGATGTTCTCTGCTTCAGGCAACCTGTCAAGTTCGATAAGTGCCATAACCCAGAAATCAGTTAAATATTTTGTATAAAGATGTGCCGGGGTTTGTTCAATTATTTCTTCCATCTGTTCAAGGTCTGATTTCTTCCCGCTAAAGAAATAGCATGAAGCCAGTTCAAGAGCAGCAATCTTGTTGTTGGGATTAATCTGTAATGCTTTATTGTATGCTTTAAATGACTCTTTGATCAAACCAACATGGAAATATACTACACCCAGGTAATGATAAGCTTCATCCAGATCCGGCTTAAGGGTTATCGCCTTTTTATATTCACTGATAACCTTTTCGTGGGGGAACTTGTCCTGTAAATTCCAGGTACAATAGGCTCTCGCAAGATATCCTTCTGCAAGATCAGGATTTAGGAAGAGAGATTTTTCAGCTTCAATAAAAGCTTTTTCATTATACCCTCCTGCCGGGTCAATGAAATAGTTTTTAAATGAATAGACCATGGAGAGTTTGGCATGGGCAAGGGCAAATAAAGAATCTGCATCGATAGCTTTTGTTAGAAAGAAAATGCAGGAATCCAGATCATCTTTGTTATCTGGAATTTCTCTGAATTCTGACTTCATGTACCAATCATAGGCTACCGGCTTTGTAGTAATATTATTTTTGGAACTGTTTTTGGAACTGTTTTTGGAACTTTCCTCAGATAAGAAATACTTAAATAATAATCTGGCGCCTATAAAAAGAACTATCAATGAGAAGACGACAAAGAACACTTTGAGAGGTTTTCCNGTTATGTTTAATTTTTTCCCATTGCTTTTTCTACTTTGGACTTGAGGTCCTNTTGGTTTAGAATTTCCCGATGAAAACGTTTTCAGGCTGCCAATTATTTCTTTAATTGCATTTGCCACTTTGTTAACCTGATTTCTATAGTCTGTTTTGTTTTGATTATCGTTTTTATTGTCTGAGGGTTTGAGTGGACGGTTTACACCGGCCTCTTTGTAAATAAATTCAACAGCCCTCAGAACTCCTCCCAACTCATTCTCAAGCAGCCTTTTGTCTTCCGGATCAAGGTCGTGAATCTTTACCGGGAGGATCCTGCTCGCTACATTTCCGTTGCTAATTTTAATGTCCCGGCCAAACAGATCTTCCTTTGCCAATTTGTTGAAAGCACAAAACTCATGTGTCCAGGCAAAGCTTTTGGTATCGCAATAAGTCTGGGAAATGATAGGGATGAAAACGAGGCATTTTAATTTGCCTTCCAGACTTTTATTAACATTGTGAGTTTCGAGGAGTCCATCTTGAGGGTTCTCATCGGTGTAAATGGATAAATCTTCTTTAAAAGTAGCTTCCAGTTCTTTTCTGAGATTGTTGACGAACTCTGTTACCCAGCCGTCATATTTATTATCTTTCTGACGGTAACTAATAAAAATATCATATTCATAACTTGGAATTATGCTTGCCATAATGCAAAATGTATCCATTAATATAAGTACATCTTAAACAAAAATTAAACTAAGTTGTTTTGCAAACAGTTTTATTTCGTAATATCCTAAAATCCCAGGCTTGATCACATTACCAATATCGAGAGAATAAAAATTCCTCTCTTTCACACAATAATAACAAGCCCAGAAATGTTTTATCTCCGTAACTCAATGATGAATTTATTTTTACTCAAATTCTGATGAAAAAATATTTAGTACTTCTTT
>JGI24140J50213_10001534_pt1 | contig 9993 bp, 7 predicted proteins | sample BarGraIncu00222A_FD_50213 | JGI IMG/M metagenome (IMG submission 50213) | reverse complement strand
AATCTTACTAGAATGCTTTTACTTAATAGTGATAGTGCTAAGTATCTTTATGATTATCACAATAGATTATTTGCATCTATTAGTACCTTTAAAGTAGGTAATTGGAAACTGATTAATCTATTTGTTAAACGTAAAGTTGATAGTAAACTTACTATTACAAGTGATGATAAACTTTATAAAATAGATTCTCTTATACTAAAATAAAGTGATATGAAATTATATGAGTTTGATGCTATTTGGGAAGATGATACTGATGGTCAAAAACTTGGTCCTATAACTATTGATCTTGAACATATAGTTTGTTTTAATAAAAGTAAAAATTATGTTGATAATGAAACAATTAGTATAGAATTTATATCTGGTACTAGATATAGTATTCTATTTAATTATAAAGATTTTAAGAAATTAATGCAGACAATTGAAAAAGAATTAGCTACTAAATCTAATTAAGATATGGCTTATAAAATATTTAAGATGGTTGATGGAGAACTTTGTCTCGATAGGGATGAAGTTCTTCTTTATGATGAACTGAATGCAGTTTGGAAATTAGATAAAGGAAGTAAAGGTGATAGTGATGGTAGGAAACATCTTCTAGCTAATAAGTACCTTAAGTTTATTTATCTTGTATGTGATCCTTATGCTTATCCTAGTAAGAATGGTATGAATGAATTAGAAGCTGTTACACATGCTCTTAAACATACTGAGATTGATCGTGAGATTATGAAAGAAGCAGTTATGCTTAAAGCTATGAAATTCTATATTGATCATGTTGTTAGTCAAGCACAAGAAACAGCATATGAGTCTAGGAGAGCAATGCGTAATACTACTAAAGCTATGGCTAAAGTTAATAGTGTAGTAGAGAAGACAATTGAAAAAGAAACTGATATTACTAAAGCTGAAATGGATGATCTATTTGCTTATCAAGAACGTATGAGTAAACTTGTAGTTGATCTTCCTAGTAGGTTTAAACTTATTGATGAACTAGAGAAACTTGCAGAGGATATAGTTCCTGTTGCAATCGAAGCTAGAGGTGGTGGTGTAGTTGAAGATAGTATGAATAGTAAAACTTCTTATTAATGTACTCTGATTTAGTTGCTTCATTTAATCCTACCGTTAAGAAATGGCATCCTGATAAAATAGATCAGGAGTTTGTTCCTAATTGTCTTCCTTTTATAAATTATCTTAATGAAGATTTAACTGATCTAGTTCATGCTAAAGATGATGTTTATATAGATCATTGGGATGATTTTAGAGTAGGTCTTTCAGGTGGTATCATAATGGATAACTCCTTTATGTTTATTCATACTGAAAAGTTTAGTGAAACAGCTAGGTACTTTAATAAGAATGGTTGTTATACTAAAGAACTTAAAGGTACAATAGCACATAGAATATTTTGGACAAGTGAGACTTCTAAACGTAGGAGCGGTCTTACTTTAAATTGTAGATTAGATAAGAAAGATCTTCAAGCATATCTTGATGCACCTACTCAGAAAGAAGCTGATAAACTTCTTAAACCATTACATATAACTGGAGATCATTATACCTATCTTAATTATGGTAGAATGATGCTTGTTCCCGGAGATGAGCAATGGGTTAAGATGCAATCTGAAGGTTTTACTATTAGATTCATTGAGGATTTTCCTAACTTTTGGGATGGTGATTATTGGAACTTTAAACTTGATGAATTCATTGCTATTAATAGTTATAATCTTTGTAAGGCTAAAGCTCGTTCTAAAGGTTATTCATTTAAGAGAGCAAGTCAAGCAGCAAATAGAATAAATCTTAATCCAAATATTCGTATTACTCTTGCAGCATATGACGCAGATAAGTATCTATTTAAGAAGGGTGCTACTACTTCAATGGCTAAGATTAATCTTGACTGGTTTGAGACTGAAACTAATTATAAACGTGGTTATGTTTCAGAAGATCCAAGTAATATTATATTAGGTTATAAAACTAGAGGCGGAGGACATAGAGCACAAGGTTGGCTAAGTTCTCTTAATAGTGTTTCTCTGTTTGGTAACCCTAATGCTATGGTCGGTGGTGAACGTAGTATTGAAATTGATGTTGAAGAAGCTGGAGTATGTCCTAATCTTATTGAAGCATTAGGTGTTACATTAAGTTCTACAGAAGTTGGTAGTATTCGTATAGGTACTATTAGAACTTATGGAACAGGTGGAACTAAAGAAGCTAATTGGGAACCTTTTAAGAAAGTCTTTTATGGTCCGAAAGCTTGGAATATGCTTCCTATGGAAAATGTTTGGGATGATGCTTGTCGTGCTACTATATGTGGTTTCTTTCATCCTCAAGTTTGGAATCTTACTCCATTCATGGATAACAATGGTAATAGTCTTGTTATGTCTGCTTATTATTATGATAAGACAGATAAGGAAGCAAAGGGAAGTGATCCTGAAACAACTGCTGAAGTCTATAGTGTATATTGTGCTCAACGTGCTAATAAACCAGCTGAGGCATTTGGTAATGTTAAAGAGAATCTATTTAGTAGTATAGAACTAGAGAACCATTATAAAGCTAATGTTGCTTCTCCTACTAAAGATTATATAGATGGAATGTTTACTGAGACTACTGATGGTAAATATGTATTTATGACTAATGAGGAACTTAAGAAGAATGGTGTTAAGACTCATGATTATATAAATGAATATCCTTATAATGGTAAAGATAAAATGGGTTGTATTCGTATTTATCATAAACCTTATTCTCCTGATGGTAATGTTCCTAAAGATTTATATGATGCAGTCTTTGATCCAACAGGTAAAGACTTAGATAGTAAAGAACTTAAATCAACTCACTCATTAGATTGTATTATAGTTAATGCTTATCCTAATGTAAGGTATCCTATATCAGATAGAATATGTGCTGTTTACTTAGGTAGACGTACAGCTGATGAAACTGCTAAGATACTTATTGCTATGACTGAAGCATACAATTGTAAAGTACTTGGTGAAACTGACCGTGGTAATATGGTAGCAGATATGAAACGCTATGGTAAACTACATAAACTTCATCGTGACCCAACTAATTTTATAACTAGTAGAAGAGCAAATGCAAATGCTCCATATGGTATTAATATGGGAGGTGGTCGTGGTGGTAAAGTTGAAGATGCATATCTTGCATTAAAAGAATGGTTATATACTCGTATAGGTGTTACAGCAGATGGTAATCAAAGACTCTTATTACATACGATAGAAGATCTTGGAATACTTAATGAACTTACTCAATTTAGTAGTACATCAGGTAACTATGATCGTCTTTCAGCACTTAGGATGTGGTATCTGCTAATGACTGTTTATGCCCTTAAGAAAAACGATACTAAGAAACCTATTCCTGAGAACAATAAACCTAAGACTTTAATTGGTCAACTTAATTCTAAACGTAATGGAAACAACTCTTTCAACTAGTCTGCCAGATCAGACTAAGAATAATAAAACAAGTAAGGATTTCTATGAGCCTACTTATGATTTCTATATTAGTAAAGCTACTGGTATGAATGATAAGAATGCTATTAAAGAATATCTTGATGCTGCTGATGGTATCATTAATGAAGATACTCTTAACTACATGGTTACTCCTCTTATGGTAGATGATGAAGATAGAGGTTTAACTAAAGTTAATGTTCCTACAACAATTAGGAACTTTGATTTTATTACTCCTATTAAAGAAAAGAACTTAGGTGAATATACTAAACTTCCTTATACCGTTAACATTAAGGTTACTAATCCTGATGTTAATTTTGTTAGAGATACTAAATTAAACAAGGAATTAGATAAACTTGCTCAGACTGCTTTTATTAATTTTTATAATCAGAAACAAGCTGAACTTCAACAACAGCAACAAGCACAAGCAACTCCTCCTCAACCTGTTAGTTCACCTGGTCAACCAGTACAAAGACCTGTTCCTCAACCTTCTCCTACTCAAGTATCTCCTGCAATTCCTAGTGAACCTGTTGAAGATATGGATGCTTTTAAGAAGAAATGGATTAAGGATTATATTGATAAACGTGCTGTTCAAGCAAATCATTTACTTAATGTTATTAACGAACGTAATAACTTCGAGTTTGAAAGATTAAAAATGTACTTCTATTGGTGGGCAACTGAAGAGTTTTATACTGTTGCTTATCCTATGAATAACACTCTTATTAAAGAGACTATTTCTCCTCTTGAAGGTTATCCTATTTATAATAATAATGAGTTTGTTGAAGACTATGACGCATTTGTTATTGTTAAAGATATTACATTTGAACAGTTTCTTGAAGATAGTCGTGTTCTTGAACTTACTAAAGATCAAATTGAGATAGTTAATCAGAATAAGATGGCAAATGATGGTGCAATGACTCCTGCAACTCTTATGCCAAGTAGGATGGTTGATAATATGCCACATATATCTACTGGTGATACTAGTGGTTATAATGTTTATAATAAGGTTAGGAAACATATTATCTTTTGGCCTACTTATATTACTAAGAAGTATAGGATTTATGTTAACTCATTAGGTCATACTCGTGAAGAGATGGTTGATGATGATTATGAAATGAATGTAGATGAGGGAGATATTGAAATCAAGAGTGAACTTGTTCCTGAAATCTATATTGGTTATCGTTATAATTCAGGTGCTTCAGGTGTTTATGTTAAACCTGTTCCATTTCCTGTTCAACGATATGATCAAGATACTAAACATGTTAAGATTCCTGTTGGTGGTAAACGTAGGATATTAAATGACATTCGTTCTAATCCTATTCCTAAACGTCTTATTCCTTATATGATAATGGATAAGATAATCTATTTTCAGATTGAACGTTTGATGAAGAAGTTTAAAACTCATCTAATGGCTCTTCCTAAATCTATGATTAACTCTGATGAAACAGGTACTATGGTAGAGAAGTTTCAGATGATGATGGCAGATGATACATTTCTTTATGATGATACTGTTATATCTCCTGATGATGTTTCTAAAGCTATGAGAGTAGTTGCTATGCCTGATGCTTCTAACTATTTTAATTCTCTTATTAAACTTAGTCAAGAGAATGAGAATAGAGCAAATAGAGTTTCTCATATGAACAATGAGACAATGGGTAATGCTGCTGGTGGTGATGCTGTAACTAATGTTGAGAACAATATCTATAATGCTAAGATAGGTAGTATGCTTATGACTACTATGTTCAATAAGGCATTAGAACTTGATCATGCTCGTGATCTTGAGTTTGCAAAGTATATTTATGTTGACGCTCAAACTATGTCATATTTTACTCATGAAGGTGACAGTGTTAATTTCGATTTTGATCCTATATCTTTCTTTAATACTGGTCTTGGTATCTATGTTAGAAACAGTAGGATTGAAGATGCTATCATGCAGGAATATCGTAAACTTGCTCTTGCTATGGCTCAGAATGATAAACCTGAATTAGCTATTGCTGTTATTGGGTTAAACTCTGGTATAGAAATTAAGACAATTACTACTGAATTCCTTGAAGCACAACGTAAGTATGAAGCTAGTGTACAACAACAACAAGTTGAAGCTAAACAGTATGAAGTAGATAAGAGATCAGCTGATGTAGATAAGGAAATAGCTGCTCAAAACTATAGAGCAAACGTTCAAGCACAAGCAATGGTTGAAGCCGCACAAGCTAGAACAGGTAGTGATATAACTTCTCCTATTGATTTTGAAGGTAATGCTAATGCTCAACGTAAACTTGATCTTGATCAACAGAAGCAAATTAATGATGAAAACTATAAGAAACAATTACTTATTAACGCTGACAAGAAGTTAGCACTAGATAAGATGAAAGCTAATAAGAAGTAAGGTTATGGCACTATATTTGTATGATCTATTCGTAGACGATGGATAACAGGTATTATAGGTATTTATTTTAATAATAGTACCTATAATATAGAAATAATGATTATCTTTGCTCAAAATAACAGATTAATTAACTGATAAAATAATACAACAATGGCTTTAGATAAAGATGGTAATCCGATTGATGATGATCCTAACAAACTTAAAGTAGTTATTGATACACCTCCTGTAGCAACTCCTCCTGTTCCAGTTGTACCTACTCCGGTAGTTCCAGTTGTAACACCTGTAGTTCCTCCGGTAATTAATATTCCTGATCCTAATGTTCCTCCTGTAGTTATTCCTCCTGTAGAACCTTTAGCTAAAATCTTAATTGATGAAGTTGAATATACTTTAAGTGCTACTGGTGATGCTCTAAATGCAGATGGAACTATTAATATGACAGCTGCTCAGTTAGATGCTTTAGAGAATACTCCTGACCCTACTGAACTTAAGATTGAAGATATCGCTGCTCGTATTAACTATTCTCCTGTTGATGAGAATGGAACTCCTATGACATATGATTCTAATCCTGATGGAATAGCTAATTTTGTTAAGGATGTAATTGATCAGAGACTTCCTGAGATGGCACAAGAGATGTTAGCTGCTGAATTTGTAGCTAATCCTGAACTTGCAAGAGCTTATGATTATATTGCTCGTTATGGTTCTTTAGCAGGTATTGAAAGTAATGTTGACTATTCTGTAGTTGATATTGCAAATGCTGATGAAGCAACTAAATACAATATGATTGTTGCACGTGAAATGGAGAAAGGTGAAACTCTTACACATGCTAAGATGATTGCTGATCTACTTAAAGATGCTAAGAAACTTGATGATGGTGCTACGGTAGCTAAGACATATTTTGATAGTAAGAATGCTGAAACTAAAGAACAAGCAAGACTACAAGCTATTGAAGATGCTCGTACAGCTAATGAATATTGGACAGGTGTTAAAACTGCTATAGCAAATCGTAAACTTACTATTGGTAAACAACAGATAACTATTCCTGAGGTTATTAAAGTTAATACTGCTGATGGCAAGTTTGAAAATCGTACAAGTGACGATTTCTATAAGTATCTTAGTGAAGTAAAGACTTTTGATTTTAATGGTCAAAAGAAACAACTTACTCAGAATCAATATGATCAATTAATTGAGACAAGTAATCGTACAGATGCTGATGCAATTTATGATGGTCTTAAGAGATTTAGTAAGTATAACAATGAACAATTTATTGTTGAGATTAAGAAAGCTAATGCCGTTGCAGGTATTCGTTCCATAAGTACAAAAGGTAAAGGTGATACAGGTAAACCTATAATAGTAAAATTAACCTAATAATTATTTAAACAATGAGAGAACTAAGAACAACTAATACTCTTCCTACAGAGTTTGGTAGTGCTGAATTACTTTATCAGAACAAACTTATTGCACCTAGTGAACTCAATAAGAGTTTTACTTGGCTGTATGGTCGTGATAAATCTAGTTTCCCACTACTTACACTTACTGAAGGTAATGGTGCAACCAAGAGTGTTAAACCTAAGGAAATGAATGATACACAGTACACATGGAAAACCTTTGGTCGTCCTATTCGTACTAGTCGTGTTATTGGACTTGTTAACACATTGAATGTAACTCCTGGTAAGGGTGCTGTTACATTTGAAGTGTATTTTGAAGATAACCTATTCCATAACCATTACGGTCTGTATTCTCCTGATGGACAACATACCGCTCGTGTTCAAGGAGAAGGTGTTCTTGTAGGTGTTAAGAAGTATAAATATCGTATTCAGTTAATGACTGGCGATAGGAATGCTTATATTTCACTTGATAACTTCTTAGGTGGTAAAGCTTGGACATATGGTCCTACTTCTATTCCTTTGAGTAAATCAGATGGAACTACTTCCAATACTACTGTACCTGGTCTTTGGACTAATCAGTTTGGTGCATGGCGTTATTCTTATCCAATCGCAGGTAACATAGCTAATAAAGCTGTTATCTATGAGTTTGATGCTACTGATGCTAATGGTAACTCAGCAGGTAAGACTAACCTTTGGCTTCCTTATCAGATGAAGATGTGGGAAATTGAACGTAGAGAACTTATTGAAACTGATCTTTGGGAGTCTGAATACAATAGGACAGCAGAAGGTATAGTTTTAAATACTGATGATGAAACAGGTGAAGTTGTACCTAAGGGTGCAGGTGTTAAATCTCAGATTAAAGCTATTGGTAACTGGTCTACCTATGGTAATCTTTCTCTTGCTATCTTAGATAAGACTACTCTTTCTGTACTTGGTAATCGTCAAGATAAAGTAGCAGGTGAAGTAGTTCTTTATACTGGTAAGGGTGGTCTTAGAATGATCAATCGTGCTATCATGAATGATGCTAAGGCTAATCAGTTCTTTACTCCTCTTGGTGCTGAGACTATTTCTGGTAAAGATGGTTATCTATCTTATGGTAAATACTTTAATCAATATAAGACTATTGATGGTTGGATTCTGACAATTAAGACTACTGATTATTTTGATCATTCTCTTATTGCTCAAATGCAGATTGCTAATGGTCAAGTATTTGAAGGTCTACCTTATTATTCTTATAACCTTGTTTCTCTTGATCATTCTATGAGTGATGATGGTGAACGTAACATTCAGTTTGTTTGCGAAACTGGTCGTGAATATATTGCTAATGTTTATAAGGGTATGGCTCCTTTACCTGGTGCTTGGGGTAGTGTTCCTGATAATCTTATCAGTACTAAAAAAGACGTTGCTTCTTATGAAGTTATGGGTACATTAGGTATTGGTATCAGTAATCCTACTACTTCTTTCTGGTTAGAGTTCCAACGATAATCAAAATATATTTAATCCTAATAAATAAAAGAATTTAATCTTATGGAACCTATAGAATTTCCTCGTAAAGTAATTATCTTAAAAAAGAATAAAGCGAATAGTTATCAAATGGTTAATGTCAAGGTCATTGATGCAAATGCTAATCCTGAAATAATCGGTACTTCAATTGGTGCTGTAAATGCTATGACTTCTTGTGGCGATGAAATGAAGATGGTGATGAGAGAGATACTTGGTCTCTCTCCCGAGTCTCCTGATTGGGATAAAGAAGTTAAACGTTTTTGGAATGACGTTTGTGAATATGTATATGGTATCGGAAAGAATCTTGAAATAGGTTTTAGATATGATATCAGTGATCCTTCAAAACAAGTTTATATTAAAGGTGATGTAGATAAGAGAATTACAGGTCTTCCTGAGTCTGTTAATACTAATGAACTTTTAGCTGCGTATTGTGAAAAGAAAATACGTGAACCTAAGAGTAATTTTTATAAAGAGATGTGGAAGTATGCAACGCCTCTTAATACAGACGATTATCTTCTTTATAGATATTGTCAAGGATACCGTGACGTAGCTAATGAACATAACAATGTTAACACTCAGGCTCATATTAGATTTTATATCTTTGATGAAGAGATTGCTAATGCTGTTGTAGCTAATGATGCTAAGGTTAGAAAAGATGTTACTACTACTTTGTATGGTCTTTATACTAAACGTGAAGAACTACTTGATGTACTTTATGCATTTGATAGTCCTGCCGTTAGTTTAGATGATACTGCACAAGATATTGCTATTGATAAAATTGCTACCGATACTCCTGTAGAATTCCTTGCTATTGCTAAGGATAAAAACTTACAGAATAAAGCTATGATATTTAAGTATATCAAAGCTGGTCTACTTATTAAAGAACCTTTGACTAATCATATTTTAGATACCGAAAGTAGAGATTCTTTAGGTAAGGATATGACAGAGGCTTTACTTTGGTTTAAGACTTCTACAAACAAAGGTGCAGTTGAAGAATATGCTAAGCGTTTTAAAGAATTAAAAACAAAGAAATAAAATTGTAAATTATGGATTTATTAATTGCTAAAACTGGTGTAGCTTATGCTAAAGAAGCCAGTGGTGCTGCTATAGCTCTAATAGGTGACGCCGATCGTCTATTAGCTGGTTCTCTAGCTGCTTTTGATGACAGTGGTACACTTATAGCACACGATGCTAGTGCAATTACTGGAGATCATGTAACATTTGCTATGGGTACTTCTGTTGGAACTATCTTTTCAACTCCTGTTTTTCGTAGGCATTTTAGTTA
>JGI24140J50213_10001533_pt1 | contig 9997 bp, 8 predicted proteins | sample BarGraIncu00222A_FD_50213 | JGI IMG/M metagenome (IMG submission 50213) | reverse complement strand
GAATGGCTTGATAATGAACGGCTCTATGTAACTCCACTTGCTTATATCAGGGGAAGGAGCATCAGCAATGTATTNTTCATNATCGATGAGGCACAAAACCTCACCCCTCACGAGGTCAAAACCATCATCACACGAGCAGGTGAAGGAACCAAAATAGTCTTTACCGGTGATATTTATCAGATTGACACCCCTTATCTGGATGCACAAAGTAACGGGTTATCCTATCTGATTGATAAAATCAAAAATCACCCCATCTATGCACATATACGTCTCGAACGGGGTGAGCGCTCAGAATTGGCTAATCTGGCAAATGAATTATTGTAGAAAAAGAATAGTAGAAAACCCTATTTTTGTATGGACAGACTAATATTATATTATAGTAGTTCATTCCAATAAAACAGTAGAGCCAATGAATTCCCGGATGCTTAAAATAGCTGGTATTTTACTCATAGTCCTTCTTACATTACTATCGGCTTCAGGTCAACGACGCAAGAAAAAACCCGTACCCAAAAAAGTAGTTCCTTTAGTTGCCATTAAAAACAAACCCTGGGGTGACCAGGGTAACAATACTTTTTTGAATCCAATACTACCGGCTGATTACAGCGACATCGATGCAATCCACGTGGGTACAGATTATTACGCCATATCTTCGACTTTCCAATTCTCACCCGGTGTCGTCATTCTTCATTCCAAAGACCTTGTCAACTGGCACATCCTGAGCCATGTCACCGACAATCTTTTGCAGATAGGCCCTGCTTACAACTGGGACAAGATGGATCGTTACGGAAAAGGGATCTGGGCAGGTTCCATCCGTTATCATGACGGAAAATTCTGGGTCTATTTCTGCACACCTAATGAAGGATTTTTCATGAGCACAGCCACAAATCCGGCCGGGCCCTGGGAACCGTTACATAAAATGTGGGGTGTCTCCGGTTGGGACGATTGTTGTCCTTTCTGGGACGAAGACGGACAGGGGTATATCGTAGCGTCTAACTTTGCAGATAAATACAAAGTTCATTTGTTTAAAATGAACAATGCCGGGGATAAAATTATTCCGCAGTCCGATTCTATCATCCATAAATCTCAGGGAAGCGAAGCCAATAAACTCTATAAATTTTATGGCATTTATTATCATCTCTATAGTGAAGTTAAGAAAGAAGGAAGGGTCGTGATGATGGAACGATCGGAAAACATCTACGGGCCTTATGAATCGAAGCAGCTCAACCATGTCGATAAATTAACCGACAAAGAACCCAACCAGGGTGGCATCGTTCAGGTGGGTTATGGTAAATGGTGGTTTTTAACCCATCAGGGAACAGGCAACTGGGAAGGTCGCGCAGCTTGCCTGTTGCCTGTAACCTGGATAGATGGCTGGCCAATTATCGGGCAGGTCGGAACAGATACGATAGGATCGATGGTCTGGAGTTCGCCAAAACCCATTAAAAATTCACCTTTATTTACCATCCAGACCGATGATGAATTTAACCAGACCACCCTCCCGGTGCAGTGGGAATGGAATTATCAGCCCCGGAAAGAGATGTGGTCACTTACCGAACACAACGGGTTCCTAAGACTTCATGCTTTCACTCCAGTTAAACTGGTCGACAGCAATGATAAACGCAAAATTCTGTTTAGGTCCGGAAATACACTCACCCAGCGGAGTATGCGCACCATGAACAATGAAGCAATTATCAAAGTGGAAATCGGAAACATGGAAGATGGCCAAATTGCCGGACTTTGTCATTTTGCCAAGACCTACAGTACTTTTGGTATCAAACAAACGAAAGGGGTCAGTATTCTATTCAGCGATAACAATGGGGATGAATTTCCGGGACCCCGTATCACGGCCAACACAATCTGGTTAAAATCTTCCTGGGGATTGGATGGCGTCAGTCAATATGCTTATAGTCTTGATGGTAAATTTTTTATCCCTTTCGGAACACCGTATCAACTCACCTGGGGAAATTATCGTGGCGACAGGATCGGCATCTTTTGTTATAACACCCTTAAAGAAAAAGGATACATTGACGTAGACTGGTTTCATTATAAATATTAACTGAAATCATTTTTTATTCAACATGAATTTCTCCTTTTGTCGCTTGTGTTTTTAATTATATCTTTGGTTTTTATAAAATAAACCAAAACTATGTCAGAGCAAGAAGCCGGCCCAATCAAGGGACTCCCCGAAAACGCTTATACCGAACTGAAAGAAGGCGAAGTTTATGAACCAATCATGTCGCCCAATAAGGTTTACCCCGAGGTAAATTTCCGTTCAGTCTTCATGGGTTTACTCATGTCAATTATTTTTTCCGCAGCAGCAGCTTACCTGGGTTTGAAAATCGGACAGGTATTCGAAGCCGCTATCCCCATTGCCATCATTGCAGTTGGAGCATCAAGTCTTGCTAAACGCAAAAATGCACTGGGCGAAAACGTCATCATCCAGAGTATCGGCGCCAGTTCAGGAGTCATTGTTGCCGGAGCCATTTTCACACTCCCTGCATTGTATATCCTGAAACTCGAGGTTCAATTCTATCAGGTTTTCCTGGCCTCACTCTTTGGCGGATTCCTCGGCATCTTATTTCTGATTCCATTCAGGAAATATTTTGTCTCCGATATGCATGGAAAATATCCTTTCCCGGAAGCTACTGCAACGACTGAAGTATTGATCTCAGGTGAAAAAGGAGGAAATCAGGCCCGTTTACTATTGGTAGCAGGATTGATTGGTGGCGTTTATGACTTTATCATCGCCACTTTTGGCTGGTGGAGTGAAGTCTTTACATCACGCGTTATCCCTGCAGGTGCAGAACTTGCCGATAAAGCCAAGATCGTTTTCAAAATGAATGTGGGTGCTGCTGTAACCGGGCTCGGTTATATCGTTGGATTGAAATATTCAGCCATCATCTGCGCCGGATCATTTCTGGCCTGGTATGTTCTGATTCCAGTGGCCTATCACTTTGCTGACGGTCAAACTATTCCTGTAGGAGCCAACATCATTACCCTTCTCAAGGACATGTCTGCTGAGGAGATTTTCAGAAACTACATCCGCCAGATCGGTATCGGTGGAATTGCCATGGCAGGTGTCATCGGGATTATCCGTTCATCCAGCATCATCAAGACCGCATTTACACTCGCAGTTAAAGAAATTTTCCACAAAGAGAATTTAACAGCCAAACAAAAACGCACCCAACGCGATCTTCCAATGTCGATCATCGCTATCGGTATCGTTGTTACGGCAATCATGATATTCGTATTCTTCCATTTTGGTCTCGTCCTTAACCTCAAGCTTGCCTTGATCGGGTTGGCCATCGTCATGGTTATCGCGTTCCTGTTTACCACCGTTGCTGCAAATGCAATTGCTATTGTAGGAACGAACCCCGTGAGCGGTATGACATTGATGACCCTTATCCTCTCCTCTCTGATCCTTGTTTCTGTTGGCCTGAAAGGCGAAGCCGGAATGCTTACAGCATTGGTTATCGGTGGAGTAGTCTGTACAGCGCTTTCAATGGCCGGAGGGTTCATCACCGACCTCAAGATTGGTTACTGGCTGGGTTCATCACCTTACAAACAGCAATCCTGGAAATTCCTCGGAACCTTGTTTTCAGCCGTCACAGTTGGTGGTGTCATCATCATTTTGAACAAGACTTACGGTTTTACCGGTCCAAATGCAATGGTAGCGCCACAGGCCAATGCCATGGCAGCCGTTATCCAACCCATGATGTCGGGTCAACCCGCACCCTGGTTGTTGTATGGTGCCGGAGCATTCCTCGCATTGATTCTTACCATGCTTGGCGTTCCTGCACTCGCTTTTGCGCTTGGAATGTTTATCCCGCTTGAATTAAATACGCCTCTTTTGGTTGGTGGACTCATCGCGCATTTCGTATCCACACGCAGTAAGGATGAAAAACTGAACACAGCCCGTCGGGAACGTGGAACGCTGATTGCCTCAGGCTTTATTGCCGGTGGCGCCCTAATGGGTGTCGTGAGCGCGGTATTGCGTTATTCCGGCTTGAATATTGTAAATAAAGCATGGTTTGAATCACATTCTGCCGAATTACTGGCTATCGTTATGTTTGCCGTTCTTTGCGCTTACATGATCTGGGATTCACTCAGAGCCAAAACAGAAGATCAGGAAAAATAAAAAACTAAAAATATGAAAGAGGCTATACTGAATCGCTTTCTGAAATATATCAGCATCGATACACAAAGCGACGAGAATTCAGAGACTACCCCCAGTACCAAACATCAGTTTGATCTGGCAAACATATTGCACAAAGAACTCCAGGAGTTGGGATTGCAAAACGTGTCTCTCGATGAGAATTGTTATATTATGGCAACCCTGCCATCCAATGTGGACAAGAAAGTCCCTGTGATTGGATTTGTTTCCCATATGGACACCAGTCCCGATATGCCGGGCGATGCATCAACAGCTTGCCTGATCGAGAACTATCNGGGTGAACATGTGGTATTGAACGAAGATGGAGTGACCNTGTCGCCAAAGGATTTCCCTGAAATGCTTGATTACATTGGTCAGACGCTCATCGTTACCGATGGAACTACTTTGCTGGGTGCCGATGATAAGGCAGGAATTGCCGAAATCATTTCGGCCATTGAATACCTGGTTCAACATCCTGAAATCAAACATGGTGAGATCAAGATTGGTTTCACCCCCGATGAAGAAGTAGGACGCGGAGTCGATAAATTCGATGTCAAGAAGTTTGGCGCTGAATTTGCCTATACCCTCGATGGTGGTGGTATCGGCGAACTGGAATATGAAAACTTCAATGCCTGCAGCGCCAAGATTTATATCCAGGGACGCAACATTCACCCCGGTTATGCCAAGAACAAGATGATGAATGCCATCATCATGGCTGCCGAGTTCAATGCATTGCTGCCGGTAAACGAACGCCCTGAATACACCCAGGATTATGAGGGATTTTATCATGTCGTGAAGATCGAAGGCGCAGTCGAAAAGGCTTATCTCCAGTATATCATTCGCGATCACGACCGGGCAAAATTTGAACTGAAGAAACAGTTCATTACAGAGCTTACTGCTTATATAAACCAGCGTTATGGCGATAAAACCTTCACGCTCGAACTTAAGGATCAGTATTTCAACATGCGTGAGATGGTAGAACCTGTTTATCATGTGGTTGAAACAGCTAAAGAGGCGATGGAACAACTGGGTATCGAACCCAAGATTGTCCCTATCCGCGGTGGAACCGATGGAGCCAGACTTTCGTACATGGGCCTTCCTTGTCCGAATATTTTTGCCGGTGGTCATAACTTCCACGGCAAGTTTGAATATGTCCCGGTCGAATCAATGGTGAAGGCTTCAGAAGTAATCCTGAAAATCATTGAACTTTATACAGAAAGGGCCTGATTTTAGCTCTTTAAATTGTTTATTAGAATAGTGCAAAGGCTGAAAATGCTTTTGCACTATTTTTTTATTCAATAAATGATATTTATGGAAATAATAAAGTAACTTTGCAAAGTAAACTTAGTAAGTAACTTTATTAATAATGTTATGTCGGAAATTAATGACAATGAACTGGCTTCAAGATTGCGCGTAACTGTAGCCCGTTTATTAAAAGTTATAAGAAGTGAAGTGAAACATGACGAATTGCTTTCGTTAACAGAACGTTCCACATTGTCGATGATCTATCAATATACCCGGATGCTCCCTTCTGAATTAGCTGCCAAAGAGAAGGTGACCAGCCAATCAATGTCACAGATCATCAATAAACTTTCTCTTCACGGGTATATCGAAAAAACGCCTTCTGTAGAGGATAAGAGAAAAGTCATCATCACCATTACCCCAAAGGGGAAGGAATCTGTTGAACTAAAAAGGAATAAAAGCCAGGAATGGTTGGCAAAAGCCCTTTCAGAAAAAACCTCTGAAAAAGAAAAGGAAATATTACGGGAAGCAATCCTGGTTCTAACAAAACTTGTTGATTAAAAAAGTGAAAATCAATACCTTTAATGCACTTAAGAGCCGCAACTACAGACTCTATATATCGGGCCAATCAGTCTCACTGATTGGAACGTGGATGCAACGCACTGCCGTTTATTGGCTCGTCTTTGTGCAAACACATTCCACTTTTATGCTGGGTCTTGTTGTATTTGCGACGCAGTTTCCATCCTTTTTGTTTTCCCCCTGGGGTGGTGTAATCTCTGACCGGTATAACCGAAAACACATCACAATTATTACGCAAATAGCTTCTATGCTTCAGGCTACTTTGCTTACCGTGTTGGTTTTTTTCACCCAATATAAGGTCTGGGAGATATTTGGATTCAGTGTAATACTGGGAATCATCAATGCTTTCGATTTGCCGGCCAGACAATCCATGGTCAATGAAATGGTTGACAAGAAAGAAGATGTCGCAAACGCAATCGCGCTCAATTCGTCCATGGGAAAATTAGCCTGGTTGATAGGTCCTGCACTTTCGGGTATTGTACTTGAAAAACTTGGAGCGGGAACCTGTTTTCTGATCAATGCGTTGAGTTATGGAGCCGTGATAGCATCGTTGATCTGGATGAAATTCCCCCGATTTATTCCAAATCCCCACCCAAAGAAGGCGCTGAAGGAATTTAAAGAGGGCTGGAAATACATAAAACATAGGCCAGCCATTGGTTATATCATCCTATTACTGGCCTTTGTGAGTTTACTGGTGATACCTTTTAATACATTGCTGCCGGTCTATGCAAAAGTCATTTTCAAAGGAAATGCCACCACTTTTGGCTATCTCAACAGCTTTATCGGAATTGGTGCTTTGATTGGAGCTATCTTCCTGGCATCTCTAAAACCGGGGGTCAACTTAAAAAAGATCCTTTTCGTCAGTCTACTGATCTTTGGGGTTGCACTGATTTTGTTTTCACATATGACTAGTTTCCCTACCGCCTCGTTTTTTGCCATGATGGCCGGTTTTGCCATGATGTCGCAAACAACCATAGCCAACACCATCATTCAAACCACCACATCAGTTCGAATGAGAGGGAGGGTGATCAGTTTTTTTGCAATGGCATTTTTTGGAATGCAGCCATTAGGAGGTTTATTAGTAGGAACAACATCCCAGTTTCTGGGAGCCCCCAATTCCATTTTAGCACAGGGGATCGCNGCTTTAATCATAGCAGCGGTATTTCTCCCATTCCTTTGGAAAGACGATTTAAAAGAAAAAAACATACAAGATCTGGTTGAAGAGCCTCTCACCTTAACATAAACAATACACGATGGAAACAATACAATGGTATCATTATCTGGCCGCATTTTGTGCCGGTGCCTTCTTAACTAACGTTATCCCACATTTTGTTCATGGGATTTCAGGGGATAAATTCCCGACCCCATTTTCAAAACCACACGGTAAGGGACTCTCCTCACCCATGGTTAACACTTTATGGGCATATTTCAATTTGTTGATAGGCTATTTGCTTTATAGCGTCAGCAAAGTCACATCAAATAACTCCCTTTTGCTGATCGTTTTTTTCTTCGGGATTGTTTCTTTAAGTATATTAAACACCCTCAATTTTTCAAAAAAAGATAAAGAATAATGGAAACAAACAATAAAAATCAAAATACCGCACTGTTAGTGATGGATGTTCAGAATATTACCGTTGGTCGGTTAAAAGATAAAACCACGTATATAAATACGCTGAATAAAGCCATCCAATCTGCCAGAAGCAGCAAAATACCGGTTATTTATGTCGTCATCGGCTTTAGAAAAGGATATCCCGAAGTGAGTCCCAATAACAGATCTTTTTCTGTGCTGATGAGTGGGACGATGAAATTTGACACTGAAGAGTCCTCAATGGTTTATGAAGCAGTAGCACCACTGGAATGTGATGTCGTGGTCACTAAGAAAAGAGTGAGCGCTTTTACAGGCAGTGATCTGGAAGTAATATTGCGGTCGATGAGCATAAAACATCTTGTGCTCACCGGCATTGCTACCAGCGGGGTGGTATTGTCTACCTTACGCGAAGCAGCCGATAAAGATTACGTCTTAACCGTTCTCTCGGACTGTTGTGCCGATCAGGATGAAGAAGTTCACCGTGTGCTGACAACCAAAATCTTTCCACGCCAGGCCGAAGTGATCGAAATGCAAGCCTGGAAACCATAAATCCTCATTTGATAAGCATTTTTTTAAAGACCAATTATAAAACATGCTTTCAAACCCCGATACTATATTTAACACTGGTATCGGGGTTTCTTTATTTTTAATTTTATCTTTGTTTTCTAAAAATTCTTTAAAAAGACATTAAAAAATTAAAATACATTTAGAACTAACCCCTTACACCAATTATAAACCAACCCAATCCAAAATGAAAAAACTGGTACTGCTGATATCAATGGCGATACTTTTAATGAACACCGCTATGTCACAAGACAAAACTACTCCTAATCCCTTCTACAGCGAATACACGACGCCGTTTAAGATTCCCCCATTCGATCAGATTCAGACAAGTCATTATCTGCCAGCAATCATCAAGGGCATCGCCGAACAACAGGCCGAAATCGATGCTATCGTCAACAACCCAGCCGCCCCGACTTTCGAAAACACAATCATGGCGTATGAAAATTCAGGCAAGCTATTAACCAAAGTGAGCAGTGTTTTTGGCAGTCTCAATGGCGCCAACACCAATCCTGAAATGCAGGCCGTAGCGCGTAAAATGGCTCCTTTGACCACGACACACCGCGATAATATTTCGTTGAATGACAAACTTTTCCAACGGATTAAAACGATTTATCTCAACCGCGATAAGAGCAATCTTGATGTCGATCAGAAAAGGGTAGTTGAAAAATATTATAGTGACTTTGTCAGAAACGGCGCCGAATTAAATGCTGCCGACAAAGATAAACTCCGCGACCTGAATCAGAAGTTATCTGTGAACGGTATCAAGTTTGGCGAAAACCTGTTGGCAGAAACCAACACCAACTTCAATCTGGTTATCGACAATCCTAAAGATCTGGATGGCCTTCCAAAAGATATCATTGAAGCAGCAGCCACGACAGCAAAAGAGATGAAGCTGACCGGTAAATGGGTTTTCACTTTACAGAAGCCCAGCATGTTGCCATTTCTTCAATTTTCTAAAAACCGTAGCCTGCGCGAAAAACTGTATCGTGGTTATTTCGAGCGTGGCAACAACAACAATGCTTTCGACAACAAGGAATCGATCCTGAACATCACCAACCTCAGAGCTGAGCGGGCAGTATTGCTTGGTTTCAAATCGCATGCCGATTATGTGATCAGCAACAACATGGCCAAGACTCCTGCAAATGTTTATGAATTTCTTGAAAACATAATGGTGCCTGCCCAGAAAGCAGCCATGAAAGACCGTGATGGCATGCAGAAAATCATTGACAAGGAAGGCGGTAAATTCAAACTGGCCTCATGGGATTGGTGGTTTTATGCCGAGAAACTGCGAAAAGCAAAATACAATCTTGAAGAATCGGAGATCAAACCTTATTTCGCATTGGGCACAATCTTGAAGAATCGGAGATCAAACCTTATTTCGCATTGGGCAATGTGAGAGACGGAATGTTTTATGTCGCGAACAAACTTTACGGTATAAGTTTTACCAGACTGACCAACGTACCTGTTTATCATCCTGAAGTAGAGGCTTATGAAGTAAAAGAAGCCAATGGTTCACACCTTGGAGTCCTGTTCATGGACTTCCATCCCCGTCCCGGAAAACGCGTTGGCGCCTGGACTGGTCGTTTCAGAAGTCAGGGCTATGAAGATGGCAAGAAGATCTATCCGCTTGTGACCATCGTTTGCAACTTTACCAGACCAACTGCCAATGCCCCTGCCCTGTTAACATGGGATGAAGTAACCACCATGTTTCATGAGTTTGGACATAGCTTGCATGGTTTATTTACCGATGGCAAGTATGACCGTACAGCCGGAAATATCCCCCGCGATATGATTGAATTGCCGTCACAGTTCATGGAAAATTATGCTGCCGAACCCGAAGTGTTGAAAGTATATGCAAAACATTACAAAAC
>JGI24140J50213_10001532_pt1 | contig 9998 bp, 7 predicted proteins | sample BarGraIncu00222A_FD_50213 | JGI IMG/M metagenome (IMG submission 50213) | reverse complement strand
CTCGACCTTCACCGACCCGGTGGCATCCATCTTGCCGACGTTCACCAGCCGCAGAATCGGCAAGCTGCTTTCATCGGGAAAGGGCANGGTGCTCATCCGTTGGCCCCGCCAGCCCCAGCCGCAGGACCACTGAAGCCGCCGCCACCNNNGCCGCCGCCACCTGTGCCGCCGCCACCTGTGNCGCCGCTGGTGCGAGATCGGGTGCCCCCAGCGCCGCCGACCCGGAAGGCAGTGCCGACCACCTTGTCGCCGGCCTTGAGCCCGCTCAGGATCTGGGTCACCGGGCCATACGTCGTGCCGACCTTGACCGTGGTGCTTACCTGTGCTCCGTTGATGATCTGGTGCACGACCGTCTTGCCGCTCTCGGTGTGCAGCGCGTTGGTTGGCACGGTGAGCAGGTTCTCGATCTGTTTGACGATGATGGAGACGTCAGCCGCACCACCGGCATACAGGCCCTTGGGACTGCCAGTGACACTGATGGTCACGGGAAAGGTAGCGCTGCCGCTGGATGACGAGGAGGCAACGATACCAATGGATTTGACCGTGCCGAAGATCTTGGTTGCGCTGCCAGTNGGCGTGATCTCGGCTTGCATGCNCTTCTTGAGCCTGGGCAGGTCGGCGCTGCCGACGCTGGCCTGCACCATCCAGGATGTTGTGGAGATCACAACGATCTCAGCTGTTGACGAGCTCGAGGAGGACGAGGCGGAGCTAGAGGACGAGGCGGCCCCGCCGGAGCCAGCGCCGGTGGAAGCCGTGCTTCCCAGCTTGTCGCCCACCGCGATGTTGACCTGCGCGACGGTTCCGGCAATCGGAGAGGTCATCGAGGCTGCCGTCAGCGCGGTCTGGGCATCCGTGAGCTTGCCCTGAACATCGACGAGCTGTGCTTGGGTCGAGGCGATCTGCACCGCTGATGACGAGGCGCCCTGCTGAGCGGTTAGCTGGTCCTGGGTGGCGGTCACGTTGGCCTGGGCGGAGGTGACTGCGCTCTGCAGGCTCGCAGAGTCGATCGTGGCAAGAATGGCGCCTGCCTTGACCACGTCACCCGCGGCCACTGGCAATGAGGTGACGGTCCCACTCACAGCAAAGGACAGGTCCGCCCGTTGAGCCGGAGCGATGGTTCCGGAGGCCGAGACGCTGTCACGGATGGTGCTGCTGGTCGCACTGACCAGTGTCGGGGCAGCGATGCTGGACGAGGAAGAACGTGTCGCTGCCCAGGCCCCGCCCCCACCCACGATGACCAACGCAGTGACGGCCGCGATGATGATGTAACGCCTGTTGAAGGTCGGTGCCCTGAGGCGCGCGGGTATTCCTTTCACAGGGCGAGGTCGGTTTCCTCACCAGGGGAAGGGTCCCCCCGCTGGCTGGGAGCATCCTGATAGCAGACTGTGCAGGAGGTCGGCAAGCACAGATACTGGCTCTCGCGCAGGTGGCCCGAGCACTGAGCCCGCAGTCACCTCCAGCGGTGACGGTAATGCCGCGCCGGTAAGGGAGGTATCTGGCACAGAGGTTCGTTAGCCTGCTGGGGTGAGTCCGACCGATCAGGATCCCGCCCAGAAGCCGAATGCTTCGTCGTCCGGCCGCGCGCGCTCCGCGCCCGAGCCGGAGTCCATGGCCGCGGGCGCTGTTTCGCGCGCGGACCGAGTTGCGGGCGCTGTGCGTGACTGGCAGCGGCACCTGGTGGACCTGGGCGGCCGCAATACCCTGCTCTGGTACCGCGATCTGCCGTCCGGAACCCTTGACCTGACGATCGCACACCCTGGCGGGATGGCGATGTTGCTGGCCGGACGGCCGACCAGGCTCTCTGACCTGGTGCGCGAGCCAACGGCCCTTGACGAGGCGCGCCGACGAGTTCGGACAATTCGTGCCAAGACCCTTGAGCTGCATGAAGAGCGTGGAATCACCACGGGATATATCGCCGTAGGGATGGCGACATGGCGGGTCCCGGGTGCGAGTCGCCCCCCGAGCGCGCCGGTGCTCCTGCGCTCGTGCCAGCTCAGGCCCACCAGTGCAGCGCAGCTGGACTTCGACATCGATCTTGGTCAGGACGTGGAGTTCAACCCGGTACTCGAGCACTATCTGCGCTCCGAGCAGGGCATTGAGCTCGATCCTGAGGCGATGCAGGAGCTGGCCACGTTCACCCAGAGCTTCGACCCCCAGCCGGTGTACGCCAGCCTTAGTCGTTTATGTCAGGCAATCCCTGACTTTCAGATTGCGCCTCGGCTTGTGCTTGGTACCTTCTCCTTCGCCAAGCTGCCGATGGTGGCCGACCTCGCTGCGCAGGTGGGCTCTCTGGCCGACCATGATGTGGTGGCTGCGCTGGCTGGCGACCCCGGGGCTCGGGAGTCGGTCGGCGAGACCGTGCCTGACTTCCCGGACGACCCCGACCCGTCACGGGAGAACCTGGTCCTGGACGCCGACTCCAGCCAGCAAGCCGTGATCGACGCCGTGCGCTGGGGGGCGAACCTTGTCGTTCAGGGCCCGCCCGGCACCGGTAAGAGCCAGACGATCGCTAACCTCATCGCATGCCTGGCCAGCCAGGGTAAGCGGACACTGTTCGTTGCGGAGAAGCGGGCCGCGATCGAAGCCGTGATTGGGCGGCTCGAGAGGCTCGGACTCGGCGATCTGGTCCTGGACGTCGACGACGGTGAGACCAACAGGGCGCGGCTGGCCCACGAGCTTGGTGCAACCCTCGATCGGGCCACGGACGCCCAGGAGCCCGACACCGCAGACGTCGAAGCCACCGTAATCGAACGGCGGGCCCGCCTGGTGAAGCACGCTGCCGCGCTGCACGACAAGCGGGACCCGTGGGGAGTCAGCGCCTTTGACGCGCAGGTCGCGCTGACCCAGCTGTGGGCGCGTCGTACGCCGCCGATCTCCCGTGTCCGGCTCCACGGGGATGTCCTGGCGGGCATCAGTCGAGACCGGGTCGTGGAGCTGAGCCGGTGCCTGACAGAGGCCGCGTCGCTGGGAGCCTGGACGGTGGGGGAACCCTCTGAGGATCCCTGGTATAGCGCCCGTGTCACCTCCACTGACGAGGCGGCCCGGGCGCTGGAGATCGCCGACCGTCTTGGCGGGGACGGTATGGACGCTGTCCAACAGCGACTGGGCGGGGCACTGCGCGAGGTCGGTCTTCCTGACGCGAGGACCCCGGCAGACTGGGGCCGGGCGCTGGCCATCGTGCAGCAGGTGCGCGAGACGCTGGAGATCTTCAGGGTCGAGGTATTCGACCTGGAGCTGACGGACATGGTCGGTGCCACGGCAGGCAAGGACTACCGCGACGCCCACGGGCTCCGGATCGGTCTGTGGTCGCGGATGCGGTTGCGGCGCCAGGCGCGCCGTCTGCTCCGCCCCGGCACCCCGCCTGACGACCTGCACTCGGCGCTGCAGGTTGCCCAGCAGCAGCGGATCGCATGGGCGGAGCTGGCCGGGTCCGGAGGACGTCCGGCGGTGCCCAGCGAGATCGACGAAGCCCGGCACACCTACGGTGCTCTCGCCCAGGACCTGGGCTGGCTCGGCGTCCGGCTGGCTACGACGGTCGCTGGTGGTGACCTGCTTGGGACAACCGTCCTGGAGCTGCAAGACCGCCTTGCCGGGCTGGCCCGGCGTCGTGATCGCCTTGCGATGCTGCCCCACGTGGTTGCCCTGCTCGACGACCTGCGCGCATCCGGGATGGGCCCGTTGGTCGACGACCTTGCCGCTCGCGGGGTCGCCCCGATCGACGTCGGTCCGGAGCTGGACTTCGTCTGGTGGACGTCTTTGCTGGACTACGTCATCGCCGGTGACAGCGCTTACGGCGCCCATGACGGCGACTCCCTGCGTCGGACCGCTTTGGAGTACATCGAGGCTGATCATGCCCATCTGGCGGGGACGGCTGACCGGATCCGCTTCGCCGTGGGCCGCCGGCTACGCGAGATCCTGGATGACCACCCCCAACAGGAAGCGTTGGTGCGCGCCGAGGCGGCCAAGACGCGGCGGCAGCTGCCTTTGCGCGAGCTGCTGCCTCGGGCCGGTGACACGTTGACCGCGCTCAAACCCTGCTGGGCGATGAGCCCCCTGATGGTGGCCTCGATCCTGCCTGCCGGGCGATGGTTCGACCTGGTGATCTTTGACGAGGCATCGCAGATCCCGCCCGCTGAGGCCGTCTCGGCGATCTCTCGGGCTACTCAGGTGGTCGTCGTGGGCGATGTGCATCAGCTTCCCCCGACCAGCTTCCTGACCGCGGCGGTCGAAGGCAACGCCGTCGAGGGCTCGCCGGCGCAAGGCTGTGAGTCGATCCTGGACGTTCTGTCGGCCATGTTGCCGGTGCGCCGGCTGAGGTGGCACTACCGCTGCCTGGATGAGCGGCTGTTCTCCTTCGCCAACGCCAGGATGTACGACGGGGCCCTGGTCACCTTCCCCGCCGCCGGCGACCGGGAGGCGCTCCGGCTCGAGGTTGTCGACGGCTCGGGGCCGGTTCAGCCGGGATCGGAGGCGATCGAGTCCACCAGGGCCGAGGTCGACCGTGTTGTCCAGCTGGTCCTTGCGCACGCGCGCACGCACAAGGACGAGTCGTTGGGGGTCATTGCGCTGGGCGTCAGGCACGCCGCCCTGATCCACGACGCCTTGCGACAGGCCCTGACCGACGCTGCTGACGTGGGCGTCGGTGACTTCTTCGATCAGAACCGCCCGGACCGGTTCTTCGTCAAGAACCTGGAGCGGGTTCAGGGCGACGTGCGCGACGCGACGATCTTGTCGATCGGCTATGGAAAGACCCCGCACGGCCGGGTGCTGTATCGCTTCGGGTCACTGAGTCTGGACGGCGGCGAGCGTCGACTCAACGTCGCCATTACTCGGGCTCGCCGCAGGATGACGGTTGTCTCCTCCTTCTCCGCGGCGGATCTCGACCCGGCCCGGCTCAGCACGCGTGGCTCCCTGATGCTGCGCGACTTCTTGCTGTTTGCCGCAGAAGGCGGCGTTCTCCCGGCATCGCCGCCTGAGACAAGCCCTGACCTGCCGGGTGCACTCGGCGGGTCAGGGCACGTGGTGGTGGCAGGGAACCAGCCGGATCCTCTGGTCGCCGATCTGGCCTTCCGACTGCGGGCCGAGGGCATGGTGGTGCACACCGGTTACGGCGTCTGCGCCCAACGCCTCGACCTTGCCGTCGAGGACCCGCAGTGTCACGGTCGGGTTCTGGTGGCGATCGAGACCGACGGCCTGAGGTACGCCGCGATGTCGAGCACGCGCGACCGCGACCGCCTGCGGGTGGAGCAGTTTCGCCGCCTCGGTTGGGAGCATGTACGCCTCTGGAGTACCGACCTGTTCCGAGATCCGGCCCGGGACGTCGCCCGGGTGATTGCCGCGGTACGTGCGGCATCGGCAGCCAGGGCGGCGCAGTCGACCAGGACGCTGTTGACCGACGGCGACCTCCGGCCGGCGCAGGTCAGGACCCACGCCGCGGTCGCAAGGCCCACGCCCGAACAGACCCGCGATGACACGGACGTCGGCTGGGGTGAGCGGCCCGATGAGGACGCGCAGGACCAATGGCTGCGGGACCAGCGGCCGCCGCACTGGGGGTAGCGCGGACACACGATCGAGACGTAGGTCACTTCCGCGTCATGGATCAGGGTGGGACCTAGATGATGACAGTCTCCGGACGGTTTAGTCTGACCCCTGAGTGGCCCAAAGCATGGTGTTTTGAGGGCTTGGGATACGGAAACCAGCCACCCGGTCGGCATCGCGACATTGGGATGCCGCCGGCGCGGTGACAACAACGCGCTGCAAGCAGCTAGCGCCTCGCATAATTCTTGGGAAATGGTGGAGTTCAGGGATGACAGACCAGTCAAATGCTCGGTGCAAGGCTTTCGCTGACAAGATCATGTCGGCCCAGGAGGCCGCCGCGTTCATCCCGGCGGGTTCCAACGTGGGCATGAGCGGGTTCACCGGTTCCGGATACCCGAAGGAGGTGCCCGCCGCACTGGTCGCTCGGATGAGCGAGGCGAAGGCTCAAGGTGACCGCTTTGCTGTGAGCGTCTGGACTGGCGCCTCGACGGCGCCCGAGCTTGACGGTGCGTTGGCGGAGGTCGAGGGGATCGACCTGCGGATGCCTTACCAGTCGGACCCGGTCAGCCGCGCCAAGATCAACGCTGGACTGATGGAGTACATGGACATCCATCTGTCGCATGTGGCCCAGATGGTGTGGGAAGGCTTCTTCGGGCACATGGACGTGGCGGTGATCGAGGTCGCCGGAATTACCGCCGATGGCGAGCTGATCCCCTCCACCTCAGTGGGCAACAACAAGACGTGGATCGACCAGGCCGACAAGATCATTCTTGAGGTGAACTCAGCGCAGCCCCTGGAGCTCGAGGGCATGCACGACATCTACTACGGCACTGCGCTTCCCCCCGATCGCCTCCCGCTGCAGATCACCTCCCCCGGCGACCGGATTGGCGTGCCCTACCTGCACTGCCCGCCGGAGAAGATCATCGCGGTGGTACCCACCAACAGCCCGGATCGGAACTCGCCGTTCAAGGCACCCGACGCCGACTCGAAACAAATTGCCGGTCATGTCATGGAGTTCTTCAGTCATGAGGTGAAGAAGGGCCGGCTGCCCGCAACATTGCTGCCACTGCAGTCGGGGGTCGGCAACATCGCCAACGCCGTGATGTTGGGCCTTGGCGAAGGACCCTTCCGGCCGCTGACTGCCTACACCGAGGTGATCCAGGACGGCATGCTTGAGCTCATCAAGAACGGCACGCTGAGCATGGTCTCGGCCACGGCGTTCTCCCTCAGCGAGGCCGGCATGGCTGATCTGAACTCAAACATCGCGCAGTTCCATGAGCGGATCATCCTCCGCCCGCAAGAGATCAGCAACCACCCCGAAGTCATCCGCCGCCTGGGATGCCTAGCGATGAACGGCATGATCGAGGCCGATATGTACGGCAACGTCAACTCCACCCACCTGATGGGTTCGAGCATCGTCAACGGCATTGGTGGCTCGGGTGACTTCGCCCGCAACGCGTTCATCTCGATGTTCCTTTCGCCCTCGACAGCCAAGGGCGGGACGATCTCGTGCATCGTGCCGATGGCCAGCCACGTCGACCACACCGAACACGACACCCATGTCATCGTCACCGAGCAGGGCCTGGCCGACCTGCGTGGCTTGCCGCCGCGGCGCCGCGCCAAGCAGATCATCGAACACTGTGCTCACCCTGACTACCGGCCGGCGCTGCTGGACTATCTCGACCGGGCCACAGCCAGCTCGGGCAAGCACACGCCACACCTGCTTGGTGAGGCATTGTCGTGGCACGCCCGGTACCTGCAGTCGGGCTCGATGCACTAGGTCTGACGCAGATCACCAAGGGCGTCGACCCGCTGGGGGTCGACGCCCTTGGTGATCTGGCTGGGTATCTCGGCTCAGACGCGAGTCCGCAGCGCGTCGCGGATCTCGGTGAGCAGCGCCACCTCTTCACTGGGCGCCGCTGTCTCAGGCTCCAGGCCCCTCGCGCGACGTTCGGCCAGCCTGTTCAAAGGCATAACCACAGCGAAGTAGACGGCAGCTGCCACGATGAGGAAGGCAACCAGGGCCGTGATGAACGCACCAACCGGCACGCCACCAGGCTGGATGTCGTTGACGTTGGGCCTATCGCCGAGCTTGCCGATGACCGACAGGATGACATCGACGAAAGCCTTGACGAGGGTGCCGAAAGCTGCACCGACCACGACAGCGACGGCGAGGTCAACGACATTGCCTCGCATCAGGAAGTCCTTGAAGCCCTTGAGCATGAGCCTTGGGGTCCTTTCGGGTAGGGGTGGTTACCCTGCCAAAGGTGTCGAGCCGTTGGCGCAGCGACGGGGACGGTCCTGGCGCCGGGAGCTGGTCGGCCTTTCCCGGGTGAGAGTGCCTACCTGCCGGCCTGGGCGAAACGGTGCGCTGATCGACGTCCGGGGCCTGGTGGAGCCTAGCCGGATGGGCTCACCGCGATCCGCCCGTCATCCACTGTGTCTGGTCGCCCCGGGGGCCCCGGGCCGTGCTCATCTGGGCAGGGCGAACGGCAGTTTCAAGCCATCCAGGGACCGCCGGCACCGGCAGGTGGCTGAGATGTCATCCTCCGGGGCCGGCATCGCGCTGATGGCCGACGTGAGGAGGGCCTTGACCTCGTCGAGGCTTCGGGCGAACACCTTCAGGACCTCTTCGTGGGTCACAGCCTCACCACCGTCAACCCCAGCATCGTGGTCGGTGACAAGACACAGCGTGCTGAAGCACATCGCGAGCTCGCGTGCGATGGCTGCCTCCGGCATGCCGGTCATACCAACAACCGTCCATCCGGCCTGTTGGTGCCAGAGGGACTCAGCGCGCGAGGAGAATCGCGGGCCGTTGATGACCACCATGGTGCCGGCGTCGGCGATGTTCTTACCGGCTGCGCGCCCGGCGTCGATAACAGCCGCGCGCCCTCTGGGGCAGTAAGGGTCGGCGAAACCCACGTGCACCACCGGGCCGATCCCGTCGTAGATCGTGTGGTCACGGCCCCACGTGCGGTCAACGAGCTGGTCGGGCACGACGATGGCACCCGGCCCGAGCTCTGGTTTCAGCGAGCCCACGGCGCAGGGGGCCAGCACCTGGCGAACCCCGAGTGAGCGCAGGGCCCATAAGTTGGCGCGGTAGTTGACCCGGTGCGGCGGGAAGCGATGGCCTTGACCGTGCCGAGCGAGGAAGGCCACGTGCCGACCCGCCAGATCCCCCACCATCACGTCATCGCTGGAGTCACCGAACGGCGTGGTGAGGTGGACGCGTTCTGCGTTGGTCAGGAACTCGTAGAACCCCGAGCCACCGATGACGCCGATGTCTGCGCGCGCTGGGCCGGCGCCCGCCTCGGAGTTGGTAGAGGTCTGTGTGCTGGGTGTCATGAAGGCGAGACTAGCCGCGTTCCCAAGAAGGCCCGACTCCCCGTGGCCTGGGTGTGGACAGGGGTCGATGCCCCTGATGGCTGCGCAGAACCGGCCGGCTGGTCAGCGGTCTCAGGCCGCGGAGCCCTTGGACGTGGTGGCTGACCTGGTGGCCGTTTTGGTGGTGCCGGCGCCGGCAGATGAGTCCGATGATGTTGACGAAGATGAGTCGGAGGTACTGCCCGAATCGGGCGCGGACGTGGAACCGTGCGTCGAGCCGGAGTCGCGCTGTGAGTGGCTGCTGGAGCTCTTGGCGGAGCTGCTGTTTCGGCGTGAGTCACTCCGGGAGTCATTGCGATAGAAACCCGAGCCCTTGAACACAACGCCCACCGCGTTGAACACCTTACGTAGACGGCCCTGGCACGCCGGACATTCGGTCAGCGAGTCCTCGGCGAACGTCTGGGCGATCTCAAAACGATGTTCGCATGCGGTACACGCGTAGGCGTACGTCGGCACGATTCCTCCGGTTGGCACTCTAAGGGTCTGACTGCCAAGTGTACGGCAGACGATCCATAGTGAGGCCTTTGTCCCGGTGCGGGGACGTGTCTCTGACATTTGAGCGCATCACCGGCCGGTTTCGCCGATGACATCCGTGGTTGCCCATGACTGTCAGACATGGCCCCGGGGGATACGACGAGGGACGAACGGCCTTACAGGTCTGAGCAGTGGGGGTCCGCCGCGGCACGTCTACGGTGAAGAGCCCCGACATCTCGGCAACAGCCCCACCGGGCATTTCACCGCCGGGACGTGGACATCGGCGCGACACTTCTGCTCGCGCAACATCCCCGGCGACCCTGCCCACGAGTTCCGTGAACGTCTTCAGGGTGACGAAACGGCCCCGGGTCCCACTCCAACGCAGTTACCCGCCGACGCGACCCTCAAGGACACGCCAGGTGCCACTGGGCGGTTCGAGTTCGAGCACGCGCTTGTTCCAGCCGATCATCGTCACGACGAAGGCATCCGAGCCATTTGGTGCGTTGGGGTCAACGAGCCGTCGTAGCGACCAGGCGTATCACCCTGCTGACTGCCGTATACCCGACGGTGAGAAGTTACGTAACTCACATGCGCCGGCTGCC
>JGI24140J50213_10001531_pt1 | contig 10000 bp, 10 predicted proteins | sample BarGraIncu00222A_FD_50213 | JGI IMG/M metagenome (IMG submission 50213) | reverse complement strand
GTCACGCAGATGCACTACGCCCGGCAGGGCCAGGTCACGCCCGAGATGGAGTTCGTCGCGATCCGCGAGGGCTGCGACGTCGAGCTCGTTCGCACCGAGGTCGCAGCGGGCCGGGCCATCATCGCGGCCAACATCAACCACCCCGAGAGTGAGCCGATGATCATCGGCAGGGCGTTTCTGGTGAAGGTCAACGCCAACATCGGTAACTCGTCGGTAACGAGCTCCATAGCCGAGGAGGTCGACAAGCTGACCTGGGCCACCACCTGGGGCGCCGACACGGTGATGGACCTGTCCACCGGCGATGACATCCACGCCACCCGAGAGTGGATCCTGCGCAACTCCCCCGTCCCGATCGGCACCGTCCCGATATACCAGGCATTGGAGAAGGTCGACGGTGATGCGAGCAAGCTCAGCTGGGAGATCTTCCGCGACACCGTGATCGAACAGTGCGAGCAGGGCGTGGACTACATGACGATCCACGCCGGCGTGCTGCTGCGCTACGTCCCGATGACCGCCTGGCGGATCACCGGGATCGTCAGTCGTGGCGGGTCGATCATGGCCGGCTGGTGTTTGGCNCACCACCAGGAGAGCTTCCTCTACACCCACTTCGACGAGCTCTGCGAGATCTTCGCGCAGTATGACGTGGCGTTCAGCCTNGGGGACGGCCTGCGTCCGGGGTGCGTGGCCGACGCGAACGACGCGGCGCAGCTGTCCGAGCTGCGCACCCTGGCCGAGCTGACCAAACGGGCCTGGCAGTACGACGTGCAGGTCATGGTCGAGGGGCCCGGGCACGTGCCACTGCACCTGGTTGAGGAGAACGTGCGGCTGCAGCAGGAGTTGTGCGACGGAGCGCCGTTCTACACGCTCGGCCCGCTGGTCACCGACGTCGCCCCCGGCTACGACCACATCACTTCCGCCATCGGAGCGACCACGATCGCGATGCACGGAACCGCGATGCTGTGCTACGTCACCCCCAAGGAACACCTCGGCCTGCCCAACCGCGACGACGTCAAGACAGGGGTCATCACCTACAAGCTGGCCGCGCACGCCGCGGACGTCGCCAAGGGCCACCCCGGCGCCCGGCTCTGGGACGACACGCTGTCCAAGGCGCGGTTCGAGTTCCGATGGAACGACCAGTTCAACCTCTGCCTCGACCCCGACACCGCACGCTCGTTCCACGACGAGACACTGCCCGCCGAGGCGGCCAAGACCGCGCACTTCTGCTCCATGTGCGGGCCCAAGTTCTGCTCCATGCAGATCACCCACGACGTCCGCCGCTACGCCGCCGAGCACGGGCTCGATGAGCAGAGCGCGCTCGCAGCCGGCATGCACCACAAGGCCGCCGAGTTCACCTCCGCCGGAGCCCAGGTCTACCTGCCCGCCAACCAACTCACCGTCGCGACCCAGCAGCGAGAACCTGTGTGACTTCCGTCTCGGCACGAGGTGGCTCGGAGGACGACGTCGCTGCCAGGGCTGAGATCAACCTGCGGGAAGTCTCTGCTAGGGGCTTCGCTGGGTGGCCGAGTTGCGTGGGCCGTGTGGCGGCATGGGCGACAGCGCGGACGGATGATCAGCCGCGGCAACCGCGCCCGCCCAAGGACCTCCCCAGCCTGTGCCCAGCAACGGTTCGCGCAACCCCTATCTCCATTCGCGCGAAACCGAGCAGTTCTCTCGTGCAGATCCAGGCCAAGCCGCCCAGGTCGGCTCGTGATCCAGGCCCTGTAGGAACACGAGCGGCGGTGTGCAACCTCGATCGCTACCAGAGGAGGCGCAGGATCGCTACAACGCCGAGCTGCGGACGTGCAGCCGGTCGACCGTGTGGCTGACCCTGTGCCGCAGCTGGTATCTCAACGCTTCGGGCAACAACGCCGTGATGTGGCCCAGATCGACCGTCGGCTACAGTCGGCCGTGACGCGGGGTGCTACTGCTCAGGAACCTGGCAACGGCTGAGAACACACCCGTCGAACCTGATCTAGCTCGTACTAGCGAAGGGACGTCAGCACCGTGGGTGCGACTTCTACCGTGACCCCTCAGGACCTGGGCGATGCCCTGACCGCGCTGCGCGACAGGCCCCCCCTGGTCCAGTGCCTGACCAACATCGTCGTGGCGGGGTGGACCGCCAACGTCCTGCTCGCCGTCGGCGCCGCTCCGGCCATGGTCGACAACCCCCACGAGGCCGGCGAGTTCGCTGCCATCGCAGGGGGCGTGCTGGTCAACCTCGGCACGCCCTATGACGACACCGCTGCCGCGATGCACCTGGCCATCGCTGGTGCCGCGCTGGCGGGAACCCCCGGGTGCTCGACCCCGTCGCCGCAGGAGCCTTGGGATGGCGGACCGCCCTGGCCCAGCAGCTGCTCGGCGAGGCCCGACCGACCATCATTCGCGGTAATGCCTCGGAGATCCTGGCGCTGGCCGGCGGCACCGGCGGCCCGGGGGTCGAGTCAGTGGACTCCCCCGAGGCGGCAGCACAGGTCGCAAGACTCCTGGCCGATCACCAGCAGTCGGTCATCGCCGTCAGCGGTCCTACCGACCACATCACCGACGGCACACGAATGATCCGGCTCTCCAACGGCCATCCCTGGTTGACCCGCGTCACCGGTGTCGGTTGTGCCCTCGGTGCGCTGATGGCCGCCTTCGCCGCCGTGGTGCCAGATGCCGTGGTCGCGGCGGCGACCGCGACGCTGACCGTGGCTGCTGACTCAGCGGCAGATCAGGGTCGCGGACCGGGCAGCTTCGCGGTGGCACTGCTGGACAAGCTCGCCCTGATCGAGCCAGCCGACCTGGCCGAACGGGTGAGGATCAGCTGAGGATGCGCCGACCACCACTGGACCTGTCGATCTATCTGGTGACCGACACGCTCATGTGCGGTCAGTTCGGGGTCGTGGCAACGGTTTCAGCGGCCGTGGGCGCCGGGGCCACCGTAGTACAGCTGCGCGATACGGACGCCACGGACGACGAGCTGGTCAGCCTGGGCCGTCAGGTCATGGCGGTTCTGAACGGCACGGACGTGGCCTTGATCGTCAACGACCGCGTTCACCTCGTCGATGCCATGGGAGCCCACGGCGGGCACGTGGGGCAGTGCGACCTGGGGATCGGGCCGGCGCGGGCGTTGCTCGGCCCGGCGGCATACCTGGGGTTGTCGGCACAGACCGTGGAACACGTCGCGGCCGCCCGCGAACATGCCGACGGGACGGTGGACTATCTCGGCGTGGGGCCCGTCTGGGGGACGGCGACCAAGCTCGACGCAGCGGCACCGGGGGGCCTGGAACGACTGCACCAGGTCACGTCCGCGAGCCCTTGGCCGTGTGTGGCCATCGGCGGCATCAACCGGCAGCGCCTGCCCCGGGTCCGCCGGGCAGGGGCCGCCGGTGCGGCAGTCGTCAGCGCCATCTGCGGCCAGCCTGACGTGGCGGCGGCCACCCGCGCGCTGCGCGCCGCCTGGGACGGAGCATCCAGATGAGCCGCCCACCGGTCGGGCTGACCATCGCAGGCAGCGACCCCTCCGGCGGTGCCGGCATCCAGGCCGACCTCAAGACCTTCTCGGCGTTGGGCGTCTACGGCACGTCCGTGNTCACGGCCCTCACCGCACANAGCACCCANGGCGTGACCGGAGTGCACGTGGTACCAACGGAGTTCGTCACCCAGCAGCTCGAGACCCTGATCGCCGANGTCCNNCTCGACGCAATCAAGATCGGCATGCTCGCCAACGCCGGCATCGTCGGTGCCGTCGGGGACTTCCTGCGCCGCCACCCCCATGACTTTGTCGTCCTCGACCCGGTCATGGTCGCCACCAGCGGTGACCGCCTGCTCGACGACGATGCCATCCAGGCGGTNCGTGAACTGATGCCCCTCGCCTCACTGGTCACTCCGAACCTCGCCGAGGCCGCAGCCCTGCTCGACACCCGACCCGCACGCACCCTGCCNGACATGCGATNTCAGGCGATGGCCCTGCGAGAGCTCGGCGCCCCCCGCGTGCTCATCAAGGGCGGCCACCAAGACGAAGGGGCCGAGGCCGTGGACCTGCTGCTCGACGTCGACGGCGAGACGCTGCTGCGGGCGCCACGAGTCGACACCCTCAACACCCATGGCACCGGCTGCACCCTGTCCTCGGCCCTGGCGGCCCTGCGTCCCCAAAGAGACTCCTGGCTCGAGGCAGCGCTGGACGCCAAGAGCTGGCTCACCGAGGCGCTGGCCGCAGCCGACGTTCTCGAGATCGGCCAGGGCCACGGACCGGTCCACCATTTCCACGAGATCTGGGACCACTGATGTCGTTCTCGAAGGACGCCTGGGAGGCGATCGCCCCCATCCGCAAGGCCATTGACGAGCTTCCCCTCCTGACGGGCATGGAGAACGGCACTCTGCCCCGCGACACGTTCGTCTACTACATNGCCCAAGACGCGCACTACCTCGCCGACTACGGCCGGGTCCTGGCCGCGGCGGCAAGCCAGACGACNGACGCCGACGAGCTGCTCTTCTGGGCCCGCAGCGCCCACACGACCGTCATCGTCGAGCGCGAGCTCCACGCCGCGCACGTGGCCGACTTCGCGGCGAGCACCAAGTCGCCCACATGTACGGCATACACGTCGTATCTGTTCTCCCTGGCAGCCGCCGGCCGCTACCCGGCCCTGGCCGCTGGGATCTTGCCCTGCTTCTGGATCTACGAGGATGTGGGTCGTCGCCTCAAGGACCGCGTGGGCGACCTCACTGGACACCCGTATGCCGACTGGATCAGTGCGTACGGTGACCCGGAGTTCGCCGCATCGACCGAACAGGCGAAGCAGATCCTCGATCGCCTTGCGGCACAAGCGGATCCGGCGATGGTCGAGCATATGCACCAGGCGTTCGCGACGGCCTCGCGCTACGAGTGGATGTTCTGGGACGCGGCCTGGCGCCAGGAGACCTGGCCCGTCTGAGCGGGCCCAGAGCACCAACCCGACGACGGCCACCACAGTTCTGCAGCTGCACAGCTGCACGACGCCTGAGACAGACATCGGCCTCCGTTCGGGTGGTTGGGGGGCGCAGGGAGGGTGTCCCAACACCAGCAACCCGCAGAGGACCGATCCACGGGCCACGGCGGACCCAGACCCTTCAGACGAGTATTGGGATCTCACGGACGAACGGTCCTGCGCCGCTGACGCGCCCTGTCTGGGGGTGTATTAATGAAGTGCGGGGTTCCTCAAAAGGGTCGGGCGAGAACGACTATTTCCCGCACCCCCTGCCTGGGCGATCGAATCTTCCGTGAGTTGTCGTCAAGATGGGAGGTTTGCTGACGCATGGCTCCACCCCGCCGACAAACCTGCACAGTAAGCGAGGCCCCTGGGCGTGGTCGCGGAACGGGGACGGGAACGGGACTTCGTCACCGCCGGCGTGGCGCTAGAGAGCGTCTCCGACAACGTGCAACTGCTCGCTGCCCCCGTGGCTGAGAGCCTCAAGCACTTTGAGCACCGCGGCGGACGCACGGCATGGGCACGAGTCCGTGACCGCCTGGCCGCGCTCTCGATCGAGATCAACACCCGCGTCGTGAGGGTGACATCGCCGGCAGCACGCGACCGCGCCAGCACCGAGGACACTGGCCAGCATGCCGCACATCGCACACACGGCTGGCCGGGTCACGACGGGGAAGCATGCTGCGGACATGCCGCGAGCGCATGGTGTACCGCACCGCAGGTAGTCATTGCGTCGGCGGGATCAGCCCGCCTGGTGGACGCGAAGGACAATCAGCATGTTAGTCAGCGACGTCAACATCCAGCCAAACCGCACGTGCATCACCGCGATCGCTTCCGGACAGTCCATTTGTATGACCATGAGGCCCGATCCTGGGTCGGATCGGGCCATGTGATCGAGGGCGTAAACCCCCGTTGACCTGCGGTGATGCCGTGGAGCCGCCTATCGGAATCGAACCGATGACCTATTCATTACGAGGGAGTTACACGACCGCAAACCACTCCGCTGGCAGGCATCTGCCGCCTCAACCAAGGCAATTCAGCTCGGTCAGCATGGCTGGATCGAGGTCATGTATGCCCAAAATACGCCCACGTCAAAGGCTCCCTCGTCGACTCAACAGATGCGGTTCAAAGGGGGGCTGCCAGGATGCCCACACCTATTGGTTTTGGCGGGCCTGGGATTTAGGCCGCGACCCCGTAGGGTCAACCGGTGAGCACTATCGTCGACGACCCTGCTATCACCGTTCGGCTTACCGAACCCGAAGCCATCTCGAACCTGCGCATTGTGCTCGAGCTGTGCGCGTCCGGGACGCTGAGGTGCTCGGAGAAAACGCGGCGTCCGAGCGCAGCGTCGGTGGCCAGCCTCGCGTTCCTGCTCGCCGTCGGTGACTTCTACCCCCGAGAGACGATCGAGGCTTACGCATGGCCGTTGCTCGTCCAGGCCGGCAATCTGGCCGAGCTGGCTGGCACCCGCCTCCAGTTGACCACCCGCGGACGCGCCGCCCTGAGCGCCTCGCCACCGACCACGATCCGTGCCCTGTGGCGACGATGGGTCGCTCACGGCGTGATTGACGAGCTCAGCCGGGTCGAGACGATCAAGGGCCAGAGATCGGCGAACGTCCTGACTTCCGTCAAGACTCGACGCCAAAGTGTCGCCGAAGCCCTCGGTGAGTGTCCGGCGGGCCAATGGGTCAGCATCGACGAGCTGCTGGCTCAGATGGAGACGGACGGCCTCAACCCGACGGTGGCACGCAACGAAAGCAGCCTCTGGAGGCTGTACATCAGCGACTCCCACTACGGCAGCCTCGGCTACGCCGGCTACCACAACGCGACCCTGATCGAGGGCCGCTACACCCTGGCGGTGCTGTTCGAGTACGCCGCCACGTTGGGGCTGATCGACGTCGCCTACACCGACCCCGCCGGGGCGCGCGACGACTTCCGTCAAAACTGGGGTACCGAGGATCTGNACTCTCTGAGCCGCTACGACGGCCTGCGTGCCATCCGGGTCAACGCCCTGGGTGCCTTCGTCCTTGGGCTCGCCGAGCATATGCCGCCGGAGGCGGCCGCGTCCGCGCAGTCGATCAAGGTGTTGCCCAACCACGACGTCGTCGCGCTTGGCGAGCTCCCCCTCGGTGACCAGATGACCCTGTCCGCGTTCGCCGACCAAAGCTCCGACCGGGTTTGGCAGCTGACGGCGGGCAGCCTGCTGGCCGCCATCGCAAACGGCCGCCGCATCGACGAACTGCTCCACGTCCTCGACCGCTCCAGCGACCAAGCACTGCCCTCGACCGTACGCACGCTGATCTCGGACATGACCACACGAGCCGCGGCGCTGACCGACCGGGGCATGGTGCGCCTGGTGGAGTGCGCCGACGCATCAACAGCCAAGCTCATCGCCGGGGACCGCAGGACGCGCCGGCTATGCGAACTCATCGGCGAGCGGCACCTCGCCATCGGCGCCGAACACGAAGCCGCCTTCCGCACCGCACTGACCCGGCTCGGACACGTACTCCCTCCTGGATCCACCGGGTGATGAAGCCCTCATGGAGCCCTCGCCGGTCACCCGCAGATGCCGAGCTGTATCGAGACTGCTGATCTCGGCAAAGGCTGCCATGCGGGCGCCGCGAGATTCACCGCTCACGGAGTTCATGTGTGAGCGGTGACGGCCCCGATGGCTCACCGCGCGTTGCTCAGCTACGAAGTGCCCGACGGATATCCTTCATGAGCAGCAGCAGGTGGAAGTCGTCGGTGGGGCTCGGCTCGAACTCGGGGACGAGGTGGAGGTAGAACTCGCGAGCCTCGGCCGACTCTGCGTGAACGATCAGGCCACGGCAGCCAATATCAGCAGAGAGCTCGAAGAGCCGAGCGAACACATCTTGGAGTAGCCCGACTCCTAATCCTCTCCCTTCGTGCTCGGTGTCGACGCCGAGCCGTGCAAGNAGAGCGACGGGTTGGGGATACCGCCCGGCGCCTTTGCGAAGACGTNCCGTTACCTTGTCAGGCTGGACCTGCGCCATGCACCACGCGTAGTAGGCGACAACCTGGTTTTCCGCGTGCTCAGTGACGACGAAGACCCGGGTAGTCCCCATGCTGGCCGACTGACGTGCGTGGCGATGCAACCACTCGGTCTGCTCGGTCGACCGACACCGGAAACTGCCCAGATCGTGGCGCCCGGAAAGAGCCTCCGGCAGCTGGTACAGACTGCTCACTCGCTGAACGGCGAGGCACGTCGCATAAGTCGACGCAGACCGGGCAGGTCACGGGCAGGGCGAGCGTTGAGCGCTTCCCATGCGATAAGAGCCGCCTCGTCGAGCTCGAAGCGNTCACGGTCGGCAAGAACCCTACGGGCGGCGTCGCAGGCCTGCGTGACGACGAAGTCAGTGAGGTCGGCACCGGTGGTGGCGACGGCACGGTCAATGAGGTCTCGCTCCTCAGGTGTGGTTCGTAGCTCCATGCGCCGGCTACGGCGCCGCGACTTTGTCTGCATCAGTCAACCTCCTCGGCATGTACGGCCATTGTACGTCCAGTCATCGAATACAGCAATGCTGCGGCACCCAGTTCCACGCGACTCTTGACAGCAGTCACCAAGTGGGTGACCCGGCCCCGGACCAGCTGCGTCTCTCAGCTGGGAGGCGGCACCGAAATCGGCCACTGCTGTACCTCCAAAAGGGTATTCGAGAGCAGAAGCCATGTGGCTCGGGCGTTTCGCCGATCCTGAACCGCAACAGCGACCGTGAGTAATACATGTCTCGAGACGGAGGACAAGATGATCGACATCGATGCACGACCCGCGCTTTTCTACGTTCCCAACGCAGCTGGACTACTCGGACCTAGTCGATCCAACGCCCTGCCTAGCCTCGAGCTCTGTACGGCCTATCGGGGAGACAACGATGTCGAGCGTTGAGCAGCTGGGGACTGATCGCTGGCGGGCGCGGTGGCGGGACCCAGGCGGCAGGCAGAAGGCGAAAACGTTCACACAGAAGGACTTCGCGGACAATTATCTGCGGAACATCGACGCGGCCATCCAGACGCGCACCTACGTTGACCCGAGCCTGGGGTACGTCAAGATCAAGGACTTCGCCGCGAAGTGGATGACAGCCCAGGGTCATCTGAAGTCGACCCGGGCCACCTACGAGAGCATCCTCGGCAAGCATGTATTCCCCCGCTGGGGATCGACTCCACTGTCGAAGGTGGCACACGAAGACGTCGCGGTCTGGGTCTCCCACCTACTCAACTCCGGTCTCTCTCCAGCGACCGTACGATATGTGCATCGAGTGTTCTCGCTGCTGCTGGACCTCGCGGTGAGGTCCAGCCGGATCCCCCGGAACCCAGCTGCTGGCGTACGCCTACCGAGGGTCCAAATAGCAGAGAAGAGGTTCCTGAGCCATCAGGAAGTGAATGCTCTGGCCCAGGCGGCCGGCGACTACCGAGTCGCCGTCTTGCTGCTGTCGTACTGCGGTCTCCGGTGGGGCGAGCTGGCGGCGCTGAAGGTCAGCCGGGTCGATCTGCCGCGGCATCGACTGAGCGTTGCCGAGGCTGTCAGCGAGGTTCGCGGCAAGCTGATCTGGGGAACACCAAAATCTCATCAGGCGAGGTCGGTGCCGATCCCTGGTTTCCTAGTCGACGACCTCACGGTCGCCATGGCCGGCAAAGCCCCCGACGCACTCATCTTCGTCTCCAGGCGCGGAGCGGTCCTTCGGAACCTGAACTTCCGGCGCGACGTCTTCGACCCTGCGGCAACCGCTGTCGGGCTGGACGGGCTCACCCCTCACGAGCTGCGACATACGACGGCTTCGCCTGCCGTCAGCGCAGGCGCCAACGTGAAAGCAGTCCAGAGAATGCTCGGTCACGCATCGGCCGCCATGACCCTGGATGTGTACTCGGGTCTCTTCGAGGACGACCTCGACGGGGTCGCTGAGCGGCTGGACGCTGGCGCTCGCGTGTACTCAATGTGTACCGAAACCCCGATCCTGCCACTGACAGTAGAAAGCGCAGGTCGCTGACCTGCGCTTTCTACGGAGCCGCCTATCGGAATCGAACCGATGACCTATTCATTA
>JGI24140J50213_10001530_pt1 | contig 10007 bp, 8 predicted proteins | sample BarGraIncu00222A_FD_50213 | JGI IMG/M metagenome (IMG submission 50213) | reverse complement strand
GGCGACGGATTCACCGAACGCAATGTACGATAAAGCATGAAATCGTCACCCTTATATTGTTGGTAAAACCGACGCGAAAGTACAATCTGGAAAACATTTCCCTTGAAACATTCTTCCTTACCACGTGCCACCATACGCTTGTAATCTTCATTCGAGATATCCGACTTTTCTTCGCCTACGGCCTGAAAATCATAAGTGGCAATATTGTTGTTCAATAAAATTTCCTCCACATTGGCAATGGCCGACGTTTCACCTTCCTGCAGGTTTTCAATAATTGTCAGTTCGTTGTTGAAGAGATTTACGGCAATAATGTATTTAAACAGCACATAATGCAAACCCGGCATACTCCCCGGAACGGTTTCGCGTGCTTTGAGTTTTACATCCTCAAAATACTGCACCGATTCGTAAGACGAATAACCNAACAGACCNTTAATGCCTACCGGATTATCATTTTTNACCAGTTCTACCGACTTTAAGAACACATCAAACCGCTCNGCCACGGTTAGCTTGTCAGTTACCTGCGTCTCTATCCGGGTGCCATCGGGATATTCTTCCGAATATCAGAAACCGGTTTACCGAGATTCCACCAATCGGGCAAAACCCGATATACGAATAGCTNTTTTCAATGCCATGATAATCGGAACTTTCAAGTAATACNGAATTGGTATANAAATCACGTATCTTGAGATAAATTCCTACCGGCGTCTGCAAATCGGCCAGCATTTTCTTTGTATTAACGAATAATTTCATATGACCCCCTCAATCCCCCTAAAGGGGAACTTTTAGTTAGTTTGTATTTATAATTTCTTTATTTTACGCTATAGATCTTCTCAATCCTTTCTTATTCCCCTTTAGGGGTTAGGGGNGATTTNAAATNTTTCACGTAAGTATCCATATCCTTATCTCCGCGTCCTGAAACCGTTAGAACAACAATTTCATTTGCCCCGAAATTTCCTTTTTCTTTTTTCAGAACAGCCAGAGCATGCGCCGATTCAATAGCTGGAATAATTCCTTCCAGGCGTGTAAGCTCAAAAGCAGCATCGAGTGCCTCATCGTCATTCACCGCATGCACCTTTGTACGACCTATTTTGGCAAAAAATGCATGTGCCGGCCCGATTCCCGGATAATCCAATCCGGCTGAAATAGAATAAGGCTCGATAATTTGTCCATCTTCATCCTGAATAAGCAGCGTTTTAGCACCGTGAATAATTCCTATAGTTCCCAAACTAATTGTGGCAGCAGTTTCACCGGTTTCTACACCTAATCCCCCGGCTTCTGCTGATATAATTTTCACCCGTTCATCATTCAGGTAATGATAATAGGTTCCCATAGCATTACTTCCACCTCCTACACAGGCAATCAGATAATCGGGATAATCGCGACCCACCTGTTCCTGCAACTGCCATTTGATTTCCTCGCTGATAACCGACTGAAAAAAGCCAACCATATCGGGATAAGGATGTGCTCCCACTGTGGAGCCGACGATATAAAATGAATCAGGATTAGAGCACCAATACCGGAAAGCCTCGTTAGTTGCATCTTTCAATGTCATGTTTCCACTGGTTACTGACTCCACCGTGGCACCCAGCATGCGCATTTTCTGCACATTCAAAAATTGGCGTTCCACATCTGTTTTACCCATAAACACAATACATTCCAAACCCATCAATGCACAGGCCGTAGCTGTTGCCACACCGTGTTGTCCGGCGCCCGTCTCTGCAATAATACGGGTTTTACCCATGCGTTTAGCAAGTAGAATCTGTCCAAGAGCATTATTTATCTTATGAGCGCCGGTATGGTTCAGATCTTCACGCTTCAGGTAGATATTCGTTCCATATTCTGCCGATAAACGTGTTGCGAAATACAAGGGCGACGGACGCCCGACATAATCTTTCAACAATTTGTAATACTCAGCTTTGAAAGATGCATCGTCTTTGATAGCATAAAAAGCTTCCTTTAGCTTCTCAAATGATCCGTGCAGAATCTCCGGAATGTATGCTCCACCAAACTCTCCGTAATAACCATTTTTGTCTATCCCTCCAGCACCTAAAGAAGAGCTGAAATTAGTGTTGATTTGGATACCTTTCTCGTTATTCATATATTTATATTTAAATAATCTGTGCTATTTTATTCCCCTTTGGGGTTATAGGGAATAATGAAAAAAGGCTTATCGTGAGTAACGACAAGCCTTTTTGTAATATCTTTTTATTTTGACAATTTACATAGGAGTACTGCTCACGATTTAGATATTCGTAAGTGCCACCACCAAAATTTATTTACTGTCAAAATTGAGTTCATTTCCTTTTTTATTTATTTTCGACTGCAAAGGTTGCAAATTAATTTTATTTACGCAAGAAAAATATCATTTTTTTCTTATCCATTTTATTTATTGCCTTCTTATTCTTATTTGAATTGCATTTTCCAGTGGCTCCTCACTAAAGAAAATCATATAACCGCCACCGCCTGCACCACTTATTTTCCAACCCAACACACGACTTTTATATGATTTTATCTGAGCCAGTATATCAGTCGAGATCATATTTGGAAACATCACAATCTGAGCATCGAAACTTTGAGTCATAGCCTTACCTACAGCCACAGCATCCTGTAAAAGCAGAGCATTCCAGCAAGCTTCGGTAGCTTCACTTAGTTGCTTTACATTGGTTGGCGTTATATGTGTATCAGCCAGCACATCATAATTTTTATGGCGAGGATAAAGCGGAATCATCCACAAACGTTCTTCAAGCCAATCCAAAATACCATTATCCAGAACACACTTTATATCTGTAGGCCAGAAACCACCCTCATAATAAAGGTTATTCAATCCCGGCATAGTTATTCCTAATGAATCCTGCGAACCGCTCACATACTCTGTACCCGGTGGGTTCTCGAAACAAAACAGCATTCTGGCTAGCTTTTTTTTATCGCCTTCCGGAATATCCGATTGCCAGAGTTCAATAGCTTTTTTTCTGCTACTGGTCGACATACCACTACGGTCATTGAACTCATAATCCGGCTCAATACAAATTGTCAGAACAGAACCGCTCCCATATTTACTCACATAAGGCTGATCCATCCAACCTCCAGCCAAATCAATTCGATACGGAATATTACACTCTTTACGCAATGCTGTTGTAGAACGGGGAGGTAAGTTCCCATGAGGAATACGTTTACTTACCACATACTCAATTCCTAGTTTTTTACATAGATTTTCTTTGGCAAGCAGGTGCCCATCGGCATTTACAAAAAAGATATCCGGATGTAACGACTCAATTTCATTCAGAAAATCAAGCAAGCCACTTCCTTTGTTAATCCATGCGTCTTTTACAGTTTTTAGTGCTTTGACCATATAAAGTCTCTCAGCATCCGAGTTAATTGTTTTACGAGCTTTCAGTTCGAAAATTGTTTTATCTGAACCGATTCCCACGTATAAGTCTCCAAATTGAGCAGCTTCTTCAAAAAATGCCACGTGTCCACTATGCAGCATATCATAACAGCCACTCACAAAAACTTTTTTCTTCATAATACACTAAAAATAAAGTTTATAAAATCTGATCTTCCACTCTGGCAGTAGACTTTAATACATAAGCCTATCAATATTTTGCCGTAAAGTTACAAATAATCATCAGCTGTGAACGAAAAAGAACACAAATATTTAATGAACAGCTCAACGTACAATTATTTTATCAGCAATATCAATAACTAAGAAATTAAAAACGATAAAACAGAATGATTTTGGTATTCAATCCATTATTATTTGTTCTTTATGTTTAATTTGCTCCATACGTTTTCGTTATTCAGTTTTTTTTCCGAAATTTGCGGACTTAAAAATACGAAACAATAAGGNAGTAATTTTAAGTAAAAACAGAAACGTGAAAGATACAAAGTACATTTTCGTAACCGGTGGAGTTACTTCATCATTAGGTAAAGGCATCATTGCCGCCTCATTAGCNAAATTACTACAAGCCAGAGGATTCAAAGTAACCAATCAGAAGTTAGACCCTTACATCAATGTTGATCCGGGAACGTTGAACCCATACGAACATGGCGAATGTTACGTTACCGTAGATGGACATGAAGCCGACTTGGATTTAGGGCATTACGAACGTTTTACGAACGTTGAGACCCATCGTGCGAACAACATTACCACCGGTCGGATTTATCAAAACGTAATAAACAAAGAACGTCGTGGTGATTATCTGGGAAAAACGGTACAAATTATCCCTCACATTACCGATGAAATCAAAAGAAATATAAAATTACTGGGTAACAAAGGTGACTTTGACTTTGTAATTACTGAAATTGGTGGAACTGTTGGCGATATTGAATCGTTGCCTTATATAGAAAGTGTACGCCAGCTACGTTGGGAGTTGGGCAAAAACTGTTTGATCGTTCATCTTACTTATGTTCCTTATCTGGCTGCTGCAAAAGAGCTGAAAACCAAGCCTACTCAACATTCCGTAAAGGCTTTGCAGGAACAAGGTGTACAGGCCGACATTCTGGTGCTTCGTACTGAGCACACCATATCCATGGATATTCGTAAAAAGGTGGCTCTTTTCTGTAATGTGGAAACAAGTGCCGTTATGCAATCCATTGATGTTCCCACGATTTATCGTGTTCCACTGAATATGCAGGAAGAAAAACTAGACGAAGTAGTACTAACAAAAATGGGCTACGATCTGGATAAAACTCCGAAAGCAGACATGGAAAAATGGACTGCCTTTGTAGAAAAACTGGAGAATGCAACAGAAGAAGTACATATTGCCATTGTAGGCAAATACGTACAACTGCCTGACTCATACAAATCAATTATTGAATCATTGATACATGCCAGTGCCTATAATAACAAAAAACTCAAACTCGAACTAATTCTTTCGGATAAACTGAGTGATCAGAATGTGGAAAGCAAATTGGGTAAGATGGATGGAATTGTTGTTGCACCTGGTTTTGGACAACGAGGTATGGAAGGTAAATTTGCGGCATTAAAATACACACGCGAACATAACATCCCGACTTTAGGAATTTGTATGGGCATGCAAACCATGTCTATCGAATTTGCAAGAGATGTATTGGGGTATGTCGATGCAAATAGTACTGAAATTGATCCAGATACTCCATATAACATTGTGGATATCATGGAAGAGCAAAAAAATATTCTGGATCTGGGAGGAAGTATGCGTTTAGGTGCTTACAAATGCAAACTGAAAAAAGGATCTAAAGTGTATGATATTTACAACAAAGAAAATATCAGCGAACGTCACCGCCACCGTTACGAATTCAATAATGCATTCAAAGAAGATTTTGAAAAAGCAGGAATGATATGCAGCGGATTAAATGTAGAATCAAATTTAGTAGAAATTATTGAATTAAAATCGCACAAGTGGTATATAGGAGTTCAGTTTCACCCCGAATACAGTAGTACGGTTGTAAATCCACATCCTCTATTTATCAGCTTTATGAAAGCTGCGATTGAAAAATAAGGAGGGGAATACTGTCGACTGCCTGGCATCGAAAAGACATACAAAAAAACAGAAAATTGGAAATTGATCATTTATGGATAAAAATACGATTATTGGATTTGTGCTGATTGCACTTATTTTTCTTGGATTTATGCAATTGACGAAACGTAGCGACAAAGAAATTGCCGCTGAAAAACGTTACAACGATTCAATTGCACTCGTACAACAAAACAAGACTGATGTTGCAGGAAAAATAGCAAATGGTGCAATCTCCAAAGATTCTCTTGCTCTTAACGACTCAACAACTAAAGGTGATGATGCATTTGGAGATTTCAGCATTGCAGCTAAAGGAGAAGAAAAATTTTATACAATCGAGAATGAACTTGTAAAAATCACGCTGAGTAATAAAGGAGCCAGAGTTTACTCTGTCCAACTAAAAAAATATTCGAAACGTGACTCATTGAATAATGCTCACNCATTGATTTTATTTAATGATAAAGAAAGTAATATGAGCTTCACGTTTGTTACCAACAACAACAGGGTAATAAACAGTTCTAATCTGTATTTTGAGCCGGTTTCGGGTATTACAAAAGATTCTCAGGGAAACCAAACCCTTATCCTGCGACTTAAAACTTCAGGACAAGCTTATCTGGATTTTGCATATACGCTTCCGGCCAATAATTATATGCTCAGCTTTGGTTTGAAAGCTAATGGTATGAATACCGTTATGCCTGCCGGNACTAACTCACTGGATATGGCNTGGTCTTCNAAAGTNCGTCAACAGGAAAAAGGAAGAAAATTCGAAGACCGNTATTCTGCTATTCATTATAAATATGTAGCGGANGATGTTGAGGGGTTGAGCGAAAGTAAGAATGACGAAAAGAAACTAACGAACAAAGTAAAATGGATTGCATTTAAAGATCAGTTTTTTAGTAGTATTTTAATTGCCAATGATGCTCTAAATTCTACGTCGTTGAAAAGTACTTTAGAGGCCGAAAATTCAGGTTATTTGAAATCATACAATGCAGATATGTCGGTAGCATTTGATCCTACCGGTAAAGTTCCGACTACTTTTCGTTGGTTTTTCGGACCTAATCAGTATAAAGTTCTTTCGGCATACGATAAAGAAACTAAAGCAAGTGATGATCTGTCATTGAATAAACTGATTCCGCTTGGTTGGGGAATTTTTGGTTGGGTCAACCGGTTTGCTATTATTCCGATGTTTAACCTGTTTAGTGGTTTCATGACCAATTTTGGTCTGATAATCTTATTGATGACCGTTGCCATTAAACTGGTGTTATTCCCGTTAACGTATAAATCGTATATCTCAAGTGCCAAAATGCGGGTACTGAAACCCGAGATTGATGAAATAAACGCACGTATTCCGGCCGATAAAGCTGCCGAACGTCAAAAAGCAACCATGGAGCTGTATGGCAAAGTTGGTGTCAGTCCGATGAGCGGTTGCCTTCCTACATTGTTGCAAATGCCTATTTTATTTGCCATGTTCAGCTTCTTCCCGGCTTCTATCGAGTTGCGTCAGCAAAGCTTTTTGTGGGCTACCGATTTGTCGGCTTACGATTCAATTATGCAACTTCCGTTTACGGTTCCTTTTGGATTTGGAAGTCACATCAGTTTGTTCTGTTTATTGATGACCGCTACCAATATTGTTTTCACCAAACTCAATATGGCCAATACAGCAACAAACGATCAGCCCGGTGGAGCCATGATGAAATGGATGATGTATCTAATGCCGTTGATGTTCTTGTTTATGTTCAACAACTACGCCTCAGGTCTAAGTTACTATTATTTCATCTCAACCCTGATTTCTATCGGTCAGACTTATGCTATCCGCGCAACTGTTGATGAGAAAAAGCTTTTGGCTGAACTGCATGCCAAACGAAACAGCAACAGCAAGAAACCCGTCAAGAAGAATGGTTTTATGGAGCGATTGGAAAAAATGCAACGCGAACAACAAAAAACGGTTCAGAAGCGTAAATAAGTAATTTCAAACTCATTTAAAAGCGCAATATGCAAATTTACATTTTGCGTTTGCGCTTTTTTATTATTCGTATCTTTAAACTAAAAACAAAGATGAAAACAAAGCTCATCCTTTCAACCTNCATTCTGGGACTTTCAATTTTTATGAGTTCATGCAACAAAAGCAATCGATTTAAAATTGATACTTCNGAAAANAGNGTAGAAGTAAAGATTCACCGNTTTGATAAAGACATGTTGTCGCTTGATACGACCAATATAAAAGCAGGATTGAAAAAGTTGTATGCGGCATATCCGGAATTTTTACCGGAATTTGCCAACAATATTCTTGATACAGCCGCAACCGATACACAAGCTATAAGTCATTTGTTCTACAAATACCTAACCGATANAACTTTTGCTCCGGTCAATAAGAAAACTCTGCAAACNTTTCAGGATGTTTCCGATATAGAAAAACAAGTTTCAGATGCATATACGTATATCCATCATTATTTTCCGGGAGTTAAACTACCTGAAATCTATTTTTATGTTTCAGGCTTTAATCGTGCAGTGATGATGAATGACAAGTTCATAGCAATCAGCACCGACCTTTANCTGGGNAGCAACTANCCTGCATACAAAGATTACACCTATGAATACATGTTGTACGATATGCGTAGGGAATGCGTTGCAACCGACTTAGTATCCACAACNCTTTTCAGNATGTTTGTCATGAACAGTTCTCAATATCGGTTGATGGATAATATGCTGTTCCGCGGAAAAGTAATGTATCTGCTTTCTATAGTCATGCCGAATGAAAAACCGGAAGATTTGATGGGCTACACTCCGGAGCAATGGAAATGGAGTACAAAATATGAAAAAGAGATTTGGGCTGCCATTATAGATCAAAAAGATTTATTTTCAACCGACATTCAACTCATTCGTAAATATATGAATGATGCGCCTTTTACAGCGCCTATTTCGCAAGAATCGCCAGGCCGGCTAGGGACACGGATTGGTTGGCAGATAGTAAAAAGCTATATGGAGAAAAATACCCAAATAAGCCTGACCGATTTGATGAAAGACAATAATTATCAGAAAATGCTTGAAGAATCGGGTTACAAACCTTGACGCCCCAAGCTCAGATCATAAAAAAGACCTGTCCGATAAAATCGAACAGGTCTGATTATTTTAGTTAGCGTAATCAATTAATCTTAGTTAACTGGGCTAATTGCTTCGGATGGACAAACATCGGCACATGTGCCACAATCGGTGCAAACATCAGCATCAATCACATAGATATCACCTTCTGAAATTGCTTCAACTGGACATTCGCTGATACATGATCCGCAAGCAATACAATCTTCTGAAATAACGTAAGCCATTTTCGTATAAATTTGTTGTTAGTACTAATTAGTTCTGCAAAAGTATAACTTTTTCCAGTTCAAAAAAAACTTTTTATATGTTTTTTGAATCAAAACAAAAAAAAGCAAGTTCTTGTTCGCAAAAAAGTTTTTTTAAAGACTTCAACATGGTCAGTTAAATCTACAATTTATTTTTCAGACTCAGTACCAGTACTCGTTATTTCAGTTCGGACAAGAAGTTAATGATTTATACCATAGCTATTTCATGATCGCTAAATAAGATGTTACATTTCTATTAAATTTAAATGAACATACGATTACATTAAATAGTTTTAGTACATTTGCACTAATATAAAGATTAGAAATTTTTCTTAACNAATTGGATTTGAAACAATAAATAAAAGGCTATAAAGCAAACAACTAAATTCATAATTTACACAAAAAAAATCGTTATGAACAATTCATTTTTCAGTAAATTCACACCTAAAGAAACTAAATTCTTCCCGATTTTAAAAGAAATGACGGACGTTCTGCTAGTTGCTTCCGATTTAATAATCGAATGTGTTCAAAATAGCGACCATGAATCGGCTATTGAATACTACAAAAAGATTAAGGAGCAAGAACGTAAAGGAGATGAGTTATCCGGTAGAATCTTTGACGAATTGAATACTACATTCATCACTCCATTTGACCGTGAAGANATTCACCATTTAGCTGACAGGCTGGACGATGTTACCGATTACATTAATAGTTGCGCCAANCGAATTGTACTTTACAATCCGAAACAAATTCCTACCAGCGCATTTGAAATTGCCAACCTGATCAAAGAAGGTGCAATCTGCCTTGGAGAAGCCATTGATCAACTGGATGTTTTAAAGAAAAATTCTAAAAAGATCAAAGAATATTGCGCTGAACTACATGTCATTGAAAATAAAGCCGATGATGTTTATGAGAACTTTCTGATTGACTTATTCGAGAATCAAAAGGATGCCGTAGAGATCATCAAATTGAAAGAGATNATGTANGAACTGGAAAAAGCGACTGATGCAGCCGAATATGTTGGTAAAATCATCAAAACGATCATTGTTAAGTACGCATAATAATTATAGACTATAAAAATGACGCTCTTAATAACTATTATCGTTCTGGCATTACTCTTTGATTATATCAATGGATTCCACGATGCAGCTAATTCAATTGCTACTATTGT
>JGI24140J50213_10001529_pt1 | contig 10008 bp, 9 predicted proteins | sample BarGraIncu00222A_FD_50213 | JGI IMG/M metagenome (IMG submission 50213) | reverse complement strand
CTTCCGGTCGACATGGACCGCCTCTACGGCATCGCCAGGAAGCGCGGCCTGCGCGTCATCGAAGACGCCGCCCAGGCGATCGATTCGCGCTGGCGAGACCAGCGCATCGGCAGCTTCGGAGACTTCGCCAGCTTCAGCATGCAGGCCAACAAGAACATCACCAGCGCCGAGGGCGGCTTTCTGGTCATGACGAGCGAGGAAGACGCGGAGCGAGCGGAACGGCTGCGCATGCAGGGCATCGTCCGCGACGGCTTCGACGGCATGGACATGGACGAGCTCGGCGGCAAGAGCAATCTCACCGACATCAATGCGGTGATCGGCCTGGGCCAGTTGCGCCATCTCGAGGCCGTCACGTCACGGCGGGCGGAGCTTGCCGACGAGTACTTCGCCCAAGCCAAGGCGTGCGAGCTGGTCGACCTCGGCATCGGTCTGCCGCCCGCGCCTGACGCCACTGGCGCGGTCGGCAACTGGCATATGTTCCAGGTGGTCCTGCCCGTCGATCGGCTCGTCGGCGGTCGCGCCGCCGTGATGAGCGAGCTGCGCGACGCCGGCATCGGCACGGGCGTCCACTATCCCGCGGCGCACCTGTTTCAGTACTATCGGGCGCTCGGCTGGCGGGACGGGATGCTGCCCCACGCCGAGCGGGTCGGTCGGGCGATCCTGACCTTGCCGCTGTTTCCTGCCATGCAGGCGGCCGACGTCGCGCGCGTCTGCCGACATCTCGCCGCCATCTGCAAGCGCCTGCGCTCATGACGACCCCGACCATCTCCATTGTCATTCCCGTCTACAACGAGGAAGAGGTTCTGCCGACGCTGTTCGAGCGCCTCTACGCCGTGCTCGACGGACTGGGCGAGTCGTACGAAGTGATCTTCGTCAACGACGGCAGCGTCGATCGATCGACGGCGCTTCTCACGGCGCAATACCGGCGCCGGCCCGACGTGACGCGCGTCATCCTGTTCAACGGCAACTTCGGGCAGCACATGGCCATCATGGCTGGCTTCGAGCATGTGCGCGGCGACATGGCCATCACCCTCGACGCCGATCTGCAGAACCCGCCGGAGGAGATTCCCCGGCTCATCGACGCCATCCGCGACGGCCACGACTACGTCGGAACGATCCGGCTGCAGCGCAACGACAGTGCGTTCCGTCGCGTCGCGTCGCGTCTCATGAACCGGTTCCGCGAGCGCATCACGAACATCCACATGACCGACCAGGGCTGCATGATGAGAGCGTACGACCGGGCCCTGGTCGACACGCTCAATGCCTGTCGCGAGGTCAACACGTTCATTCCGGCCCTGGCCTACACGTTTTCCGCCTCGCCGGTGGAAATCGAGGTCGCCCACGAGGCCAGGCATGCCGGCGAGTCGAAGTACTCGCTGTACCGGCTGCTGCGTCTCAACTTCGATCTCGTCACCGGCTTTTCGATCGTTCCGCTGCAGTGGTTCGCACTGATCGGCACGCTGCTGTCGCTGCTCTCCGGAGCGCTCTTCGTCTTGCTGCTGATGCGCCGCTTCCTGTTCGGCGCGGAGGTCCAGGGCGTCTTCACGCTGTTCGCGCTGCAGTTCTTCCTCACCGGCATCGTCCTGTTCGGCGTCGGCTTGATGGGCGAATACGTCGGCCGGATCCAGCAAGAGGTGCGGCACCGGCCGCGCTACCGGATCAGCGCCGTTCTCGAATCGTCCCAGGTGCGCAGCGAGGTCACGGCGTGAGAGCNGTCGTCTTCGCCTACTCGAATGTCGGCGACCGCTGCCTGCGGGTGCTGCATGCCGGCGGCGTCGACGTGCCGCTCGTCGTCACCCACCGCGACCGCGCCGGCGAAACACTCTGGTTCGCCCGCGTCCGCGAGACCGCCGAGGAGCTCGGCCTGCCTTGCATCTACGGTGACGATCCGGCGAGCGGCGAGCTGGCCGCCGCGGTCGGCGCGGCCCGCCCGGACGCCATCTTTTCGTTCTACTACCGATCCATCTTGCCCGCTTCGCTCCTCGAGCTCGCAGCGCACGGCGCGTTCAACATGCACGGCTCGCTGCTGCCGGCGTACCGCGGTCGGGCACCGACGAACTGGGCGGTGCTTCGAGGCGAGACGACGACCGGCGCGACCCTGCACCGCATGCTGGCCAGGGCCGACGCCGGTGACATCGTCGACCAGCTCGCCGTGCCCATCCTGCCCGACGACACCGGCCGCCAGGTCTTCGACAAGGTCGCCGTCGCCGCCGAGCTGGTGCTGTGGCGCTCGCTGCCCGCCATCGTCGAAGGTCGCGCTCCGCGTCTGGCCAACGACATCGCCGCGGGCAGCTACTTCGGCGCACGAACCGCCGAAGACGGAAGGATCGACTGGCACCGAACGGCCGCGGACGTCTACAACCTGATCCGCGCCGTGGCCCCTCCGTATCCGGGCGCATTCACCGACATCGGCGGCACCAGAATTGTCGTCGCCGATGCCAGGCGGGAGCGCGACGGCCGGCCCGACCCATCCGCCAGGCCCGGCCTGGCCGTCGTCGACGGCCGGATCGTCGGCATCTGCGGCGACGGTCGCCGCATCGCCATCCGCACCCTAATTGCCGATTCACAACCCCTCGACGTCGAGCATCTGGGCAGACTGCTCGCCTCGGAACGACTCGCCGACATCCAATGAAAAAAATCCTGATCCTCGGCGTGAACGGCTTCATCGGCCACCACCTGACGCAACGCATCCTGGAGACCACCGAATGGGAGGTCTACGGCATGGACATGTCGGCGAGCCGTCTCGACGACATGGTCGACCACCCCCGGATGCACTTCTTCGAAGGCGACATCACGATCAACAAGGAGTGGATCGAATACCACGTGCGCAAGTGCGACGTGATCCTGCCGCTGGTGGCGATCGCCACGCCCGCGACCTACGTGCGCGAGCCGCTGCGCGTCTTCGAGCTCGACTTCGAGGCCAACCTGCCGATCGTGCGCGCGGCCGTCAAGCACAAGAAGCGCCTGGTCTTTCCGTCGACCTCGGAGGTCTACGGCATGTGCCCCGATGCGCAGTTCGATCCGAACACGTCGAACCTGGTCTACGGCCCCATCAACATGCCGCGCTGGATCTACGCCTGCTCCAAACAGCTGATGGACCGCGTCATCGCTGCCTACGGCATGGAGCAGGGCCTCGACTACACCCTGTTTCGTCCCTTCAACTGGATCGGGCCCGGGCTCGATTCGCTGTTCGACCAGAAGGAAGGCTCGTCCCGGGTCGTCACCCAGTTTCTCAGCCAGATCGTTCGCGGCGAGCCCATCCAGCTCGTCGACGGCGGCTCGCAGAAACGCGCCTTCGCCGACATCTCCGACGGCATCGATGCGCTGATGCAGATCATCGCCAACCCGGCCAACGTGGCCAGCGGCCGGATCTACAACATCGGCAATCCGCTCAACCACTATTCGGTGCGAGAGCTCGCCCTGATGATGCTGGAGATCGCCAGGTCGATTCCCGAATATGCCGGAGCCGCCGGCCGCTGCAAGGTGGAGGACACCTCNGCGCTGGCGTTCTACGGCCGCGGCTACCAGGACGTGCAGAACCGGCTGCCGCGCATCGACGAGACCTGTCAGGAGCTGAACTGGCAGCCCAGGATCGACATGACGACGTCGCTGCGCCGCATCTTCGAAGCGTACCGGACCAGAGTCGCCGAAGCGCAGTCGCTGGCGGACGCGGCCTGAGCGTCGCATGGGCCGGATCGCCCTGAAGGTCGATGTCGACACCCTTCGCGGCACGCGCGAAGGCGTGCCGCGCCTGCTGGCGATTCTTTCCCGCTTCGGGGTCCGGGCGACCTTTCTCTTCAGCCTCGGCCCCGATCACACGGGCTGGGCGCTTCGGCGCGTGTTCCGGCCGGGATTTCTCGGCAAGGCGTCGCGCACCTCGGTGCTCCGCCACTACGGCCTTCGCACCCTCGCCTACGGCGTCCTGCTTCCGGCTCCGGATATCGGCCGCGTCGCCGCCGCCGAGATGCGGGCCGCATCCGCGGCCGGCCACGAATGCGGGATTCACACCTGGGACCACGTGCTCTGGCAAGACAACGTGCGTTTTCGCGATGCTGCGTGGACGCGCCGGCAGATGGCGTTCGCGTTCGAGCGCTTCTCGGACGTGTTCGGTCACGCGCCGGCCACGCACGGCGCGGCCGGGTGGCAAACGAACGACGCCGCGCTGCTGCAGATCGATGCGTGGGGCATGGCGTATGCGTCCGATGGCAGAGGGACGCGGCCGTTCATTCCGATCGTCGACGGTGCCGCGCTCTCGCACGTCCAGCTGCCGACGACACTGCCGACCCTCGACGAGCTCATCGGCCTCGACGGCGTCGACGAGCACAACGTCGCCCGAGCGGTGCTGGCGTCGACGGAGGCCGATGCCGATCACGTCTTCACGCTGCACGCCGAGCTCGAAGGCGGCCTGCTCGCGCCGGTGCTGGCGACGCTTCTCGCCGGGTGGCAGGCGCAGGGACACCAGCTCGGTTCGCTCGCATCGTCGTATGCGGCGCTTCGGCGCGAGACGCTACCGTCGGCGAAGATGGCCTGGGCTTGCGTGCCGGGCCGAAGCGGCGAGCTGATCGTCGCCGGCAGTCGATCGACTTCAGCCCTTGTCACAGGATCATGAAAATCGCGGCGATGGCCTCATCTCTCCTCGGACACGGCCTCGCTGCCGTTGCCGTCCTGCTCGTTCCATGCGCGGCGCCCGCGGCACCCGCCGGCGATGCGGCCGCGCCGGCACTCGAACGAACCATCATCGGCGGCGCTGGCGGGTGGGACTACCTGACGGCCGACGCGGCGCGGCACCACGTCTTCATCACGCGGGGCGACCGCGTCCAGGTGTTCGACACCCGCTCGCTCACCGTGACGGCCGAGGTCGCCGACACCGAAGGCGTGCACGGCGTGGCGCTTGCGCCGCGACGGCTTGTCGGGCTCACGAGCAACGGCAAGTCCAGCACGGTCACGGTCTTCGACCTGAACACGCTGGCACCCGTGGCGCGGATCACGGGTGTCGGCGATGGCCCGGACGCGATCGTCTACGACGAGCATTCGGGTCGCGCCTTCACGTTCAACGGGCGGTCGCACGACGCCTCGGTGGTCGACATCGACGCGGCGCGGGTCATCTCGACGATCGCCTTGCCGGGCCGGCCCGAGTCCGCCGTTTCCGACGGCGCAGGAAGCATCTACGTCGATATCGAGGATCGCAACCTGATCGCCAGGATCGACACTGCATCCCTGCGCGTCACCGAACAATGGCCGCTTGCCGGATGCGACGGGCCGACCGGTCTGGCCATCGACATCGCCCACCGGCGGCTGTTCGCCTCCTGCAGCAACCGCACGCTGTTCGTCGTCGATGCCGACACCGGCTCGACGGTCAGCCGCCTGGGCATCGGCGCAGGCTCGGACGCGGCGGCCTTCGAGCCTTCGAAAGCCCTGGTTCTGTCGTCGAATCGAGACGGCACCTTGTCGCTCATTCGCGAGATCGACGTTGACCACTACGCGTCCCTGCCGAGCATCCTCACGCGCCCCGGCGCGCGCACTCTGGCCCTCGACACGGCGACGCACCGGGTCTATCTGGTCACGGCCGATTTCGAGCCCACGCCAGCCGCGGCCAGCGCAACGGCGCGGCCGCGGCCCGTCTCGAAGCCTGGAACGTTCGCCGTGTTGTCGTTCGACCTGACCGGATATCCCGACCGCTAGGACCTGCGTACCCTTCCGTCGCGTTCACGGGCCCTGGAACAATCGTCGCGCGAATCCGACGAGTCGATCACAATTCTTCGACACGGTCTGGACTAAGGTCTGCCGGATGAAGATCAAGAAATTGGCCGGTACGGGAGGTTTTCCAGCGGGGCTGTCGCCCCTCGCTGGCGCGATCGCCGTCGACGACGCCGGGTCGGTGGCTGGCGAATGCTTCAGCGGTGGTGCGCCGGCGCGTGTGCTGGTCGTCGTGACGCGCCAGATCGGCGACGTGCTGCTGACCACGCCCCTGATCCGCGACGCGCGGCGACTCTGGCCGAGCGCCGCNATCGACGTGCTGGGATTTGCCGGCACGCTCGGCATGCTCGCGGGCAACGCCGACATTCGCCGGACGATCGAGGCGCCATCCAGGGCGTCGAACGAATCGGCACTGGCGTTCGCCCGGCGCATCTGGCGCAAGTACGACCTGGCCGTGGTGACCGAGCACAGCGATCGGGCTCACCTCTACGGTTTTTTCGCGGCCGCCGTACGCGTCGGTGTCGTGCCGCAGGAGTTCCGCCACGCCTGGTGGAAGCGCATGCTGCTGCATCACGCCGTCCGGCGCGACGGCGACGCGGGCAGCATCCACGTCATCGACGAGAAGTTGCGTCTCCTCGCCCCCTGGCGCGGCGCGCGCAGCAGAAGGGCCGCGCTCGTGACGCCATCGGCGACGCCCGTCGGCGGGCCGCTTCGAGAGCGCCTGCGCGATGGCTACGTCGTCGTGCACGTGCCATCGATGTGGAACTACAAGCAGTGGCCGCTGGCGCACTACCGCGAGCTGATCGGCGCGTTCACCGCGATCGGCCGCCAGGTCGTGCTGACCGGCGGCGCCTCACCGGCCGACCGCGCCAAGATTGCGCAAGTCATGGCCGGATCGACCGCCGCCGATGTGATCGACGCCGGCGGCGAGCTCGAGCTCGGTCAGGTGACGAGCCTGCTGGCCGGCGCCTCGCTCTATGTCGGTCCCGATGGCTCGGTCACGCATCTCGCCGCGGCCGTCGGAGTGCCCATGATCGCCATCTTCGGGCCGACCAACCCGCTCCGCTGGGGGCCTGTCGGCTCCGCCGCGACGCGCGAGGCACCGTGGGAGCGGCATGCCGCAGCCGCGCAGACACGCGGACCGATCGTGCTCATGCAGGGCGCCGGCAATTGCGTTCCCTGCGGACGCGCCGGATGCGACGATCACCGTGACAGCGCCAGTCGCTGCCTGCAGGAGATCGCCCCCGCGAGAGTCATCGCCAGGGCACTCGACCTGCTCCGCTCGGGCGCCGGCCGATTGCCCGGCTAGCAACGGTTTTTTCATGTCCGGAGAACGGCCCGCCAACGGCGACGACCTTAGCCTGCCTCGCATGGGCCGATCTCGCAGCAGGCAACTGGGTCTGGCCATGGCTTGCGCCACCCTGATGGCGTTCGNCGTTCCGCAGGCACAGGCGGCGGGAGGCCTGCTGGGCCTCGATCACCGCCTCGGCAGCGANGNCGCGACCGGCATCTGGAATCGGCGCAACCAGATCGTCTTGCAGGATGCGACGGCGCTGCTCGTCGTCGCCGGTGCGCTCTGNGAAGGCGACGACTCCCGGCTCGGGCACACCACTTGGCAGTCGCTCGATTCGGTGCTTGCCGGCAGCGTCGCTTCCGCCGGGTTGAAGCTGGCGTTCAGCCGGGCGCGCCCGTCCCAGACCGACGACCCCAACCGCTGGTTCCAGGGGCGCGGCCATAGCAGCTTTCCGAGCGGTGAAGTGATGGAGATCACCACCGCGGTCACACCGTTCGTTCTCGAGTACGGCGCCGAGCATCCTGCGGTCTGGGCGCTCGAGCTGCTGCCGGTCTACGACGGCATCGCGCGCGTGAAGTCGCGCGCGCACTGGCAGTCGGACGTTCTCGCGAGCTTCGCGATCGGCACCGCCGTCGGCTTGTACATGCACGCACGGTCGTCGTCGCTGTCGGTGGGTGTGCTGCCGCGCGGCGTCACCGTCGGCTGGAAGAAAAGCTTCTAGGAGTCTCCGGCGCCTGTCGATCTCGTCCGTGACGACGAGAGGCAGCTGCGCCGCCCATGCGTGGGCGGGCAAATCGCGCCCTGCTCGGTGTGGTATTGGAGATACGAAGCATTCGTATTTGCAGTTATGCTGGCGCCTCCCCGTCGGAAGGCTCCCTGCCATGCGCATCGCACGCCGTCTGACTTCAACGACTGCGATCGCACCCATGCCCAAGCACATTCATCGCTCGACCCTGAGGCAAGCCCTGACCATGTCGAACATCGCTTGCGCCATGGTGCTCGGCACCGCGGCGCAGGCGCAGGCCGAAACGCCGACACGGACCGCTTCATCGAAGAAGCCCGCCGCCGCCATCACGACCGCCGAGCTGGCGAGAAAGCTCGAAGTGCTCGAGCAGCAAAACGCCGCGCTGCAGGCCAAGGTCGAGAAGCTCGAAGCAGCGCAGGCGCAGCAAACGGCGCAGCTGCAGCAGGCGAGGCAAACGCCGAAAACCGCGCAGGCTCTGCCGGCTGCGGCGCCGATAGCGACGCCGGCAACACCCGCCGCAGCAGTCACCACGATGGCAGCCGCGCCGCCGGTCGCACCGACTGCTGCGCCGGACGAGCGGCGGAGCATGCTGGCAAGCTGGGCCGAATCGACGACCGTGTCGGCCTATGGCGAGATCGGCTACTCGCGCCCCAGCAGGGCGCCGCAGGACACCAACGTCGACGTGCAGCGCGCAGTCATCGGCATGCAGCACCGCTTCGACGACAAGACCAGGATGGTCGCGGAATGGGAGTGGGAGCACGCCATCACCTCAGCGGACGATCGCGGCGAATCCGAGGTCGAGCAACTCTGGCTCGAACGGGAATTCGACAATGGCATCCGAGGCCGCGCGGGCCTGTTCCTCATGCCTGTCGGCCTGCTCAACCAGAACCACGAGCCGACCGCCTACTACGGCGTCTACCGGCCCAACGTCGACACCAAGATCATCCCAAGCACGTGGCGCGAAGCGGGCCTGGGCATGTCGGGCGATACCCAATCCGGGCTGAACTGGGACCTCGCGGTGACGACGGCGCCGAACCTGAGCAACTGGGATCCGGCGTCGACGGAAGGACGCGACCGTGGTCCTCTGCAGTCCATCCACGGCGAAGGGCATTTTGCGATCGCGCGCGACCTCGGCGTCGTCGGCGCGTTGAACTATCGCGGCGTTCCAGGGCTCTGGGTCGGCAGCTCGGTGGTGTATGACGGCATCGGCCAGAACCAGCCCGGGTTCGCCGGCAACGGCGCCAAGCTGCTGATGCTCGAAGCGCACGCGCGCTACCAGATCGCCGGGTGGGATATCGCCGGCGAGTTCGCGCGCGGAACGATCAGCAACACCGGGACGCTCAACGCCAGCTACCTGGCCAGCTCCATCGCCGATCCGACGCTGGTGCCGCGCCTGTTCTACGGCGGCTACGTGCAGGCTGCCTACAGCATCTGGCACAAGGGCGACTACACCCTGCTGCCGTTCGCCCGCTACGAAATCCTGAACACGGCCGCCAGGTTCGACGGCCTGCCGGCCGCGGCCGGCGGCATCAGGAATCCGGACGAAAGGATCTGGACGATCGGCGCGAGCCTGCGCATCGGCGAGGGCGTGGTGCTCAAGGCCGACTACCGCAGCTACAAGCAGAACAAGCTGCCCGATCCGGTCGATCATTTCAACCTCGGCGACTCGCTCAATCTGGGCGTCGGCTTCGCCTTCTGACGCCTGCCGGACGGAGTCGTTGCCATGCGCGTCGTGCTCGCCGCCTCTGCGGTCATGCTGTCGGTGTCGCCCACCAGCGCCTTCGCGGTCGACTACATGAGCGGCGATCAGGCGGCGGCGCTCATGTTTCCCGACGCCGATGCGTTCGAGACGCGCACCGTCACGCTCGACGCGGCGCAGCTGCAACAGCTCGCGGCCAACGGCGTGCGTGCGCGCTCGGCGAGCTGGCAGGCCCGGATTGCGCGCCGCGCCGGAACGACGCTGGGCTTCGTCGTCACCGACGATGTCATCGGCAAGGTCGAGCTGATCAGCTACGCAGTGGGCATCTCGCTCGACGGCCGCATCAGGCAGATCGAGATCCTCTCGTACCGCGAGAGCCACGGCTTCGAGATCCGTCTGCCCGCCTGGCGCCGGCAATTCGCGGGCAAGGGCGTCGACTCGCCGCTGCGCGTCGGCGACGACATCGCCAACATCAGCGGCGCGACGCTCAGCTGCAACCACGTCACCGACGGCGTCAGGCGCATCGTCTCGGTGGTGGCGATGGCGCGGCAGGCCGGCGCGCTGCCGCAGTGA
>JGI24140J50213_10001528_pt1 | contig 10014 bp, 10 predicted proteins | sample BarGraIncu00222A_FD_50213 | JGI IMG/M metagenome (IMG submission 50213) | reverse complement strand
GATTTCCCAATCTGCTCAATGAAAGGTCCAACCTTTGCCCGCGAGTTGATGAACAATATTCCAACCAGTTTCACGCTGGCTACTGTTGATGAAAAGCTTTATCCTTTTTTCAACGAGATCTTTAACGATACCTGTATCTTCATTGATTATTCTTCTGATGTCAGAGGAGTAGAGTTGTTGAGTATTCTTAAGAATATCTATGCCATAGTTATGGGGATTGTGGATGCTCAATTCAACTCTCCTAACCTTCGTTTTCTGGTNTTCACAAGGGCCTTTTCTGAGATCAAGAATATCATGATGAAGTTTGGTGGTNATAAGGACACNATCTTTAATTATTGNGGGATTGGTGACTTTAGCCTTACATCATTGAACGATTTAAGCCGTAACCGGACATTGGGATTATTGATCGGTAAAGGATTCTTTACNCAGAATATTTCCGATAAGGTTGTATTGGAAGGTAAGATTGCAACAGGTGTCTTTTACGAAGAATTGAAACGGATGAATATTCCGGAAGAAGAATATCCTATAATCGCAGAGTTATACCAGGTATTCGGAGATAACTATGATGTCTCTACTTTCGTTAGTCGTTTGCTGAAAGTTTTTCATCCTTAAGGGATCTGATCAGAAATATGATATAAATATAAATCCCGGTATCCATCATGATATCGGGATTTTTTTATTTTGCAATCATTTCATTAAGCAATACTGCCAGGCTTTTGGTAAGCTCCGGTCGTGAGAATCTGTTGATCTCGGCAGGGGAGACAACCAGTTCGTTTTTCTTATACGCGTTGTAAAGTGTTTTTATGTGTGCACAGATCAATTCTATGTCTTCAAATCCTGCTGTTAAACCACATCCTGTTTCATGAATAATAGTTGCTGAATCTCCATCTGCCGGCCCGATACAAAGAATAGGTCTTCCGGAAGCCATATACTCAAAGAACTTGCCCGGTAAAATCATCCTTGCATTGGGAGTGTTATTAATCTGTAATAGAAGTACAGCTGTATTTTTTTGAAGGTTAACCACCTCGTCATGGGGTAAATAGTCAATTTTATTCAGACAACTTTCCAAACCACAGGTACTGATATTTTCTAAAATAACGACATCAATATTTCCCGCAAGCCGAATCTCAAGATCTTCTTTAAATCCCGGCAGCTCTAAAGAAAGTCGTTGCAGTGTTTTCCACAATGAAACCGGGTTACGCGAAGCTGTCATAGTCCCTATATGGGCAATGCTGAATTTTCCTTCGGGTTGAATCGAAACAGGCTGTCCGGTATCGTCAGGATCGAAACCATTGGTAATGACCCGGTAGGACCGATCCAATAGCCGTTTGAAATCTGTCGCCATATAAGGACCGATAACAGTAACACGCGTTGCTTCTGTCAAAACCTCAAGTTCCATCCGGTGATGGATCTTATTGGCAACAGCAGTCAACTGAAGCTCTTTATAGAAATCGATATTGGTCCAGGGGTCTCTGAAATCAGCCAGCCAAGGAGTCCCGGTCTTCCTGTGCAGGTAAAGAGCAATACGGTGCATGCTGTGAGGCGGTCCTGTACTGACTATGGCATCGACAGGATGTTCTGCCAGATACTGCGAGAGGAAGGCTACGGAGGGTTTTATCCAGAAACACCTTGGGTCAGGAATTAAAAAATTTCCTCTGATCCAGAGTGAAAGTCCCTTTAGTTTGCCGGGCTTCTTTTTAGTATTCACAAAACCGGCTCCAAGCTTTTCTCCTTTTTTAAGCCCTGCAAGTCTTTTATAAATGAGATAAGGCTCCCATATAGGGCGCCTTATTATCTCAACACCTTCCGGGATATCTTTTTCAAGGGAGGCGTCAGCCTCCGGCAGTTCGGGGTTTTCGGGAGTATAGATCACCGGTTCCCATCCGGACTGCCGGAGGTATTTGACGAATTTCAACCATCTTTGTACACCGGATCCGCCACTGGGAGGCCAGTAATACGTAATGATCAGCAGGCGTTTCATCCTTTTTTCTCAGCTTTTCTCAACTGACATTCCTTACGCATTTCTGTTCCGGCAACACCAAAAAGAAGCAGCAATAATAAAATGGAGGAAGCAAGCGAAAGTTTCGTTCCCAGAATATAAGAACGCGGTTCAAATTTATATTCAATGGTGTGATTTCCAGAAGGAACAACCATCGCGCGCAAAACGTAATCAGATCTGAAATAGGGAGCAGGTTTGCCATCGATAAATGCATTCCATCCCTTGACATAATAAATTTCAGAGAATACGGCAAGCTGATCGGTTTTAGCTTTTGATTCATAAACCAGATCATTGGGCGCATACGATTTCAGAGTAATCGTTCCGGTAGTGTCATCAGAGAACTTGAAGTTCTTCAGTTGATCTTCAAAACGGCTGTCAATAATTGCAGTTTCACTAGCTTTGAAATTAGACAATGCATTCATCTCAGCACCTGCATTGGGAACCATTTTATAGCCTTTAACAAACCATGCATTTCCTAAAGCGTTTGGATTCCTTTGTGGAATTCCTTCGTTGGTTGAATCCGGAACAATGATATACTTAGCATTGAGCATATTGAAAACTTCCAGGTTGCCCTTGGAGAGCTGATACTGAATGAGTTCATCATAACGTTTCAGCTTGGCAGCATGATATCCACCTATTGATTTATGATAAAATGATGTACTGGCATCCTGATAAGTGTTCACTGCCATATTTAATACCCTGTAATCCGGGTCTTTATCAAGAAGAATCATCTCATCAGCTCTGGTCTCAGGGAAAGGATTTTCAACAACGGATTTACGTTCATAGTTTTTCTTACCCAGGTAGCGTGAATCTACCGGAATGAGGTCAGCCATGATCAGCACAGCAACAAGCACCATTAACCAGGTAGCATTGATAATCTTACGTGAGAACATCCACAGGAAAGCAGCTCCAACCATGATGAACAGAAAACTTCTGATCGCATCTGCACTCAGGATGGACTTACGAACCATTTCCAGATTGGAAGTTATTTCGCTGATTACCGCATCCGATGCACCTTGTTTGGTGTAGGCGGCAAAAGCCTGGGTATCTGCATTGTTGATCAACCCGAATATACCCGGGAAAATAAAGAAAATCAATGAGACACCGGCTGTAAGACCAAGACTGATATAAAAATACTTTTGTTTCGTTTTGAGTATTTCGGGTTGTTCAATTATTCTCTTTAATCCCATCAGTGCAATAATTGGCATCACCAATTCGGCAAGTACCAGTATCATGGTAGGGGCTCTGAATTTATTGTATCCTGGGAAGAAGTCGAGGAAAAGATTGGTCATGAAAGAGAAATTTTTCCCCCATGCCAGCAACAACGATAAAGCAAACACTGCAAAAAGCGGCCACTTCAGTTTATCTTCAACAAGGAACATCCCGAGTACAAACAGGAATACAATAAATGCACCAATATAAACAGGTCCTGAAGTGAAAGGCTGATTGCCCCAGTATGAACTGTGATTCTGAGCGATGACATTTCTCAGTTCTTCTTTCACTGGAGCCATTGCAGCAGGATTATTTCCCAATGCTTCAGAAGATCCACCCTTCATGTTGGGGATCAGTAGTGTCAGTGATTCATCAATACCATAACTCCATTGAGTGGCATAATCTTTATCAAGACCACTCGTCTGTTGATGTTGTGTATCTGTTAACTCAGACTGTCCACGAGTGGAGTATGCAGTATACTCCATAGTAGTCCAAAGATTTGAAATATTTGGGCCTAAAGCAAGCAAAGCGCCTGCAAACAAAATTCCTACTGCTTTAAAAAAATCAGGAAGTTGTTTCTCTTTAATCTTAACAACCAGTTGATAAATAACAATTGCTAAGGCCATCAATGCAAGATAATAAGTGATCTGCAAGTGGTTAGCGTTGATCTGGAGTGAAAGGAAGAGTGCCATGAGCGCTCCACCTACCAAGTATTTCTTCCTGAATGCCAACAAGATGGCCGCAATAACCGGAGCCATATAGGCAATGGCATGGGCCTCGCTGTTGTGCCCCGCCACGATGACAATAAAGAAGAAGGAGGAAAAGGCAAATGCAATGGACCCCACTATACTTAACCAGGGTTTCATACCCATGGTCATCATCAGGATAAAGAATCCAATGAAATAAAGAAATACAAAACCGGCCGGTCTGGGAAGACCCACTTGAAGAATCTGATCGATATAATTTATCAGGTTGCCTTTGTGGAGCGTTGAAATCTGGTAAGCCGGCATACCCCCAAACATNGAATTTGTCCACAAGGGTTCTTTTCCGGTACTGGCTCTGTAGTCCACAATTTCTTTTGACATTCCCCTGAAGTGAGAAATATCGCTTTGNANCAAGCTTTTTCCTTCAAAAAGGGGGTGGAAATAGGCTGCTGTGATGAACAGAAANATGACAATGGCTGCTGCTACTGGCCATAGTTTCTGATAAACAGGATTCTTCATAAGGAATGGTCGTGTTAGATTCGGTTTGAGTTATTTAATTTCTTCANAATCAACATAGTCGTCGTCATCTTTNGANTTCTCCGGCTTTTGTGGAACTTTTTCTACAGTNACAGAACCTTCTTTTCGACTCTGAGTTTGTTGAGAACCCTGATTCTGTTGATTATACTGGTCCTGAAATTTATCCATCTGTTGTTTAATGACATGTGGCAATATCATTTTGACCAACCATTTAATCAGGTAGTATCCNANAACAATGAATATAAATATTCTTATAAATGACATGGTAATAGTATTCTTGATAAATGGCGTTCAGTGCCATTTGCGTGCGAAGTTATAGCTTTTTGTCTAATAATCGAANAGATATAACAACAAAAAAGGAGGCAAGGCCTCCTTTTTTGTTGTTATATCTCTTATTTNAATAGGATATTCGTTAGCTTACTTCAAATTTTTCTCGTCTGAAGTAGTCAGTTTCGTTCTTCCTTTAGCACGACGGTGAGCCAATATACGGCGACCGTTTGCAGATGCCATTCTTTCACGGAATCCATGCTTATTAGCTCTTTTTCTTGCAGAGGGTTGAAATGTCCTTTTCATTGTTTAATTCTTTTTTGGGAGTGCAAAGTTACCAAGATTTTCATTAAATCCAAATAGCCAGCGAAAAAAAATTTAAAATAGTTATTTGACCGGAATAGCCTTCAAAGTTTCGATCAGATATTTCCAGAATTTATCAACTGAAGCAATATTCACTTTCTCATCCGGTGAATGAGGATAGCGAATGGTTGGTCCAAATGAAATCATATCCCAGTTGGGATAAACGCCACCCAGCAGACCACATTCCAGACCGGCATGGATTGCCATAGTTGCTGGAACTTTGCCATATAACTTCTGGTAAACATCCTGCATCGTCTTCAGAATAGGGGAGTCCATGTTGGGCTTCCAACCTGGATAACTTCCGGTGAGTTCAACTTCAGCGCCAGCCAGTTCAAAAACACTGCTTACCATTTCACCCAGCGATTCTTTAGCAGAATCAACTGAACTACGTAACAGGCATTGCATGAGAACATAACCATCTTCTGATTTTACGCGGGCAAGGTTAGTGGAGGTCTCAACCAATCCCGGAACGGAATCGCTCATACGCATGACACCATTGGGACAAGCATAAATTGCATTAACCAATTTCTTTGTGGCTTCAACATCTATAACATATTCCGGTAAGTGAGCCTGCTCGATCTTGAAACTCAGATCTGGTTCTACAGCCTTGAATTCATTTTTGAAAGTTGCTTCAAACTCAGTTACACTTTTGATCAGCTTTTCTGCCTGATCATTGGCTATGGTAACAATTGCAAATGACTCTCTGGGGATTGCATTACGCAAACTTCCACCATCGATTGAACCCAAACGCATGCCTGTTTTGATGGTTTGCTTCATCCATCGGTTCATCATCTTGTTGGCGTTGCCGCGACCAAGGATGATTTCGAGTCCCGAATGTCCACCCTTGAGGCCTTTGATAAATACTTTAAATCCCACATGACCTGCAGGGACCGATTCTTTTTTGAATGCCAACTTGAGGTTTGCGTCTGTACCACCGGCACAACCAACATAGAGTTCGCCTTCATCTTCAGAATCCATGTTGAGTAAAATATCTCCTTTTAAGATTCCGGGTGTGATTCCGAAAGCTCCTGTCATACCTGTTTCTTCATCTGCCGTAAATAATCCTTCTATTGGACCATGGGCGATATCTTTCGATTCCAGAATTGCCATTGCTGCTGCAACACCCATTCCATTGTCGGCTCCAAGAGTTGTTCCGTTGGCTGTGACCCATTCATCATCAACATAAGTCTCGATAGGATCGGTGTTGAAATCATGTTTCTTGTCACTGTTTTTCTGTGGAACCATGTCAAGGTGTCCTTGCAGGATCACCCCTTTTCTGTTCTCCATTCCGGGAGTGGCAGGTTTGCGGATGATTACATTTCCTACATGATCCATAGTCGTCTCTAAGCCAAGCTTTTTGCCGAATTCAACCATGAATTGACGAATCTTTTCTTCGTGCTTTGAAGGACGGGGAATCTGGGTTAAGCTGTAAAAATTTTTCCACACAGCCTGTGGTTCTAGTTTGAAAATATCTTTGTTCATAAGAGAAATATTAAACTTTTAATTATTTATGAGATATGCTGTAAAATTAGAGAATTATTAACTGGAAGTAAAGGGAAATACATCAAAAATATCCATTTGTTTTTAAATATACGAATTGTATATCGCCTTACATTATTTCCTGCAATCAATCACCACATAAGGAACACTCAATCTGAAAAAACCATCAATAGCTGCTTTGTCATTCATCCTTCTTTCGATTTCATCAAAAATAAATTCAAGCTTTTCAGGTAGGACAATACTTTTCCATCCATCAAGGAAAGCCATTCTGATAAAATAATGATTCAACATGGTTGTTCCATCAACAAATTTGTAATCAAACTGTTCACGATCCATGCTTTTTACCCCGAATCCATGGTTTTCCAACTGATCTATGAATTTATACAATGGCTTACGTTTACTGCAAATCTGCTGATTCATTTTCTCGATTGCCTCATCCATATTTAATTCATGAAATAGTTTGCCCATGATTTCATAAAACTCTGTCAATGAGTTATTTAGATTCATTGTTAGCACCATCTGCCCACCTTTTTTTAAAACCCTCGAACACTCTAATATCACTTCTCCTAAATCCCTAACATTGTTAATCCCGTTATTGCTGACAATCAGATCAACTGATTCTGAAGGAAGCCGTATGTTTTCTGCATGACCCTTAATGATTTGGATATTGTTAATTCCATAGAAAGCAATCTTTTTCCTTGCACGTTTAATCGCAGCAGCCCAGGGATCGATGCCATAAACTTTACAAGTACTACCAAGCCGCATGGCCAACTCGGTCAATGGAAACCCCGCCCCGAAACCAATATCCAGTGCAGTAATCCCTTTTCTTAAAACAACCTTTTCTAACAATTTCAACCCAAAGGGTGCGGCCCATAGCGGCAGTTCATCAAACACCTCAATCAACTGCTCTGAATTCAAATCAAAATCTGTGGTTAAATAGTTTTTCATTAGTGTTGTTTTTAGTTTTTTAATGTTTTTTGAAAGTTTCCTTTTGTAATTATTTTTTCAGGTAACATCATAAAATATTGAGATTTTATCTCTTTAAAAGACGCTCATAAATATCGATCCATTGCTGGGGTGTCATTTTGGCTGCTAATTCTCCAATAAGTGCATAAGGAACTTGATCCATTTTCTTAAACCGGATACAGCTTTTCCCCATATCCAGTGTTGTCTTAACATGTTTTGGATACTCGTTTTTAAACCACTCAGTCAGTTCGCTGTTGCTATAGATCCCCATATNATAAAGCCCTATGAAATTTTTCTGAGATGCAATATAAATAAAACCTAATGGCAGTTTTGGATCAACATGATAACCTATTGGATAAATCGATTGGGGGATCACATAACCAATCATTCCATAACTCATCACCTCTGTGAAACCTTCGGGAAGATTTTGAAGTATGACTTCTCTCAGTTTTCGAAATGGCTCCTTCCTGTCGTCCGGAAGTTCATTAATATATTCTTCAGGGGATTTTGCTGTAGATTGCATCGTATTTNTTTTTTATCAAGTTCCAGATTAATCAGTTTTTCAAGCTCATCACCCTTACTGGGTTTTGGCGCCATGAGGCTTACTATAGAAAAAACTATTCCAACAACTGAAAAGACTTTTACCAGTTTCATATTTTAACTAGACATATTAGTTCTTCTTACTACAGAATAATCACATTCTTAAATTACTACATCAAATATATAAATATTTACCCGGATTTATGAATACTTTAAAAAGAAACCATTATTTGGCAACGATTTTAGATTTCATCTTCACCGATTTGTCTAAATATCGATCTAATCTTTTTTGTCTTCCAATCTTTTTATACTATCAGCAACAGGCAGGTTTTCCGGCATGGTTCCCCCAATTTCTTTAATTGTTTGTCTCACCTTTTTACCTACTTCGAAATGGGTCTCGTTTGCTTTTTGTTTGCCTTTGATATTTTCTTTTCGGAGTTTATCTTCAGTTTGAGTAGCACGGAATAGGTTGGCGGCCAGTTCTGTACTGCCCATGTGGTCAAGTATCTGTTGGCTTTTTTTAAGACCTTTCTTTTGATGGATTTCTTTGGCNCCCAAACCACCATACAGACCTTTATAACCATGGTTTTGGAAAATAGCGTAATCGATAGGTTCTATNACACCGGCATCTTTAGCGGCTGCAGCAAGCTGGATATTGTGTACAGTCATTTGGTCACGGAGAAATAGACGTTTTTCCTCTTCTGTATCCAGACGGTTGTAATCTTCCATCTGCTTGATTTCCTGCAAACGCGTTTGTACAGCAAAGTAAGTTTGCCCTAAGGCCACAACTTCTTTCGATGGATCAGCATTTTGAACAATCAAGTAACACGCATAACGGCTTAACTTTACACTATAATATACCTGTTTTGCACCTTTTCCGTGAAATATCTCCTCGTTGAAGTCAACGAGGTGATCCTCGACTTTCTGACCACTGTTTAAACAAGCCTCTTTTGCTTTATTAATTACTGTTTGGAAATTTCTAAAGTCAGAATATTCCAATACTTTGGCAAGCTGTCGGGCTCCCCAAAACTCATTTCCGTTTTCATCGATTTGCTTTATCTGTTCAAAAACATTTAAAGCCTGAATTGTTGATTTATTTGCCATGGTTCAAATCATTTTATGTCTAGTTATAGTATCCAGATATCAAATATTCTGCTTTCTACAAAGAATTCACATTCTCAACTTGCTACTTCAAATATAATAAGTTTAAACCCAACTCTTGAAAATATTTAAAAAATAAACCAATATTTTAAAAAGTTACCGGATTAGTGACACACTCATAAAAATATTGGTTATTGGACATACAAATAGCTTAACACGATAATTCAATCACCTTTTTTCACCTTTTAAAAATATTTCTTAAATCGTTTTAATTCATTTATTTTCCGCCGATTTTCGCATAGATCTTTTCGATCCTGGTGGCCAGGTTGAAATCCAGATCGGTTACATTACCCGCGCTATGGGTGCTCAGGCTGATGTTAACCTTGTTGTAGACATTTGACCAATCGGGATGATGATCCAGTTTCTCAGCTTCCAGCGCTATGGCTGTCATAAAGGCAAAGGCTTCCACGAAATTTTTGAAGGTGAATTCCTTGTTAATGCTTTTGTTCCTGAACTGCCAGGAGGGGAGTTGTTGCTGAAGTTGTTGTTCAATGTTTGAGATTACATGCGTTTCCATAAGGCTTTTGGGTTTAAGAGAGAATGAATATTGTCACATTTTTGAACCTAATGTACATAGTTTACTTATTTAAGCTCAATTGAATAAACAATCCATTGTTAATATTAGTTTCGTGCCTTCCAAAAATCCTGAAAACGTGAATTTTGATTTTGGAAAATTAATTTGCATTTTTCATTTTTCTTGATTAATATTGTAATGAAAATATCCAAAATCCGGTTCTTGATTGTTCAGGGCTTTTTATAGATTGC
>JGI24140J50213_10001527_pt1 | contig 10015 bp, 11 predicted proteins | sample BarGraIncu00222A_FD_50213 | JGI IMG/M metagenome (IMG submission 50213) | reverse complement strand
GCTCCACGACTTCCATGAACGCCGGGAAGTCCTGGAACGCCGTCCATGCGTCATAGACCTTACGGACATCGGCGTCGACTTCGATCGTGTTGTCGATGAATGCCATCGCGTTCCCCTCTCGATTCGCAGGATCGTAAGTGTGTTCATTCCCGTTGCGCGTGGCCGGAGACCGCACCGGATGATCGGAGGTGTCGGCAACACATGCGAGCGGCGATGGCGCACCTCAGGAACTAGCTCGCAACAGGGGGATCCTCCAGATCTGGGAAGCGCGGAACGTTCTCCCGGCGTCGACCGCTGTCGGACCCTCGACCCGAGGGTCGCCCCCCCGGCACCTAGCCGCTCGGCTCGTCCCGAAGGCGCTCCGCCAGGCGCGCGATCACCCACGCGCGCCGGTCCTCGTCCGGAGCGCCCTCAGGCGGCTTGCCGAGACGACCCAAACGCGACACGGTATCGACAAGTGCCGCCGCACCGGTGTAGGAGCGGGAGCGTCCAGCACCCTGCGAGCGGATGAGACCGCTCGACTCCAAGCGTGCGAGGTCGTTCGTGGCAGTCGCTGTCGAGACATCCGCGAGATTCCGGTAGTAGCGATTCGTGACCTCGCGACCGAAGAACGCGTCGTAGAGGACGTCCGCCAGGCGCGGCGGCATCCGGAGGTCCTCGGTGACGGTGTCCTCGAGCAATGTCCACAACTGTCGCTGGGTGGCCTCACGCAGCGAGAGCGCTTCGACCTGGGTCCGCTGCGCGGAGACGTGCGTGGACACGAACTCGGTAACGTCCGAGCCCGCGTCCCAGGTGGTCCCCAGGCATTCGAAGGCCTTGTAGTAGCTCTCACGGTGCGACCCCCACCATTCCTCAAGGCTGGTGAACTCGGGGCGCGTGTAGCCGCATCGGTACATCGCGAGAGAGGCAAGGACGCGGGCGGTGCGTCCGTTGCCGTCCGAGAACGGGTGGATGCCGGCGAGTCTGACGTGCACCAGCGCCGCCAGGACCGGCGCGGCCACACGCGCGGACTCGTCCTGCGCGCAGGCAGCCAGCTCGACCACGAGATCGGGCACCGTCTCGGCGGCGGGAGGACGGTAGACCTCTCGGGATGTGGCCGCGTCGGCGAGCAGGACCTGGCCGGATATGAAGCGTCCGGCCCCGAGCGCGTAGGACCCGCCCATCACGCGGTCATGAAGGCCGAGGATGAGTTCCGCCTCCCACGCGAAGTCGGGATCGTCCGCTCGGCGCAGGACATAGGACATCGCGTCCCGGTATCCCTCGACGAGCCGCCGGTCACTCTCCGCAACCTCGCTCGGCTGGTCGCCGGCCAGGATCCGTCGGACCTCATCCACGGTGACGGGCACGCCCTCCATCGAAGTCGAGGCGGCAGTCGATGCGGCCTCGAGTTCGCGGCGCAGTCTGCCCTCCCAGCGACGCGGAAGCGTCGCGCGATCGAGTTGGCGGCGCAGCTCCTCGATCCGCCCTATGTCCGCCTCCATCGCCGGCGTGAGGGTCCACGTGTACACAGGATTCTCCTTAGTGATTAGACACTCAATCTCCTAGGAGTTTAGGTGTTTATTCAACCAGCGACAAGGGTTACCCGTCCGCACTCTGCCCGGAAACCGAGGCGTCGCTGATCGCGATTTCGAACCGCCCGAACAGGGCCTCGATCTCGGCGGACGTGGTCGGCGCCGGGACTATCGCATCAGGCGTCATCGGGGCCGCCGATCACGTCGATGCGCGGACCCGCAAGCACGGCGGCTATGAAGTGGTTGTCGCCGTCACGCTTCTTGGCGAAGTCCGTGGGCCGGTAGACCACCACGTCGATCTCACGGCCCACCTCCCTTTGCGCCGCCGCGAGAGGGCCTACGAGCTCGTCCTGTGTGACGCTGCCCACCACCAGAAGGTCGATATCGCTGCCGATCGCGTCACTCCCGGCAGCGAGGGATCCGAAGATGAAGGCGCGGTCGATCCGCTCAGCCACCGAGCCCAAGGCCCTTGCAATGACGCCGGCGATCCCGAGTTCGCGACCCAGAAGTCCGCGGAGTTCCTCGAATCGCGGGTCACGGTTCGCCCGGTAATACCGGCGATTCCCGTCCCGGGTCGACACGACGAGCCCGAGCGACTCCAGCCGCTGGAGAGCGAGCTGCGCGGAACGCAGACCGAGCCCGGACCGGCGGGCGATCTCTCGTTGGTGGACCGCAAGATCGGGTTCCTTGAGGAAGACGCCCAGGACCGAGCGAGCGGCCGCACCCCCGATCAACCGCATGAGAGCGGTGGCGGTCTGCGGTCCCGCGACAGTCGGGGCGGCGGTGTACTCAGGAGCGGTCTCGCGAGCGACGATCGCGTCATCACCGTGCGCCGGACCCAGAGTGGCGACCGGAACGCCTTCCCGGGTGAACACTAACGTTGTCCCGGCCTCCGCCTGGGCGAGAAGCGCAGCGACATCCAGTGCGGCCCCGATGGGGACGGTGCGTACCTTCACGGGTTTAGTCATATGACTCACCTAGTTGGTCGTTCGACTAAGCGAGAATACGACCATCACACGGGGCCTGTCAACGACCCCGGACCGACACCCTTTGGGGATGCGACAAGCCTCCGATAGGCACAAGTGACCTTCGTGGGGTGGCGGCGAAAGGCGCTCCCAGCCGACGTCCCCTCTACTGCGAGTCCGCCGACCCCGCTCAGTTCAGTGAGCTGCGAATGTCAGCCACGACATCGCCGGGAAGCCACCGCTCCAGCGACACCATCGCTCGTGCACCGACCTCATGCCGTGCCTGACCCACCTGGACGCACCACGAGACGTAGCTTGCGAACACGGCAGCGATGACGGTGGCCTCAACGGCTCTGGACTTGTTCGCGTCGACATCCCTCGCCATTGTCATCAATCGAGGAATCTCCGCGATCGCCCGCTCAACCGGCGTCTTCGATCCGCTCGATGCGGACAAGAACGGCGCGGCGCCAGCCAGTTCCAGCATCATCAGGTGCGCGGACAACATCTGCTCCATCGCCGGGTCCCCGCCCGACAACTGGTGACTGAACGCCGCAACACTCTCGCGGACCGACATCCTCTCGTCGGCCGGCACCATGCGCTCCGCGCTCGCCGGTGCTTGCACCAGCACATTGCCGAGGCCTACCACCTGCTCTCCAATGCTGAGCGCCACGAACCGATCGAACAGAGGCGTGATACTCCAACGGCGATCCGTGTCTTCGCGCAGTGCGGCGATGCGCCTGTCTTTGGCAGGCACACCAGCTCTCGAGCTGAGCATCCCGAAGTCGACGAGGGGTTCGAGTATCCGTCGCGTGAGAGCACCGTGCAGTTGCCAGTCGGGATCGAACCCGAACTCCGAGAACGCAGCGTTTCCCATCCAGACGTCCTCGTCGTGAGGCAGCCTATCCGCGAAGTCCACCAATGGCATCGGCTCACGCAGAAGCGTGCCGAAGCGGAAGAGCGTGAACGCAAGATGCTCCTGCATCACGGAGTCCTCGGGATAGCGATCAGTCGCCGCGATGTTGTAGCGCAGGAAGTAGGTTTCGAACAGGAGGCGATGGAGGTCGCCGGCGCGCTCCGGGTCGCGGAACTGCTGTCCGCGCTTCGTGATGAGCACACGACCGTGGAGCACTCGGAGCAGGCCGGCTATCTGCATGACATGGCGCAACGCCGCGAGCGGCCACACTTGATCCTCGTCGAGCAGCCTCCACCCGCGCCGGATCTCGACGAAGGCCTCGTCCAGCTCGAGCTGCTCGAACATCGCGCGCACGAATCGACGGTTGAGCTGGCGCGTCTTCTCGGTAAGCTTCTGCGGGCCCTGCGAGAGAGCGTCAAGTACGCGACGCGCGTTTCTGACGATGCGGGTCGACTCCGCGTCCTTGTTCGACAGGCCCGTCAACAGGACGGCAGAATCGGGAGAGCCTAGCGGAAGGTTGACGATGCTCGCGAGTAGATCCGGCGTCATCTCAACCACCGTCCGGACGCCGCCCCTGACCCGCTTCGATCCCAAGTTCTCTGACCTCCCCGGTGACGTGCGCTGGACGAATCGCCAGGCTGCGCGAAGCGTAGCACTGACATCCGTGAGAGGCTTGCGAGCCGGGTGGCAGGTACATCCCTCGCTGGATCCGCGCCAGCGGCCGCACCGCTGCAGGCACTACCCACCCGGGCATGCCACCGCTGGTGCTCAGCGCCCACAGGACCACGCCCAGCGCATGGTCGCGATCGACCACCGCCGGATCGACACCGAGTCGCCGGGCCAGGAACTCGGCTTCGCGTGGCCCCAGTTCAGATATCGTACGCGTCAGGCCCCCTTGTGATGCCCTCGGTGCAGGACTAGAATCAACCATGAGCAATATTGACTCGTCAACCACAGGCAGTTTGACACTTCCCAAGAAGGAGAGCCGATGAAGATACCCGAACGGGCTCCGGACGCGAAGCTGAGTTCCGCGTTCGTCGCGGACCTGCCCGGCATGGCCGCCAAGCTCGGTGACGTCGTCAGGAAAGCCCAGAACGACTACCTCTACTGGGACAGGTTCAAGCAGCTCACCATGCCTCCCGGAGTCCGCGCCACGGACGCATGGGCGTTCATCAGACTCATGCGCGGTCTCGACGCCAGAGCCACATCCATTCCGGTAGCGGGCGGCGCGCACTTCACCTACTCGGTCACCGAAGAAGTCATGCGGGCGCTCCACAACATCGACAAGTGGGCGGGTGGATGGGACGCCGGCACCGCGACCCACATACCTGACGACGGCCAGAAGGAGCGATACATCCTGAGTTCCCTCCTGGAGGAGTCGATCGCATCCAGCCAGATCGAGGGCGCGTCGACCACTCGTCGTCGTGCGCGGGAGATGCTGCTGAACGCGGAGAAGCCCCGGGATCACGGTGAGCGCATGATCCTCAACAACTACGAGACGATGAAGCGGATACGCGGCCTGAAGGACGCCCCCATCACGCCGCAGTTGCTCCTGGATCTGCAGGAGTCGATGACCGCCGACACGATGCGCCACCCTGAGGACGTGGGAGTATTCCGGACCGCTGACGATATCGTCGTGGCCGACGACGCGAACGGAGTCCTCTACACTCCGCCCTCCGCGTCCGAGGTGCCGCGAATGGTTCAGGATCTGTGCGACTACGCCAACCGCAAGGGTGATGGCTTCGAGCATCCCGCCATCAAGGCCATCGCCCTGCACTTCTGGCTTGCGCTCATCCACCCGTTCGCGGACGGGAACGGTCGCACCGCCCGCGCCCTGTTCTACCTCTTCATGCTCAAGAACGACTACTGGCTCTTCGAGTACCTGTCGATATCGCGCGTCATCCTCCGGCGCCGAGCGCAGTACGAACGGGCCTATCTGTACTCGGAGATCGACGGCTCCGACTTCACGTACTTCCTGCTCTTCAACCTGCGAGCGATCGAGACGGCGCTCGAAGACACTCGCCGGTACGTCGAGCGCAAGGCCGCAGCCGACGCGGAGATCCAGCAGCAGGTGCAGGGCGACTTCGATTTGAACTACCGGCAGCGCGCAGTGCTGGCGCGTGCGGTCAAGAAGCCGGGCTCGATGTTCACCTTCCAGTCACATGCGACGTCGCACGGCGTTGTCAGGGCCACCGCGCGGGCCGACCTGCTCGACCTGTGCGCTCGCGGATTCCTGATCCGCCGGAAGGACGGCCGCCAAGTAGTCTTCGTCTCCGCTTCCGATCTTCGAGACCGACTCGCAAAGCGGGCTCGGTAGACCGAGCGCATGTGTCAATCGGAAGTGTCAATGAGAGTCAGTAGCGCTGCGGATCGACAGTTGGATGACCTGATGGACCCGGCGGGGCCCGAAGCGATCGAAACCGTCGGGGGCGCGAGTCCGGACCCGACCCCGAGGGTAAGAGAAGCTAACGGCCGATCCGGCCCTGGAGCGAACCGCAGCGCCCCGGAGGCGATACCGTGATCGTCGAGAGCAGCGACAGGAACTCGAGCATGTGCCGATGTCCGGTCTGCCCCCGTGACCGATGACTGCATGCAGGGGCAGAACGGGCGTCTCTACTGCTCTCGCGGGCGGACCGTCTGCGACCCCTCGGGGCCGGGCTGCCTGTGTCCCGATTGCCCCGTGGCGGCGGAGAACCGCATCGGCGGCCGCTACTTCTGCATAGAGGGCGCCGCACGCTAGGACGCAAGCAGGACGGGCTACTTCCCCATCACGATCAGTACGCCGGCCACGATCGCGAGCACGGCCATGATGATGCCGATGCCCGGGATCGAGAGACTGACGACCTGCAGAAGCCCGGTCAAGATCAACCAGATACCCAGCAGGAGCATTCACAGGTTCCTGTTCGTCCCCATCCTCATATCGCTCTCACCTCTCCATTTCACGGAGCGCTACTGGGCGCTCTCGATGTCCTTCGACGCCGGACCGTAGATCACGTTGCCGTGGCGGCCGTAGCGGGATCCGTGGCACGGGCAGTCGACCGTTCCCTCGGCCATGTTCCACTTCGTCTCACAGCCCAGATGAGTGCACGTGCCTCCGGCAACGGAGTCGTCATGAGCCTTGCCTCGACGCGACGTCAGATGGCCCTCGAGGAACTCCCGGCCCACGGTGGCGTTCTCCTTGGCCAGCACCGCAGCCTCGTCGAGCCCGGGGACGCGCGACGGTGAGACCACCTCAGCGGCGGGATGCGTCCGCCCTTCGATCGCATCGGCGATGATCCCGGATGCCACGACGCCCTTCGTCATGCCCCAGCCCGCGAACCCGGCGGCCATGAACAGACCCCGCCCGAGAGGCGCCTCCCCTATGAAGGGCAGGCCGTCCGGCGTCTCATGATCGTGCGCCGACCAGTGGCGAACGACTTCGCACTCGCCGAGCAGTCCCGCGACCGACGCAGCGAGGTCCGTGTACGCCTTACGCTCGTCGTCGACCGAGGCGACCCGTACTCGCTGCCCGCCGGCTATCCAGGTTCCGCTCGAGTCCTGCGTGGGGCGAAGTGTGACCTTGTCGCCCCCGACCTGCATCCACATGCCGTCGGGAATGGCCTCGCGGGGCGCGAACTCGATCGCGTGATGCGCGTACGGGAACAGGCGGGTGAAGAAGGCCCCGGTGTCGTGCACGGGGAAGTGGTCGGCCATGACCACCACGGGGGCGCTGACCGAGCCGCGGTCGCAGTCCGCACGCCAGCCCGCGCCGTCATGAGCAAGGGAGCGCACCGGAGTGCCTTCGTATACCTCGGCGTCGGCGCCGAGCGCGGAGACGACCGCGACGACGAAAGCAGCGGGATCGATGAGTGCCTGCCCGGCGAGTACCGCCGACGGCCGTCCGAAGGGGGATGGCGCGGGCGTCGCAGGGAGCCCCGCCGACACCAGTGCGTCGAGGTGCTCGTCGAAGTCGGCGCTCGTCGCATCGTCGCCGGCGACCAGGTGGGCCGACAGACGGCGCAGTCCGCACTCGACACCGAGATCGATCGCGATCGAACACAGCTCGTCGACGGCGGCGAGATTCGCCTTGGCCCATGCTCGGACATCGTCACGCCCGCGACTGCCCAGCAGCGTGCGCCACGCGTCACCATGCAGAGCGGTGACCTTGGCGGTCGAGTGACCGGTCGTACCCGACGCGATGCGTCGGCGTTCGAGGAGGATGACGTGCCTGCCGGCGGCCGAAAGCTTCCGCGCAACGAGCGCTCCCGTCAGACCGCCACCGACGACCAGGACATCGGCCGCGCGGTCGCCCTCCAGAGTCGGGAACCCCGCTGACTCCGGGGCCAGCCACGTGGATCCCGCCAAACCGGCGACACCCGGCATCGCCTCGATGTACTCACGGTTCACAGCGACTCCCCCGGCGTAGGTCGGCACAACCTCGCTCGGTTCATACCCTCCCGCTCGGTCGGCGGGTCAGGTTCGCCACACGACTATCTGGTGGCCGTAGCGAAGTCGGACGGCTGAGGCGCTAGCTGTAGTTCCCATAGAGGTTGTTGTCAGTTGACCCGTGATATCGGTGTGTTGCCGCCGATGCCGCCGTGTGGACGCACCAGATTGTAGTACCTCAGGAACGGGCCGAGATCTTCGGCCCGTTCCGCGTTGCTTCGGTAGGCGACCGCGTAGGCCCACTCGTTCGTGACGATCTTGACGAAGGCCTCGGCCTTGCCGTTGGTCTGGGGATGATAGGGCCGGGTCTTGATCACCTTGATTCCGCGATCCAGTAGGTGATTGCAGAACAAGTGTGACCGGTAGTTCGAACCGTTGTCGGTGAGTATCCGGCGCACTTCGATGCCTGCGCCCTCGAAGAACTCGAGGGCTCGCCCGACGAAGGCCACCGTGGTCTGCGCCTGCTCGTCGGGGCAGATCTCGGCGTAGGCGAGCCGTGAGTGATCGTCGATCGCGACGTGGACGAACTCCCAGCCGGCGCCTTTGACGCACCTGCCCGGTCCTCTGCCCAGTGCACGATGGCCCCCACCTTGGCTGATGCGCCCGAGCTTCTTCACGTCGAGGTGCACCAGGTCGCCCGGCTCAGGCCATTCATAGCGGATGGCTCGGTGCGCTTGGTCCGCAGACGGCTCAGCCCGTAGCGCCTCAGCACCGCGTAGATCGTGGAACGGGCGATATGGAGCCGCCACGCCAGCCAGTGAGGACCGCGGCGATGGCGCAGACGCGCGTTGACGATCCGGTGGCAGCGCCGGGCGGGAACGGTCGGTGGCAGCCGGTGCGGGCGCGAGCTCGCGTCGACGAGCCCCATCTCGCCGAGTCCCCGGAAGCGATGGGCCCACTTGCCGGCAGTCTGGCGGGACACGCCCGCGGCTCGAGCCGCCGCGCTCACGGACCAGCCTGACTCGATCCTCTCCACGAGGACAAGCCTGCCGTGCACGGTCAATCGCGCGTTAGGATGCGACATGAGGACCCCTTCTTCAGTTGTGGCTTCGACACCCAACAACTGATAGGACGGGGTCCTCACCTGTCAACAACCTCTATGGGAACTACAGCTAGCGGGTCAACCCCACAGATGCGAGCGACGTCTTTCGCGCTTATGCGCTCGCGCGTGCGTGCGGGTCTGCTCGATCGGTCGTGCAGCCCCGCCTCGCCGCCGCAGACGAATCGCCGCAGCCACTTGTGGGCGGACTGGCGCGAGATTCCGGCCGCACGAGCCGCGGCGGTCACCGTCCAGTCGAGTTCGGTCACGCGGATGCACAGCAGTCTTCGACCGAGAACGGTCAGCGGCGCGTTAGGATGTGACACGAGGGTCCTCCTTGTTCAGTTGTTGGCTTCAGCACCTACAACCGAACGGGAAGACCCTCGTTTATGTCAACAACCTATGTGGGCAGTACAACTAGCGAACGCCCGGCAGCCGATTCGTGAGATCCATGATCGACATGAACCCGCCGACCGCAATCGCGAGCAGCCCCAGGGTGTGCGCGTACCAGCCGAACTGCATGTACTTCACGTAGTCCGAGCCGGTCACGATACGCAGGATCTGGAAACCCCAGATCGAGCCGATCGCGATGTGGGCGGTGGCCACGATGATCTTCGTGCGCAGGTCGTTGTTGTAGTAGAAGTACAGCAGTCCCAGCGCCACGAGCGGCAGCAGGATGCGGAACCAGTAGGCCATGTTCCCGCCCTCGGCGGCCGACGACGTCGCGTACTTGAAACCGTTGTAGGTCGTGTCGCCGTAACCCACGAGCGGCAGGAAGAACCCTACCGCCGCCACCAGCGCGCCGACGCCGGCGATCTTGGCACCGAGATCGAGGTTCTTCCACATCACGACGAAGAAGTTCGGCTGAACCGGCGCCATCGGCGCGGCCTGGTACATGACCGGCGCCCCGGGAGGTGCGTACTGCGGAGGCGCAACAGGCGGCGCGTACTGAGGAGCGGCCGGAGGTACGGCGGCCGGTGCGGCCGGAGCCACCGCCAGCGGATTGCCGCAGGTGGTACAGAAGCCGACGCCGTCCGCGTTCTGAGCCCCACACTTCGTGCAGAATGCCATGATCGTCCCCTCTCAATCACCCCACGGTCCGACGCGAGACGAGACACCCGACCTCACGTCGCAGTCGCCCCACACGCAGGACAGAAAGCTG
>JGI24140J50213_10001523_pt1 | contig 10027 bp, 8 predicted proteins | sample BarGraIncu00222A_FD_50213 | JGI IMG/M metagenome (IMG submission 50213) | reverse complement strand
GCGCCGATGGTACTGCACTGGTGACGGTGTGGGAGAGTAGGACGCCGCCGGACATACATTGTGAAAGAGCCCCCACCGGGAACAACCGGTCGGGGCTCTTTCGCGTACAGATTCGGGACCTTCGGCACTGTCCCGGGGGCCGATGGCCGCCGTTGAATAAGGTTGTCGAGGTGGCTCGATGGGTTCAGGAAGGTAGTGATCGCCGGTGTTTGAGGCCCCCAGCCACGGCCGGGGTGGTCAAGGCGTGGTCACCGCAGCGGGTACTGCGTGTGCGGCCAGCCGACGGGCACGATGCCAGAGTCCTTTGGTACCCCTTGGGGTTCCGTCGAGGCACAACACAGGCGCAAGAGGAGAACATGTACAAAATACTTGACCGGGTCGACTACTCAGATGACGTGTATATGCAGCTCATCGAGGCTCCCGCGATTGCGGCCGCCTGCCAGCCGGGGCAGTTCATCATTCTGCGGATCGACGACGAAGGCGAGCGGATCCCGCTGACCATCGCTGACTACGACCGGAGTGCGGGCACCATCACCATCGTCGTCCAGGCGATCGGCAAGACAACGCGGCAGCTCCAGCGGCTTGGCAAGGGTGACTCGCTCGCCAACTTCATCGGTCCGCTGGGGGTACCGAGCGAGATCGAGAAGCTGGGCACCGTGGTGGTGGCCGGTGGTGGCATCGGGGTTGCGCCGATCTACCCCATCGCCAGGGCGTTGAAGGAGGCCGGCAACAAGGTCATTGCCATCGTGGCTGCCCGCAACCAGAGGCTGCTGCTCTGGGAGGACAAGATGGCCGAGGTTAGTGACCAGCTCATCGTCACGACCGATGATGGCAGCCGCGGTCGTCATTGCCTGGTCACCGAGCCCCTCAAGGAGCTCTGTGAGGGCGGCGACATCGACCTTGTCTATGCCATCGGCCCAGGCGTGATGATGAAGTTCTGCGCCAAGACCACTGAGCCTTACGGTGTCAAGACGCTCGTCAGCCTCAACTCGATCATGGTCGACGGGACCGGTATGTGCGGCGCCTGTCGGTGCAGCGTTGGTGGCGAGACCAAGTTCGTCTGTGTTGACGGGCCGGAGTTCGACGGGCACAAGGTCGACTTTGATCAGCTGCTGGCCCGCCAGCGGCAGTATCTCCCCCAGGAGAAGGAATCCCTGGACGCCTATCTTTCGAATGCGACGGTGACCAAAGTTGCCTGACATGACCAACCACATCCGCGAAGAGAAGCCGGCGAGAAAGCCAAAGCGGCTCGACATACCTCGAACGGCAATTCCCGAGCAGCCCGCGAAGTTGAGGGCTGCCAACTTTGACGAAGTGACCCTCGGTTACGACGACGACATGGCCATGATCGAGGCTNGCCGGTGCATCCAGTGCAAGAAGCCCAAATGCGTGCTTGGCTGCCCGGTGGGCATTGACATCGGAGCGTTCATCAAGCTGATCGGGGAGGGCGATCCGGCCGGAGCCATCGCCAAGCTCAAGGAGACCACCAGCTTCCCTGCCGTGTGCGGGCGCGTCTGCCCGCAGGAGGAGCAGTGCGAACAGCGATGCATCCTCGGCGTTAAGCACGAGCCGGTCGCCATTGGGCGCCTGGAGCGATACGCGGCCGACTGGGAGTTTGCCCATGGCAGCTCCGGCCAGCCCGCCATAGCGCCGAAGAAGGGCAAGCATGTGGGCGTGGTCGGTTCCGGTCCTGCTGGGCTGACCTGCGCCGGCGAGCTGGCCAAGATGGGCTATGACGTCACGATCTACGAAGCACTGCACAAGCCCGGAGGCGTCCTGGTCTACGGAATCCCCGAGTTCCGGCTGCCTAAGGCGATCGTGCAGCGGGAGTGTGACTATGTTGCGTCCCTGGGCGTGGAGTTCAAGCTGGACTATGTCATCGGCCGCACCCTGACTGTTGACCAGATGCTCGCTGACGGCCATGACGCCATCTTCTTGGCTAACGGCGCGGGATTGCCCACTTTTATGAACATTCCTGGGGAGAACCTGAACGGCGTCTACTCCGCCAACGAGTTCCTGACCCGGTCGAACCTGATGAAGGCATATCGCTTCCCTGAGTACGACACCCCCATCACCGTCGGCAAGAAGGTCGCCGTCATTGGTGCTGGCAATGTGGCCATGGACTCGGCACGCACCGCCCTGCGCCTAGGCGCCGAGGTGCATCTCATCTACCGCCGATCCCACGATGAGATGCCCGCACGGAACGAGGAGATCCACCACGCCGAGGAAGAGGGCATCATCCTGGACTTGCTGGCGAACCCGACGCAGATCATCGGTGATGAGCGCGGGTGGGTCCACGAGATCGAGGTCATCGATATGGAGCTGGGCGAGCCGGACGACAGCGGTCGCCGCCGGCCCGTGCCCAAGGTCGGCTCCGAGAGGCGCATCCAGGTGGACGCCGTCATCGTCTCGGTCGGCACCAGGGCCAACCCGCTGCTGACAAAGAGCACCAGTGGCCTTGATCTCAACAAGCGCGGCAACATCGTCGCCGACGAGAACACGCTGGCGACCAGCAAGAAGGGCGTGTTCGCTGGCGGTGACATCGTCACCGGCTCTGCCACGGTCATCCTCGCGATGGGTGCCGGCAAGACCGCCGCGCGCTCCATCGACCGTTACCTGCAGGGCCAGCCTCTGCTGAGTGCGCAGGAGGAAGTGATAAACGACTCGCCGGCCTTGGCGTCGGTCGGGTCCTGAGGTGAGGCTCGTGGCCTCGAGATGGTGGTGGCCGCTGTGCCGTCAGCCCACCGGAGCCACGAGCCTGACGTGACCACGTTAGTGGTTTTCGCGCTGGGAAAGTCACGATTGGTCATCCCGGCCGCCACGCCCCGGCGGGTTGCCGGACACTGGGGGGCGCTATGGTGACACGGCGACTTCGCCGAGGGCGGGGCTCCGGCGCCACGACCAGAGGTGCTTTAACCACGTGATCTCCCCGGCCATGACGGACCAGGATTTCAACCGCCCCCCGGAGACAACGTGCTGAGGTCTAACGTTGGTGCTGGCCAAAAGGTGCCGGGCTTGGTCGCCCAACAGACCTGAGTCGCCCAACAGACCTGAACCTGCAGCCTTCCACTGACAGGCGGCAAGGTTTTCTCCCGGTCCCGAACGGCCGGGTTTCACCCGAGGAGAAGTCCAATGATCGTGTGTACGCCGGTGACGACAGAGGGAATGATCGACCCCCGNTGGGGCCGAGCCGACCGGGTGGCGTTGGCGGAGGTTGTCAACGGCGAGATCGTGNGGTGGCAGGAGGTCGAGGTCTCCTGGAGCCGACTGCACGACGAGGGCACACCTGGCTCACACCACGCCCGCGTGGCCTCGTTCCTGCGTGNGCAGCACGTGGAGGCCGTGGTCGCCAATCACATCGGCGACGGCATGGTGCGAATGCTGGCCACGATGAGCTTGCCGGTCCACCTGGGTGCTGTCGGAGACGCCCGCGGGGCCGTCCTGGCCGCGACGAGCCGCTGATCTGGGGCTTGCCTCAGATCACGAGCAGAGGTCGAACCAGCCCACGTTGATCTCGCTGAGCATCTCGCGCAGCAACGGAAGGCTGATGCCCACGACATTGTGGTGGTCACCCTCGATCCCCGACACGAACGGTCCGCCGAACCCGTCGATGGTGAACGCGCCGGCCACCTGAAGCGGCTCGCCAGTTGCGACGTATGCAGCGATCTCGTGGTCGGTGATGTTGGCGAAATGCACGATCGTCGATCCGACGACGCCCATGGTCGCGCCGGTGCCGCCTTGCTTGTCGTCCCGGTCGTCGATCAACCAGTGGGCCGAGTGCAGCACTCCGGATGACCCTCTCATCCGCTTCCACCTGGATGTGGCCTCTGCTTGGTTGGCAGGCTTGCCATGCACCTGCCCGCCGAACTCGAGCACCGAGTCGCAGCCCAGGACCAGAGCGCCCAGAGGTGCGTCCGGTGGGCAGCTTTGGCTGGTGAGCAGACTCGAAACAGCCTCGCACTTGGCGCGGGCGAGAACCAACGCCACGTCCTGTGCCGCCAGCTCCCCATATCGCGAGAGCGCCAGTGTCAGAACCGAGTCCTCGTCGACGTCGCTGACCAGCACGTAGGGGCTCACGCCCGCCTGCTGCAAACTGGCCAGCCGAGCCGGAGAGGCAGAGGCGAGAATGAGGGGCACGCACGCAGAGGCCATGTGGGCAGGTTATCCGAGCACGCCGGCACAGATTGACCGCCGTGACCTGATAGGTCGCTCAGGAGCCCAGAATGGCCTCACGAAGCGTGTCGAGGCCGACTCCGCCGATGTCGAGCGCCCGGCGGTGGAAGGACTTGAGGTCAAAGGCGTCACCCTCACGGGCCCTGACCTCTTCCCGCAGCTGGAGCCAGAAACGCTCGCCGATCTTGTAGGCGGGTGCCTGGCCCGGCCAGCCCAGATAACGGTCGAGCTCGAAGCGCAAGAAGTCCTCTGCCATGTTGGCGTGCGCCTGCAGGAACGCCCACGCCTTGTCATAGGTCCATGTGCCGCCACCGACCTCGGCAGGTGCCTCGAACCCGCAGTGCACGCCGACGTCAAGGACTACCCGCGCCGCGCGAAGCGACTGAGAGTCCAGCAGGCCCATCCGGTTGCCTGGGTCGTCCATATAGCCGAGCTCGGCCATGAGGCGCTCCGCGTACAGCGCCCAGCCCTCACCGAGACCGGAGGTCCAGGCGTCCAACCGGCGCCAGCGGTTGAGCAGCTGGGAGCGGTACACCGTCTGGGCGACCTGGAGGTGGTGGCCGGGCACGCCCTCGTGGTACACCGTCGTCAGCTCTCGCCAGGTGCCGAACTCGGTGATGCCCTTGGGCACAGACCACCACATGCGACCAGGCCGGCTGAAGTCCTCGGACGGCCCGGTGTAGTAGATGCCGCCGGTCTGGGTCGGCGCGATCAGGCACTCGATCCTACGAACCGGCTCCGGGATGTCGAAGTGGGTGCCCGCAAGGTCGCGGATGACCTCGTCAGCCTTGCCCTGCATCCACACCTTGAGCTTGTCGGTGCCGTGGAGCTGGTAGGCAGGGTCGTCATCAAGGATCGCGATGGCCTCCTTGACGTGGGCACCGGGCTTGATCTGCTCGGCCACTGCCGCCATCTCGGCGGTGATCCGGGCCAGCTCCTCCTGACCCCACTGGTAGGTCTCCTGCAGGTCGACCGTCGTCCCCAGGAAGAACCGAGACAACAGCTGGTATCGATCGCGACCACAGGCATCGGCTTGCGGTGCCAGTGGGAGCAGCTCGCTGCGCAGGAAGTCGCCCATCCGGGCGTATGCCGATGAAGCATGCTCAACAGCCTTACGCAGCGCCTGGGCGGTAGCGTCCTGCAGACCCGCCCCGTCGGCACCCGGCGCACTGGTGCCGGGCAGGTCTGCACCGAGCTTTGCCCTGCTGACCAACGTAGAGAAGTAGCCGTCCCGAGCGGTGAGCTGCACACACTGAGCGGCGCACGCCTGGACCTGTCGTTGTGGGCTGACCTGGCCCCGTGTAGCGCTATCACGCAGGGACTGCACGTAGCGCTCGAGCGCGGCCGGGATCTTTGTCATGCGGGTCGCGATGGTCGACCAGTGTGCATCGGTTTCGGTGGGCATCAGGTCGAAGACATCGCGGATCGCCTGAAGCGGCGAGGCCAGGACGTTCAGAGACATCTGGTCGAGCCCCGCAGCATAGGTCTCCTCGGCCAGGCCAAGGCGCTCACCCATAGCGGAAAGCGTCACGTTGTCGATGTCGTCGATCGCGGTGGCGTGGGCCAGGGCATGCAAGGTCCCGACGCGCAGATCGGACCTCGCAGCGTGGCCGGACGGCGAGAAGTCGTCGAGGTCGTCGTCGTGGCCGACGATCCCCATCACCGTCGCAGCGATGGGACTCAGCTGGACGAGGGCGTCGAGATAGTCGTTCGCGATACGGTCTACGTCGGTGGTGGGGCGTGCTTGTCGCGCCGCAGGGTCAGTGGTCACTGGTGGAACGTACCTCAGCCGGCAGTGTGCAGTGGGCCCGACGGACGATTTGAGCGGTAGCGAGGAAACGCGGAGGCCCGCCAGCCTCCGGGGCCGTGGGGGTGCGTCGTGCGGACCATTCGAGCCGGCGAGCTCCACCGGGATCGAGGGTAGGTCCTGCTTCCCGAAGAAGGCCGGTCGCTCTGGCTGGGGTCGGTATCGGGGGCGTCGCTGGCCGAGCTGTTCAGGACGGCAAAGACGGCGATGAGCGCGGAGAGCTCCTCCGGTGTGGCGTGGCCGCGGACCACCCGAACCGGGATGTCGGCCGGCTGGCGGCTCTGGGCGTCGACCCCGGCGGTGCCGCCCGAATCGCGGGAACCTCCGTCTGCCATCGTGCTTCGCCCGGTCATAACGGTATGTTCCCGTGCTTCTTGGGTGGCAGCGTCTCACGCTTGTTGCGCAGGGCTTGCAGGCCCCGGATCACCCAGGCACGGGTGTGGGACGGCGGGATCACTGAGTCGACGTAACCGCGTTCAGCGGCGATGTAGGGGTTTGCCAGGGTGTCTTCATATTCGGTGATGAACTGTTGTCTGGCAGCGTCGACATCACCGCCGGCCGCGAGGACCTGGGCGATCTCCTTGCGGTAGAGGATGTTGACCGCGCCCTGGGCACCCATGACGGCGATCTGCGCAGTGGGCCAGGCAAGGTTCATATCGGCGCCGAGGTGCTTGGAGCCCATGACGTCGTAGGCGCCGCCATAGGCCTTGCGAGCGATCACCGTCACGAGCGGGACGGTGGCCTCCGCATAGGCGTAGAGGAGCTTCGCGCCGCGGCGGATGATGCCGTTCCACTCCTGATCGGTGCCCGGCAGGAAGCCTGGGACGTCGACGAACGTGAGCACTGGGACGTTGAAGGCGTCGCACGTTCGCACGAAGCGCGCGGCCTTCTCGGAGGCGTCGATGTCCAGGCAGCCGGCCAGCTGCATGGGCTGGTTGGCGACCACACCCACAGAGCGTCCCTCCACCCTGCCGAAGCCGCAGATGATGTTCTGGGCGAACAAGGCATGGACCTCGAGAAAGTCAGCGGAGCCGTCTTCGTTGCCGTCAACGATGTGCTCGATGATCGTGTGCATGTCGTAGGGCTGGTTGGCTGAGTCCGGGATGAAGGTGTCCAGAAAGGCGTCATCAGCGACTTGGGCAGCCGAGCCATCGGTGTCCCAGTCGAAGGAGGGGGCATCCTCGAGGTTGTTGGACGGCAGGTACGACAGGAGCGCCTTGACGTAGTCCATGGCGTCGTCCTCATCGTGACCCATGTAGTGGGCCACCCCGGACTTGGAGTTGTGGGTGAAGGCACCGCCGAGCTCCTCCATACCGACGTCCTCGCCGGTGACCGTCTTGATGACGTCGGGGCCGGTGATGAACATGTGCGACGTCTGGTCGACCATCACGGTGAAGTCGGTGATGGCGGGGGAGTAGACAGCGCCGCCCGCACAGGGACCCATGACAAGGGAGATCTGGGGGATCACACCGGAGGAGTGGACATTGCGTCGAAAGATTTCTGCGTAGAGCCCGAGCGCCACCACACCCTCCTGGATCCGAGCGCCGCCTGAGTCGTTGATACCGATGACTGGGCAGCCGATCTTCATCGCCAGATCCATGATCTTGACGATCTTCTCGCCGAACACCTCGCCCAGGGATCCACCGAAGACCGTGAAGTCCTGGGAGAACACACAGACCTGCCGACCGTCGATCGTCCCGAAGCCGATGATGACGCCGTCGCCGTACGGGCGGTTCTTCTGTTGGTCGAACGCCGTGGACCGGTGGCGGCCCAGCTGGTCGACCTCGATGAACGAGTCGTCGTCCATGAGCTGCTCAACGCGCTCTCGCGCGGTCATCTTGCCTTGGGCGTGTCGCTTGTCGACCGCCTTGGCCGACCCGGCATGCACCGACTCTTCATCGCGCCGGATGAGGTCTGCGAGCTTGCCAGCCGTCGTGTGAACGTCGGGACCTGGCACAGCAGGGTCCCCAGTGAGTGATACATCAGCCATGGCGGGGAGCATAGCCTTAGGTCCGTGCAAGNGGCTCTTAATTCTCAGTCTATGAAAGCGGCGTTGATCACCACGCCAAACCCTTGGCAGGTGATCGACGTCCGTGCTTNCGTCGACTCNACGAATCTTGAGGCACTGCGAGACCCCCGGATCTGGCGGGTCGTNGTGGCCGATTNTCAGAGCGCGGGCCGTGGACGCCTGGCGCGCCAGTGGCAGGCCCCGGCCGGCACCTCGATCGCCGTGTCTGCTGTTGTTCCGGTACCGCCTGGCCGCACTGCGGACCTGGGCTGGCTGCCACTGCTGAGCGGTCTGGCAATGTGTTCGGCGCTGGCGGACGTGGCAGGGGTTGCCGGTCGCCTCAAGTGGCCGAATGACGTGATGGTCCAGGAGGGGATGGATAGTCCCGACGATCACGGCAGGCGCTGGCTCAAGATCTCTGGCGTCCTGTGCGAGATGGTGCCCGGTGGCGAGCTCGTGGTCATTGGCGCGGGCACCAACATCGCCCAGGAGCGCGGCGAGCTGCCGGTGGCGACGGCGACCTCCCTGGCCCTGTGCGGCGCCAGAGACCTGCGCCGCGAGGATCTCATCGTGCGGTATCTCGGGGAGCTGGCCGACCTTCACCGAGCCTGGTCGGCAGGGGGCGCTGAGCTGGAGGCCCTGCGCGCGGCCTACCGCCGATCCTGTCTGACCATCGGGCTGGAGGTTGATGTGCATCAGCCCGATGGGCGTGTTGCCCGGGGTACCGCGACGGGGGTCGACGACATGGGACGGCTGTTGGTTGCCGCCGGCGGGTCGAACCGTGCCCACGCGGCCGGGGACGTGGTGCATGTACGCCGCGCGCAGACAGAACCGGGGCACACGGCATGATCACAGGCATGGCCGTCACGGTGCTGAACCAGACAGGGTGCCTCTAGGATGCCGCGCGCAGGTCGGCATCGCCCTGGTCTGGGCGTGGAGCTTGCCGGTGGGGTCTCACCTGCCGCCGACGACATCGAGGCCCGGTTGCTTGGTCAGGCGCGCTCAATGGGCTCGCGTGAGGTCAGCGCCAAGGCGTCGGTGTCCATCATCAGCGCCCGGAAGTTCTGGCATGCCCTCGGTTTTCCCAACGTCGGGGACGAAGACACGGTCTTTACCGATGCTGACCTGCTGGCACTGCGCGCCTTGGCCGCCCTGGTGCGTGAGGGCGTCTTCGATGAGTCCACGGCGCTCGGGATGACCCGGGCCTTCGCGCGGACCACCGATCGTCTGGCCGTCTGGCAGGTCCAGCTGATGGCCGAAGCCATCGGGGAGCTGCCCCGAGAGGTGTCGAGCCCGGACAGCGCTGCCACTGACGTGGTTGAGGCAGGTCTGGAGATGCCGCGAGGAATGCCGGACCCGACGACGGCGCGAGCCGCTGCCGCGAAGCTGGCTGACATTGCCGACGACTTGGAGCCGCTNTTGGTCTATGCCTGGCGCCGTCATCTCTCGGCAGCGATTTCACGGATGGTCACCGATGCTGAGCCGATCCAGGACCAGCCGGGTGTGGTGCGATCCGTAGGTTTCGCCGACCTCGTCTCCTTCACCCGTCTGGTCCGTCGACTCTCCGAGCGCGAGCTGGCGCGGATGGTGCAACGCTTCGAGTCGCTGGCATACGACGTCGTGCTGGCNCACGGAGGCCGCGTCATCAAGACCGTGGGAGACGAGGTCCTGTTCGTGGCGATAGGTGCCGCACCGGCGGCAGCGATCGCACTGGACCTCGTCGAGGCCATGGCTGAGGATGACGTGGTGCCGGATGTGCGTGTTGGCATGGCCAGTGGGCGGGTCGTCTCACGTCTGGGCGACGTCTTCGGGAACACGGTGAACCGAGCCAGTCGGCTCACTGCAGTGGCAAGGCCCAAAACTGTTCTGGTCGATGATGCGATCGCCGCTGCGCTTGCGAGCACATCCGGTTTCGAGACGTCTGCGCTGCGGCGGCGGCCCCTGCGTGGGATCGGGCCGGTGACACCCTGGGTGCTTCGACGAGCTGTCCAGCCCGGGCGCCGGGGCATGATGGGCGAGGACAGCCTGCGCATCGATGA
>JGI24140J50213_10001516_pt1 | contig 10052 bp, 10 predicted proteins | sample BarGraIncu00222A_FD_50213 | JGI IMG/M metagenome (IMG submission 50213) | reverse complement strand
GAGGACCTGCCCGGCTACTGTCTCGACTCGGCACGGCGCCGGCTCAGCGGGATGGAGGCCGTCGAGCGAGATGCCATCGTCAAGGCCCTGCGCGAGGCGGGCGGAAACAGGGTTCAGGCCGCCGCCACGCTGGGGATCGCCCGCTCCTCGCTGTATCGCAAGCTCAAGAGCTTCGGCATCTCCACGATCTAGCTGGGTGCGGCCCCGGCTGGCGCGGCTGCGACCTGGACGGGCGGACCGTCGATGCCGCAGTGGCGCCGGCGCTGCGGCAGTGCGGCCTTGGCGACTACGTCCGGGTTGCGGATCGTGAGCGCAGCTATCACCGCGCCGAGTACCAGAAGCACCGCACAGACGACCATCGCCACCCGAAAGCCCGCGCTGAACGCGGCGGGGTGCTGGTAGTCGTCGCCGGTGATTCCCGCAATCAGGGGTAGCACCGCAACGGCCAGAAGACCGGCGGCCCTGGCCACCGCGTTGTTGACCCCCGACGCCACCCCCGCGTTCTTGGTTGTCGCGGCGGCCAGCACCGTGGTGGTCAGCGGCGCCACGATCAGCGACAGACCTAACCCGAACACGGTGACGGCCGGAAGCACATCGGTGAGGTAGGACGTGTGCGGGCCGATCCGCAGAAGGAGCAGCACCCCGCAGGCGGAGACCAGAGGCCCGATCGTCAACGGCAGATGCGGGCCGATGCGAGCAGACAGAGCCCCGGCACGCGCGGAGAGCGCGAGCATGATCACGGTGACCGGCAACATCGCCATGCCGGCCAGCAGCGGCGAAAAGCCGCCGACGACCTGAAGGCAAACCACCAGGAAGAAGAACACCCCGCCCAGCGCCGCATACACAGCGAAAGTCACCAGGTTCGCTGAGGTGAACTGACGGCTGGCGAACAGGTGTGGAGGCAGCATGGGATGGGCGCTGCGGCCCTCGGTGATCACGAAGCCAGCCAAGGCGGCCACCCCCACGGCGGCGACGCCGAGGACGCGCCCTGACCACCCACTGCCCGCGGCGATCAGGGCGAAGGTCAGTGCGCCCAGACCCACGGCCCCCAGAGTTGCCCCCAGGATGTCCAGGTGCGGGGCTGCGTCTGGATCCAGGGTTTCGGGCACGCGACGACGTGCGATCGCCACCACGACTGCGGCCAGCGGCAGGTTTATCACGAAGATCCAGCGCCAGCCTGGTCCGCCGACCAGGTAGCCCCCCAGAAACGGGCCAATGGCGATGGCAACTCCGCCAAGACCGGACCAGGCACCGATCGCCTTTGCCCGGTCGTCGGGGACAAACGACGCGGAGATCATCGCGAGACTGCCCGGCATCAGCAACGCTCCCCCGAGACCTTGCAGGCCGCGGGCGGCTATCAGGAACTGGATCGTCGGTGCGAGCGCGCACAACGCGGAGGCGAGCGCGAACCACACGACGCCGACGGTGAACACCCGTCGACGGCCGTAGCGGTCTCCGAGTGAACCACCCAGCAGGATGAAGGATGCCAGGGTCAGGGTGTAGGCATTGATCGTCCACTGAAGGCCGGCGAAACCTGCGTGCAGGTCGACCCCGATGGCCGGCAGGGCGATGTTGACAACGGTGGCGTCGATTCCTGCCAGCCCGGAGCCCAATACCGCCGCCAGCAGCACCCACCGTCCCGACGCCTGGGCCAGCCGGAGCTGTGCAGACGAGCGCGACTCACGATCGCCCGGATACCGGCCCGGCCCCGGCGATGAAGCGGACATTGGGGCACCTTTCGGCTGACGACTGTTCGGTGACCTCTGTTGGTGGTGATCAGTCTTGGCGCCAACCCAGGCCGGCCCGATGACACTGACCAGCCACCTCACCGGCGACCACGAGCTGAGTGACTCGCGGAACGGCCTTCTTCGGGGACGTCGGCCGGCCGCCGAGTTTGCCAGGACGCCCTCGGACCCTGCGGGGCGAGGAGACTCCAGATCGTGAGGCTCTGCGGCGGCAGGGGTTCTGCTGTGGCCTCCTGACTCCCTCGTCGTCCTGCAGCTCCTGGGGCCCCAGCCAAACCTCATGCGCAGGTAAGGTCGCCCTTGCTTCCAGTGATAACACGTATTCACCGCTGTGCCAAGGATGGGCTAGCTGAACCTCGCGCACCGTGCAGGTCCTCCCGAGCAGGGTTGAGGCTCGCCACCCCTGCGGCCAGTATCCGGGCCTCGGTTGAACTCACGAATCACTCATCATCAGGCCTAGAATGGGCTCATGAGCGAAGGGGACTTGTTCGGCGACAGCGTCTACGAGTCGGGGGACGCGGTGGATGACACCGACGACCTTGACCCCATCGAGAGCCTTACCGGCGACGACCCGGATGAGGCCATGGAGACGGGATACAACCCACCTGATCGGGAACCGTACAACCTGCGTCATCTGAAGACGGCCTCCGAGACGCTCATAGGGGAATCCCTTGACGAACGACTCGCCGAGGAGGAGCCCGACATCACCATCGAGGATGAACCCGACCTCGACCTGCAGGATGAGGTCGACATGCTCATCGCGGAAGAACCCGACATCAACCTCGACGACCAGGACCTCGATGATGCCCAGCCACGGGCTGGTCGACTCGTTGCCCCGGACGAAGGCACGCACGGCAACAACGAGTCGGAGGCCATCGCCAACGACGTGGGGCCGGCGGGCTATGCATCCAGTGCGGAGGAAGCTGCGGTGCACATCGTCGAAGAAGGCGAAGAGCAGGGGTAACACGCACCTCTGAGCCGGTCGGCCACCACCTACGTCATCTGAGGTCGACCCCGTGGCAGGTGTCCGGCGGTCGCTTGTCGCTACCGGATTACAGCAGGAGCCGCGGCAGCCAAGGGCCGTGCACCAAGCTGGTCACGGTGGCGGATCACGAACGGGACCCCACACCACCACCCAGGGCTGGCGCCGAGACGGACGACTCCCTGTCGGCAAAGAACGAGGAGAACCCCGGCTGCCGGCGAAACCAGCGGGTCAGAGCGGTCAACGGGCGCCGCAGCAACAGCCAGCCGAGCAGCGCCACACACGCCCCGCAAGCACGTCCGCCGACCACGGGTCCCACGGATAGTGGGCGGCGATCTACACACNNGCCAGAGCTATCAGCGCGGCTGCCAGGCAGGCGAGCAGACCGACGCGACGGTTGACCAGCAGCAGTCCAGCCGCAACCGCCCCGCCCTTGACGGCATGATCGGAAGGGAACGAGAAGTTCGGTAGTGAAGTCTGCCTGGCGCAGGATGTGGGGGTGACGTAGGACCGACCTCAGCGAACAAGGCCGAACGGCTGGTTGTGCCCCGACGCGATCAGCATGGCGATGCATTCTCACCCAGCCGCGGCCAGGACGCGATCCGGGCCGCCGCGCGAGATCAGGACTCCGACCGCCAGCAGCAGTGCGAACAGCACCACGGCGAAGGTGGCGTAGGCCAGGGCCGGGCCATGCGGCCACGTGGTGTGCCGGGCGAGGGAAATGATCGCCAGGGGCAGCTGGTCGTCCCCCGCCTCAGGGTCGTCCATGTCTGAGCCTTTCGAGTCGGAGGCGGCCGGGGCATGGCGCTTCCTGGACCATCGTGGCCGGGGCCTGCAAGAACCAGGACGCGCGCGAAGGCGGGCCGGGGCTGGGGTCGCTCCCGGTGATCTGAGACACAACAGCCGAGCCGCTCAGCGCGGCCCAGGTCCGCGACGGCGATTGTCCCGGTGACGTGTCAAGCGATCGCGGCAACCAAGGGTTCACTGCCTGCTGGCAGCTCGCCGACAAGCGGACACTTCACGGCTCACCTCCCGTCGCGCTGGGCCGCCAGAAGGGCTCCCCGCCGGGCCTGCCACTCCTGGGTGTCCAGCTCGCCGCTGGCCATCCGTCGATCAAGGATCTCCACCGCCGACTCCCCGGTAGCGCGGGCCGGCTGGTCACTGCCGGCCGGCAACAGCCTGATGACGAGCCATCCGATCAACCCGAGCAGGATGAGCCAGAACAATCCCATGGCGAGCAGTCCGACTGTGCCCATTCCGCCGCCATACCAACCCATCATCGTGAACTCCTCCTTGACGTACCGCGTGTGTCCCGGGGCGTATCCAGCACCTGCGCGCTGGCGTTCGTGCTCAGGAACCAAGCATTGAATGGGCAAACCCTCCTCTGCGTCACTGCGGCCCCTTCTACATCCGGTGGGCCATGGGGTACATGAACATGACCACGTTCAGTGCCGTCAGGATCCCGATCACGATCGAGAAGGGGACCATGGTGAAGCGCCGGCGGGCCGCGGTGAGGTACCTGCGGTGGGTGATCGACCGCAGGGTGTACAGAGATCCGGCCAGACCCAGAGCCAGGAACGTGTACTGCAGAACCTGGATCGGCCCGTTGCCGACAAGCATCGTGGAGCCGGTGTACTTGCCCCCGAACAGTGCGCCGACGGTGGAGATCACCGAGCCGCCCTCAGCCAGGAGGTGGAACATGTTGTGCGCCAGGTGCGCGGCGACGTCCAGGGGGATCAGGGCGTACCCGAACCTGGCGAAGTTCTTGACGGTGTTCTCCAGGTTCCCGCTCGAGGCGACCTTGGCTGCCAGGGTGAGCAGGGCGACCGGGATGGACACCCCGACGGCGAACACTGCGGTGAAGATGACCGGGTAGCTGGTGATGCCGGTGGTGCGGTTGACCCAGGCGAGTGCGTCGCCCCATCCGGGCAGCATGGTCACGTTCTGGATGATGACGATGCCCATGATGGCCATCGCCAGGAACGACTCTTCGATCTTGGGGTTGCGCAGGAACCACAGCTCCTTGGTGGGCGCCCGGACGGTGATGCTGATCGCGTCGTTGGGGCACGCCTTGACGCAGTTGCCGCACAGGTTGCAGTTCGCGCTGGAGTCCATGGTGCGCGGGAAGGAGAACAGCGGGCACGCGGCAGCTGTGTCGGTGCCGTTGTAGCAGGCGGCCTTGGACGTGCACGTCGCGCAGATCTCGGTGTCCGCGCGCAGTGCGAGCATCCCGGTTCGGGAGTAGTTGCCGGACAGCCCGCCCAGGAAGCACAGGTACCGGCAGAAGGTGCGCCGTTGGAAGAACGCCCCCGATACGATCACGGCGAACGTGAGCAGCAGTAGCAGGATCCCGGAGCCCCAGGGGGACTCGACGATCCCGAACACGTGATCGGCCCAGGTGATGGCCAGGAACGTGGCGTCGATGATCCAGATGCCGTACTTCTTCAGGAAGGGCGGNACGGGCCGTTCGGCGCCGACCAGCTTCTGGACGAAGTCGGACAACGCGGCGAACGGGCACACCGCACACCACAGGCGCCCGAAGAGCACGTACAGCAGCGGCAGCAACGGCCACCACAGCACCCACATCAGTGCTGTGCCGGCATTGTCGTGGGCGGCGGGGGGCCCGGCCAGCAGCTCGTAGGCGACCAGACCGAAGACGGCGGCGACCGGGATCTGCAGTGCGCCGGGGTACCAGCGGCTGCGCATCACGCCGGACACGAACCGGTTCTTGAGAATGTCCCGTCCCAGGGGTTCACCGGGCGCCCGCTCGAACCGTGCATCGTCCGGGTCGGTCCTGGCCTTTGTCGCTCGATCCAGGCGCGGCGAGCTCTTCGGCCGCGACGATCGCGTCTGCAGGTCCTGGCTCACTTCTTGCCCCGCCCAGAGATACGAGCGGCTCTTTTCGCGAGGTCAGCGGCAAGATCCTTGCGGCGCACCATGCCTGCCGCGAACAGCACCGCCGCGCTAGCCCCACCAAACGTACCCAGTACCGGCGCCAGCGGCCGGCTGGCCGCAGCACCAGTCGAGCTCCCGGACATGTCCATCCCTGGCATATCCGGCGACATGGCGGGGCCACTGGGTGCAGGCGAGTTACCGCCGGACATGTCCATCCCCGGCATATCAGCCGGCATGCTGAACGTGGGAGCTGGCGTCGGATCGGTGCCGGACATGTCCATCCCCGGCATATCCGCTGGCATGCTCGCAGTCGGCGCCGGCGCACTGCCCGACATATCCATCCCCGGCATGTCCGCCGCCATGCTCGGCGTAGGCGCCGGGGCGTCGAACCTGACGCCCACAGGAGCCACGGCCCGTACCGTTGTCGCCGCCGATGACTCCTGCGCTGCGGTAAGCGTTAATGACCCCATGACGGCGAAAGCGCCAACCGCGGCTCCCACTGACACAACACGCAGGATCCGCCACTGTGAGTGCCCCTGACCTGTGCCCGGGCTGTTCTCGATCTCGTTGCTTCGATCCGCGGTCCTGCTCATAGCGATGTCGGTCCAACTTTCGCGGGGTCATGGTTCAGGCGTGGGCCGCAGACACGGCACCAGTGCTCTCCCAACACTGTCGGCTCCGCACCCGGTGATTCCCCGGTCCTTTTGATGAAGGTTCCATGAAGTGCTCATCATCAGGAGCCGTTACCCATCAGTGAGCATGGGTGAGCTCTGTGAGCGCAGTCCTGCCTTGCGGCAGGCCAGTCCCGGCGTAACCGGCTGGCGCGGTGCCGGCGTGAGCGTTCACCGTCAGGGCAAGGAACTCCCTGGCTCCCCGTCCGTCTACCGTTACCGCGCCACTGCCGGCAGCCATCGCCTCACCCAGCTGGGCGAGGTTCCTTGCGGCGTTCACGTCCCGGTCCAGGACCGAGGGCACACAACTGTGCCAGTACGGTGGTCAACTTCCGGATGGGGCACCCGTCCGCGATAGCCCACCCTCTGAAGTTCACTCTCGCACCTTGCTACTTACTCCGGAGCACCACCTGATAGGCCCAGCCATCGGGCCCTTCACCCCTGACGGCCCGGTAAGTGACCGCAAGCGCTGAGGTCTGCTACTAAGAGCGTGCCTCGGCCAGCGCGACCGTCCACCAGCCGAGGTCGCTGGCGAGCAGTTTGAGCCTGGGCTCCAGTGGCGCGAAGACGCTGGTGTCGAACGGGTCCTCGGCCGTCCTGGCGGGGCGCAGAACGTCGGGAAGAATATGTACGGCGTGGCGCAGGGGGGCCATCTCGAACTCGACGGCAACCTGCCGCAGCTGCTCGATCGCGCGCGCCCCGCCGACGTTGCCCCAGCCGACAAACGTGATGGGCTTGCGACGCCATTCCACGAACGTGTGGTCCATGGCGTTCTTGAGCACGGCGGGATAGCCATGGTTGTACTCGGCAGTCAGGACCACGAACCCATCCGCCTCGTCAAGCTTGCGTCCCAGGCGACCAACGTCCTGGTTCGGGTAGTCACGCTGAGTCAGGGCCGGCGGTGTCCCGTCAAAGAAGGGCAGCGGATAGTCCCGCAGGTCGACAACCTCGACATCAAAGCTGCCGTGCGCGCTGAGGTACTCGACCACCCACGTGGCGACTCGCTCGCTGAACCGGCCCGCCCTGGTGCTTCCGATGATGACCTCGATCTTGTTCACAAAGTCTCCTTGACTGGTACAGACACCAATAGCGCCTGATCGATGTGAGATACAGCTTCCACGTCCATGCGGTTGACCTGTCAGGTCAACCACCGGAAGACGTCCACCATTTCTCCAGAACGCCAGCCATGAGCGCCTTCCTGGCGATCATCGCCGCCCTGCTCACGGCGGGGTTCGCGATTGCGGATCGTTGAGGGTGTGCCAGTTCCAGGAGAATCGGGATTCACGACCGTCAGGCATCGCCGCCGAAAGGCTCGCCGCGGCGCTTGCCGTGATACTGACCGCCACTAACAGCATCGCCGCTGGCCCCGTGGCCCCACCGTGCTCGTCGTGTTGATCATCCTTGCCGGTATCCACCCACTCGGCGGGAACCGGCCGCGATCGCCGTGTCTGCCGTACCGGTGACCGTGACAGCCGTGGACCAGGACTCTTGTGCCTTGTCTCTGAGAGGAACTCGGGCCGTCAGCGCCGTCGCAGGATCGATCGAACGACCAAGGCCACCACTATGGCGACGAGCTGGCCACCAATGACGATGCGGGTGACGTCCACGGCCGGTTGCCAACTCACCGAGCCATCCTTGACCACGAAGACCCCCGCCGGCTGCGCATCGAACCCCCCGCCCCCGCCGCTACCGTTCTCCTTCGCCGTGCCGCCCGTACTGCCACCACCACCGGCACCTCCGCGAATCCGAGCCACGGGGACAAAGAAGGTGTCGCCGTGCTGGATAGGCTCGCCGAAAACGCGCCCCACCGTGAGATTGTCTGTGACCTTGGAGAGCAGCTCCTGAACGTCCATTTCGCAAGGGTAGGGGGACCGCTGGCGGGGCCGCAATGCCAAACGCCCACCCCGCGCAGGCCGCGACGACACACTTTCGCCGGGCGCCACCACACACGCCAGCCCGTTGTCAGGCAAGCCAACCCTAAGTCTTGGCAGGCGTCACCATCGAACCGATGGTGGGCAGTATCAGTCGATGGCAGGCGCGACATCGGCTTCCAGAGCTTGTGCGAGCGCCGCGGGCTGGATACGGCCCTGGCGGTCGGTGGACACTTCGCACACGGCGTCCTGGCCAAGCCCGAGGAAGCGACGGCCCGGTCGATAGTGTCGTGCCGTCGTGCTCTGGCAAGGCGGGGAGTCACCCATTGAGCCACTGGCCAGTAGTGTCCGCAACACCGCGGGCGCCAGGGTCTCGGCCGAGCCTCGGTTGGCAGGCGACCCCGAGGCCTGCCGGCTGCCCGCAGCCAGGAAGGGGATCGCCAAGACCATGGCCCAGAGCGACATCCGGCTCTATCGCTGCTTGGCGGCAGTCAGGGTCGCCAGGATCTGCTGGATCGCATCGTCCTGGACCTTCAGGTGCGCCTGGATCTGTTTAGCCTCTTCCAGCACCGCCGACGCGTCGTTATAGGTCGCCAGCGAACGCGCATCGGCCGCCGCGGCCTGCACATTCTGCCCGACGATGATGATCGGCAGCAGAACCAGCTGCAGGAAGGTCTGGGCGATCCACGCGACGATGATGATCTTGTCCCCGGTTTTGAAAGCGGCCGGCGCGCTCACCAGGGCAAGCAGCGTGAACAGGTACGCCGTCCACATCGTGCCCACGATCACGGTGATCTTCAGCCCGAACCTGGCGTTGAACCGCCCCATCGGTCCGGGACCGTGAAGGGCCTTTGCGGCCTGCGCGACCTGCGGTGGTCCGGCCACCTGTCGCTGCTCCACATGTGGGTGCCTGACGTAGTCAAAGAAATCGCTCACGCCTGCCAGCATTGCAGAAACTGTGCCGCGCGCGGGGTTGGGCAGGCCCTACGCCGCCGGCGAGACGAATCATCCGCCGGCAGACTGATGAGCTGCCAGCGCGCAGCGCTACTTAACGCACCGGATCCCGCCACCGGACAGTGCGCTGAGCGCGGTCGGTGGCGGTGCCGCCACGCCGGGGCCGGCTGCTTGCACTGCTGTGGCTGGCCCGGGCGCCGCCGGCGATGGCGATGATCCTGCTGTCGCGAAACCGGTGGGAGTCGTGAAGCCGGTGCCGATAACGACGCTGATGCTGGCCGGGCTCAGCGAGTCGCGGCTTTGGGTCGGCAGACCCCCGAGCGCGCTGGCCAGGCTGGTGGCAGACGCCTGCGCGCCGGCGCCATACTCGACCACGGACGCCTTCACCAGCGCAGGCCCGGTGCTCGCCTTGCCCGGACGGTAACCACGGATGGCCATCGCACGCTCAAGCTGGCCAGCCAGCCCGGAGCGACCTGAGGAGTTGATGGCGTCGACAACGACACGGGATGCCGCCAGCGCCTGGCTGGGCTTGGGCGCGACCGGGGCGGGCGGCAAAGCCGCAACGCTCCCTGGTGCGGACAACAGGGCGCTGACGGTGGCATGGATCTGGGGCACGTTCACGAAGTTGACGTCCTCCCCCCGTGGATCCTTGCCGAAGTGGTCGACGGGCAAGGTGTAGAAGGTGACGTTGCCCCCGGTCAGGTTCGATGCCTGCCGGGCGAAAGACAGAACATCCAGGCCGGAGTCGATGGCGGTGTTCTGTTTGGCCACGTCCAGGATCTGGGTCATCGTGATGGGGTTGGTGAAGGTGTCGGCCTGCTTCAGCTGGTAGCCGAGTGAGGCGATGAAGGCCTGCTGGCGGCGCTCGCGGTCAAGGTCGGTGAAGTTGAGCGCCGGATGGGTATCGTCGCGGCGTTGACGAACGAACGCCAGG
>JGI24140J50213_10001514_pt1 | contig 10053 bp, 8 predicted proteins | sample BarGraIncu00222A_FD_50213 | JGI IMG/M metagenome (IMG submission 50213) | reverse complement strand
TCGTCGTCGGGGATACGCACGCCGAACTTCTCCTCGGCGTTGACGACGATCGTCATCATCGACAGCGAGTCGATGTCGAGGTCGTCGGTGAAGGACTTGTCCAGCTCGACGGAGGCGGTGTCCAGACCGGTCTCTTCGTTGACGATCTCGGCGAGACCATCGAGGATCTCTTTCTCGCTTTGCGCCATGAGGCTAACTCCTTGTTGTCGTCGTGCATGGTGGATCTACCTGAGGTGCTGTCTGACCCGATTTTCCCGTCGGGCCGGCGGGAGTATTCAGGGCAGGACGATGACCTGCGCGGCGTAGACCAGCCCGGCGCCGAACGCGATCTGCAGGGCCAGGCCGCCGTGTGGCGCTTCGCCGGCCTCGAGCATGCGCTGGGTCGCCAGCGGGATCGAGGCAGCTGAGGTGTTGCCCGTCTCGGCAATGTCGCGGGCGACGGGAATGTGCTCAGGCAGCTTGAGCTGCTTGATGAGGGCGTCGATGATGCGCATGTTGGCCTGGTGGGGGATGAACGCGTCGAGGTCGTCGGCTTTGATGCCCGCCCGGTCAAGGGCAGCCTGGGCTATCGGGGCCATGGAGTAGACCGCCCAGCGGAACACGGACTGGCCGGCCATCGTGATGGCCGGCCACTCGACGTTGNGGTCGCGCACCTCGATCCAGGAGTTGCGCTGCGAGATGGTCTCCCACTTGGCGCCGTCAGAACCCCAGACCGTCGGGCCGATCCCGGGGAAGTCTGAGGGGCCGACGACTGCGGCGCCGGCGCCGTCGCCGAAGATGAATGCCGAACCACGGTCGGTCTTATCGGTGAAGTCGGACAGTTTTTCCACGCCGATGACCAGTACGTATCCAGCGGAGCCGCTGCGGACCATGTCGTTGGCCAGAGCGATTCCATGGCAGTAGCCGGCACAGGCCGCCGAGATATCAAAGGCTGCAGCGGGGGTGGCGCCGATGCGGTCGGCGACCATGGGAGCGGCCCCGGGCGTCTGGTAGGGGTGGGTGACCGTCGCCAGGATGATGACATCGATCTGCGAAACGTTGAGCCCGGCCGACGTGACGGCTTCGAGCGCGGCGGTGGACGCCATGTCGACCACAGTCTCAGCCGGAGCCGCACGACGGCGGGTGATGATGCCGCTGCGTTCGCGGATCCACTGGTCGGAGGAGTCGATGTGCTCGCAGATCTCATCGTTGGTGACCACGCGTTCGGGGCGATAGCCGCCGACTCCCCAGATGCGGGCGTGAGCCGATCCGGTCGTGGTGCTCAGGGTCGGGCGCTGCTTGGCGATCGTCGTCATCTTGGTGGTCTCCGTGTAGTTCTGAGGAGTGGTTCAGGTTTGTTGGTGCAGCCGGGTTTCGGCGGCACTCAGGCGGCGATGGGGTGAAGCCGCAGCAGCGGCTGACCGGGGGAGACTGGGTCACCGTCCTGGACGAGCCATTCGATGACCTGGCCGCCGTGGGGCGCCGTGACCTCGAACGTGTCGCGCAGGGTGCTGACCGCGGCGATCACTGAGCCCGGCGTAACCGTGCTGCCTGGTTCAGAGTGGGTGAAGCTGACGATTCCCTTGGCCGGTGCAATGATCAGCCGCCAGGTGGGGGCGTCCGCCATCTGGCTGGGCTGCGCATGCTCGCGGATCATCTGCTGAGCCTGCGAGAGCTGGTCGGGAGACTTCAGGGCGAGAACCTCGACTCCCGGAAGCGCTCGTTTGGCCAAGTTGGCCAGTGCCCCGGCCGGTGGGATCTCGATCAGGCCGGTGACCCCGAAGTCCTTCAGTGTCTGCATGCACAGGTCCCATCGAACCGGATTGCTCACCTGGGTGACCATGCGGGTTAGGAACTCCCGGCCGCTGTGCACGACGGTCCCGTCACGGTTTGACACCAGGCGCAAGCGGGCGTCATGGGTAGAGATTGCGCTGGCCATGGCAGCAAGCTCGGTCACCGCGGGCGCCATGTGCTCGGTATGGAAGGCTCCTGCGACCGACAAGGGGATCACGCGAGCTTTCGCGGGCGGGTTGGCGAGAAGAGCCGCCAGCTGTTCCAGAGTCCCGGCCGCCACCACCTGGCCACCGCCGTTGTTGTTGGCCGCGACGAGCCCGCACGTGAGCAGCACGTCCGCCACCTCTTCGGGGTCGCCGCCGAGGATGGCGCTCATCCCGGTCGGGGTGACCTTGGCCGCTTCGGCCATGAGCCGTCCGCGCTCGCGCACGAAGACCATGGCCTGTTCGGCGGTGATGACTCCAGCTGCGCAGGCGGCGGTGATCTCACCGACCGAGTGGCCGGCGCCACCGGCCACGAGGCGAAAACCGTCGGCCGGATGCTCGAACAGGGCAAGCAAGGAGATGAGGCCCGCGCCCACGATCAGCGGCTGGGCGATCGCGGTGTCCTTGATCGTCTCGGCGTCGGACTCGGTGCCATGTTTGATCAGGTTGATGCCGGCAACCGTCGACAACCAGAGCATCCGGTCGCGAAAGCCCGGCAGCTCAAGCCAGGGAGCAAGAAAGCCGGGGGTCTGGGAGCCCTGTCCAGGGCAGACAATTACAAGCACGTGTTCTAGCCTTCCGGGTTCGCCATGATCGCGTCGTGACCGAACAGCACCAACAATCACTACACGGTTTAGAGGTTTCCTACAAACGGCGTTTCACCGAGTGTCTCATGCCTGCCGGGCTCCCCACCCTGCAGTGAGCGGCGCCACTCTCGCTGGGAGGACGCGGCAAGGCGTCCGACTGCCAGTGCCAGGCGTACGGTATGTGCCTCACGGGGCTGGCTCAGGTCGTATCCGGTGACCACCGCAATTCGCCCGAGCCGATACCGCACGGTGTTGGGGTGAACGAACAGGATCCTCGCCGTGGACTCAAGCCCGCCGCCCCCGTCGAGATAGGTCGTGGCCGTCTCGAACAGGGCTTTCCCGGCCGCGCTCAACGGACGGTAGATTCGGTCGATCATGGCCCGGCGAGCGGTCGCGTCGCCGGCGAGAACGCGCTCCACCAGCAGCTCGTCGGCAAGGACCGGCCGAGGCGCATCGGGCCAGGCACGGGCAGCCACCAGGCCCGAAAGGGCAGCTCGGGCCGAGCGTCCCGCCGCAAAGAGGTGCGGCACCGTGGGGCCGATCACGATCGGGCCGTCGCCGAAGTACTGGGCCAGCGCCCGAACCTCGGACGACGGATCCTCCAAGCTGCCGAGGATGACAACCAGACGTTGTCCCTGAACGGCGGCAAGCGACTCGATCTTGAGGCGCGAGGCTGCTCGTCGGATAAAATCAACGACCTCAGCAGCATTGCCCGCGGGGCTCATTCCGGCGATCACCGACACGGAGCTGACCGATCCCCAGCCCAGCGCGGCCGCTCGTGACTGCATCGAGTCGTCGGCTTCACCACGCAAGACCGCGTCGACGACCAGGGACTCCAGCCGGGCGTCCCATGCGCCGCGTGCCTCCGCTGCGCCGGCGTAGACCTCGGCCGCGGCGAATGCGACCTCGCGCGAGTAGCGCAGTACGGCTTCGCGCAAGTTACGTTCGTCGCCGGGAGCGGCGAGCTGGGCGACGTCATCTTCGACGACGTCCACCACCGAGCGCACCAGGTCCAGGGTCTGGACGAGGCTGATGGACCGGGTCAGCTCGCGTGGAGCGGTCCCGAACACGTCCACAGACAGCGCCGGGCGCACGCTCGGGTCCTGATACCAGGCGATGAAGGCAGCGATGCCGGCCTGCGCGACCAGTCCAACCCACGAGCGGTCTTCGGCGGAGAGTTCGCGATACCAGTCGTAGTGGGTTTCCATGTGCTTGTTTGCGGCCGTCGAAAGAGCAGCGGAGTGATGCTCCATGCTTCGCTGGGTGGCCGCGCTGGAGCGCGGCTGCGGGGCCGCCATNGGAACATTCTATTTGTGTGACGGCCACTATTTGTAGNCCAAGCACAAACCTGTCGTTTGCCCTAACGTCATCGTCGCTTGGCCTGGGTGCCACCAGGTGGTGACCTGCGTCATATGGGATCGACCTCATGGACCGATACCCCGTCGGCACGGCGAACCCCGTGCTTCGCAATCCCGCCGCCAGGGCGCCGCTGGTCATCGGCCACCGTGGGGCAGCCGGCTACCGTCCCGAGCACACCCTGGCCTCCTATGAGCTGGCGGCTCGGATGGGCGCCGACTACATCGAGCCCGATCTGGTTTCGACCAGGGATCACGTCTTGGTAGCCCGCCACGAGAACGAGATCGCCGCGACCACGGATGTGGCCAGCCATCCCGAGTTCGCTGGCCGCAGGGTCACCAAGGTCATCGACGGGGCCGTCACCGACGGCTGGTTTACCGAGGACTTCACCGTTGCCGAGCTGAAGACACTGCGGGCCAGGGAACGGCTGCCCGCGGTGCGCCCGGGAAGCACGACGTACGACGGGCGGTTCGAGATCCCGACCTTCGCCCAGGTGCTCGCGCTGCGGGAGAGACTCAGCAAACAGCTGCACCGGGTGATCGGGGTCTACCCGGAGACCAAACATCCCACCTACTTCGCCTCGATCGGCCTGGCGCTGGAGGCTCCGCTGGTGCGGCAGGTTCGTGATGCTGCTCTCGACAAGAGGCTCGGGCCGATCTTCATCCAGTCCTTTGAGCTGACGAACCTCATGGACCTGCGTCAGAACTTCGGCGTCAAAGCCCGGCTCGTCTTTCTCACCGCAGCAGGGGGAGCGCCCTATGACCTCGCCTCCACTGGCGACCCGTCGACCTACGCCGATCTGAGCTCCGCGGCCGGGCTGCGCACGCTGTCCGGCATCGTCAACGGGATCGGTCCAGACAAGAGCCAGATCATCGGGCGCGACCACCAGGGCACCCTCGGCGAGGCGACGTCACTGGTGGCCGACGCGCACGAGGTCGGTCTGGTGGTCCATCCCTACACGTTCCGCGCCGAGAACACCTACCTTCCCGCCGAGTACCGCGTCGGCACCGACGCCACCGCCTACGGCCGGGCCATTGACGAGCAGCTGCGGTTCCTGCGTGCAGGGATCGACGGCTTGTTTACCGACCAGGCGGACATCGCGGTGATCGCCAGGGCGCAGTTCCTGACCGTGAAGGCTGCCGCCTNACCGGATGAGCTCAGCCNNATCGCCCAGGTGCTTCTATGACTCGCCGCCGGCGTTGCCCGAGGTGCCGGCCGTGGGGTCCAGCAGGCGGTATTTCTTGGCTGCCTCCAGTGGCACCGACGCGCCGACCTCACCTCGCCTGGCCAGCATCTGCAGTGCCCGCACGACTACCGACGGACCGTCGATGTGGAAGTAGCGACGGGCGGCTGCGCGTGTGTCGGAGAAGCCGAAACCGTCAGCGCCCAGCGAGATGAAGTCCTGAGGCACCCAGGGTGCGATCTGGTCCTGGACCGCCCGCATGTAGTCGGACACGGCAACAACCGGCCCGTGGGCGTCCTGGAGCTTCTGTGTCACGAACGGCACCCTCTGCTCCTGCTCGGGGTGAAGGAAGGCCAGCTCGTCACATGCCATCGCGTCCCGGCGCAGCTCGCCCCACGAGGTGACCGACCAGACGTCGGCGAGGACTCCCCAGTCGGACCTCAGCAGCTCCTGCGCCTCCAGAATCCAGGGGACACCGACACCGGAGGCCAACAGCTGGACCCGCTTCGCGTCCCCGGAAAGGCCGTCGTCCAAGCCGGGCGACAGCAGGTACATCCCCTTCAGCAAGCCTTCGACGTCGACGCCCTCGGGCTCTGGTGGCTGGACGTTGGGCTCGTTGTACAGGGTGAGGTAGTAGATGACATTCTCCTGCTGATCTCCGTACATGCGGCGCAGCCCGTCTTCGAGGATGTGCGCGATCTCGTAGGCGTAGGCAGGGTCGTAGGACACCACGGCGGTGTTCGTTGACGCGAGCAGAGGACTGTGGCCGTCCGCGTGCTGTAACCCCTCACCGGTCAACGTGGTGCGTCCAGCCGTCGCGCCCAGCATGAAGCCCCGCGACATCTGGTCGGCGGCCGCCCAGATGGAGTCACCGGAACGCTGGAACCCGAACATCGAGTAGAAGATGTAGACGGGGACCATGGGGATGCCGTGGGTGGCATACGACGTGCCTGCGGCCGTGAAGGCGGCCACGGAGCCGCTCTCGTTGATGCCCAGGTGCAGGATCTGTCCCTGCTTGGACTCCTGGTAGGCGAGCATCAGGTCGGCATCGACCGCCGTGTAGTTCTGCCCGTGGACGTTGTAGATCTTGGCTGTCGGGAAGAAGGAGTCCATCCCGAAGGTGCGCGCCTCGTCAGGGATGATCGGCACCACGTGGCGGCCGAACTCCTTGTCGCGCATGAGGTCCCGCAAGATCCGTACGAACGCCATCGTCGTGGCGATCTCCTGCTTGCCAGAGCCCTTCTTGGCGCTCGCGTAGGCCGTGTGATCGGGAAGCTTCAGCCGCACGGCCTCGGTCCGACGCGCCGGCAGGGGCCCGCCCAGCTTGGCGCGGCGCTCCATCATGTACTGGATGGCCGGGTCGCCCATGCCGGGGTTGTAGTACGGGGGCAGGTAGGGGTCCTTCTCAAGCTCTTCGTCCGAGATGGGAATGTGCAGCGTGTCCCGGAAACCCTTGAGGTCCTCCAGGGTCAGCTTCTTCATCTGGTGGGTGGCGTTGCGCCCCGAGAAGTGGGAGCCCAGGCTGTAGCCCTTGATCGTCTTAGCCAGAATCACCGTCGGCTGGCCGTTGTGGTCCATTGCCGCCTTGTAGGCCGCGTAGACCTTGTGGTAGTCGAGGCCACCCCTCTTGAGCTTCCACCAGATGTCCTCGTCCGACCAGTCGGCCACCATCGCGCGTGTGCGCGGGTCCCGGTCGAAGAAGTGCTTCCGGACGTAGCCGCCGTCGTTGGCGCGGTACGTCTGGTAGTCGCCATCGGGGGTGGTGTTCATCAGGTTTACCAGGGCACCGTCACGGTCCTGGGCCAGCAGCGGGTCCCACCCGCGGCCCCAGATGACCTTGATGACATTCCAGCCCGCGCCGCGGAAGGTCGCTTCGAGCTCCTGGACGATCTTGCCGTTGCCGCGGACCGGGCCGTCCAGCCGCTGCAGGTTGCAGTTCACGACGAAGGTGAGGTTGTCGAGCTCGTCGTTGGCCGCCACGTGCAACAGTCCGCGTGACTCGGGCTCGTCCATCTCGCCGTCGCCGAGGAACGCCCACACATGCTGTTTGGAGGTGTCCTTGATGCCACGGTTGGTCAGGTACTTGTTGAACTGCGCCTGGTAGATGGCGTTCATCGGACCCAGGCCCATCGACACCGTGGGGAACTCCCAGAAGTCGGGCATGTTGCGCGGGTGCGGGTAGCTCGGCAGGGCTGACGGCTGGCCGTCGACCAGCTTGGAGTGTTCCTGACGGAACCCGTCCATCTGCGCCTCGCTCAGCCGGCCCTCGAGGAAGGCACGGGCATACATACCGGGTGAGGCGTGCCCCTGGAAGTAGATCTGGTCGCCGCCACCCTCGTGGTCACGTCCACGGAAGAAGTGGTTGAAGCCCACTTCGTACAGCGTGGCCGCCGAGGCGTAGGTGGAGATGTGGCCACCCACGCCGATGCCGGGCCGCTGGGCCCGGTGGACCATGATCGCCGCGTTCCAGCGCAGGAAGGAACGGTAGCGACGTTCGACCTGCTCATCACCGGGAAACCAGGGCTCGGACTCCGGGGGGATGGTGTTGATATAGTCCGTCGCGGTCAGCGAGGGGACTCCGACCTGGCGCTCGCGGGCGCGCTCGAGCAGCTTACGCATCACGTAACGGGCCCGGCGGCGCCCGACACCGTCGATGACTGCGTCCAGCGAGTCGAGCCACTCCTGGGTCTCTTCAGGGTCGACGTCGGGAATCTGACTGGGGATGCCGTTTAGGATGGGTCCGGCTTCCTCACGTGCCATCACGTTGTGCCCTCTCTGGCGACGGGTGAGTCACTCGCGACGCCGACTCTGGTGTTGTCGGTCTCGCTGTCCTCAGGTAGAGACCTATCCTCTATCAGTAAGACCACAAACGTCATACTCGGCAGGGGTGACTTGTCCGGTCTCTGCCGCGAAGTAGAGTTCCGGGGCACTGCCGGAGGCACGGGTCGCCTCCGGTCAGACACGCTCGCAGGAGCTCAGATACCACGTCGTTTGGCGGGGCTGCTTGCCAGATCCGGTCAGACCGAGTGGACTATGCAGAACAGCATCCAACGATCGCGGGCGCAAGCCCGGTAACCGTCAGAGAGGAACACTCGTGATTGCGACCGCGCAACCCGCGGCAACGAAGGGTCTGGTGGCAAAGCTGGGCTTTGCCGCTGGACAGGTGGTTCAGGAGTTCGGCTATGACCAGGACGTTGACGATGACTTCCGTCTCGCCATCGAGGGGCTGTGTGGCTCAGAGCTCGAGGAAGAGGACTACGGCGACGTCGCTGATGCAGTGGTTATGTGGTGGCGTGAGGACGACGGTGATCTCGTTGACGCTCTCGTGGACGGGCTCACCAACCTGGCCGAGGGTGGGTTCATCGTCCTGCTGACGCCCAAGGCTGGTCGCGTGGGGCACGTCGATCCCAGCGATATCCAGGAGGCAACCCTGACCGCAGGGCTTCACTTCTCAGGGAGCAGCAATGCTGCCGGCGAGTGGAACGGCAGTCGTCTGGTTGCCCCCAAGAGCGACCGACGCTGACACCTGACACACTGGGCCCCATGACGAGCACCAGCGGTAACGTAGTGGCGCCCGCAGCGCCCCTGGTCGGCCAGGTTGCGCCTGACTTCACCCTCAAGGACCAGCAGGGCAAGAGGGTCTCCCTGTCTGACTTCAAGGGCATCAAGAACGTCGTGCTGGTGTTCTACCCGTTTGCCTTCTCGGGCATCTGCACCGGTGAGCTGTGCGAGATCCGTGACGACCTGGGCGAGTTCGAAAGCGATCACGTACAGGTGCTGGCTGTCTCGTGCGATCACATGTTCACCCAGCGGGCGTTCGCCGACGCGGAGGGCTACTTCTTCCCGATGCTCAGCGACTACTGGCCCCACGGTGGTACCGCGCAGGCGTACGGGGTGTTCGACCAGTCGGGCGGGTTTGCCACACGTGGCACGTTCCTGATCGACTGCGCTGGAATGGTGCGCTGGAGCCTGGTTAACGGNCCGTCACAGAAGCGTGACTTCGCCGGCTATCGCGCCGCGCTCAAGACGTTGTTGTCCGGGTCGGTGGTCTAGCTAAACGTGGCAGCGGCGGTCTTCGCCGTTTTGGGCCTGTAGCTCAGTTGGTAGAGCACCGCGTTTACACCGCGGTTGTCGTCGGTTCGAGCCCGGCCGGGCCCACTCCTTCCACTGCAGGTCCCAGGCTTATGCCCGTCCGTACCAGTCAGTACCAAAGGCGCGATTTCGGCTCTAGTCCGCGGAGAGTCCGCAGAAACCTCAGCCGCCGCTCGACCGATGGCGTCCAGACCGTCCGCAACGTCATCGAGCTGGTCGGGGAGTAGGTGCCCGTATAGGTCGAGCGTCATGCTGGCTGCGGCGTGCCCGAGCATCCGCTGGACGACCTTCACGTTGGCCCCAGCCGCGATGGCCAGAGACGCGGCCGTGTGCCGTCGGTCGTCCAGGCGTTGCCCGGTGATGTCGTCCAGGTTGGGAACGGCGTCCACACTTACGTCATTGTGCGCAACCTTGGTTCCGGCAACCTTGAGGTCGTTGATTCCAACCACGGTGACAACGGCCGTGTCATGCACTACAACCGGACTTTCAACTACGGCGGGTACGCCGCCATCAGCACTGGCGGCTTGGCCAAGTCTGACCAGACTTCATCGCGTCTGCCCGGAGGCACCAGGCAGGGTCAACGAAAAACGCGGATGTATTCGTTACTTGACCCCAGGGCCACAAGTGACTTGACCCCAGGGCCACAAGTGACTTGACCCCAGGGCCACAAGTGGCGCCGCGATCGATGGCGAGACCGGTGAGGTGTTCCGGAAACGGTTGACCCCCGGAAACGACGATGTGATCGGGTGGGTGAGATCCCTGCCTGGGCGGCGGCGGTGGTCTAGGAGGCAGGTCCGACCGGCTTCGGTTTGGTCCGGGCGTTCGCCGGTGCGGGGACAGGTGTGAGGTGGCGGCCCGG
>JGI24140J50213_10001512_pt1 | contig 10068 bp, 8 predicted proteins | sample BarGraIncu00222A_FD_50213 | JGI IMG/M metagenome (IMG submission 50213) | reverse complement strand
TATTGTTTAGCATTTTCTTTTACAATAAAATTGGCTATACTTGGGATATGTGTTTTTGGTCCTATTAAGCATAGGTTTATTAGGTGTAATAATTCTTGAAACCATAATATTCATAATAAAGAGAAAGGGTAACCAATGAAAAATTTCCTGAGAAAGCGCTGCTTTCACATCCTTTATGTTTTATTTTCAATAACTCTTATTCTAGCAATATATAGCAAAAATAATATCACAAATGAGTTATACAAGCTGATGATTAATTATGGGTTTTGGTATATTTTTGGTATCCTTTCCGGATTTCATATTTTCATATGGATTTATAAAAAAGAAAAAGAATAAAGAGTACTATTTACTCAATTTGGTCAAAGTCGGTAAAGAAATCAAGAGTTTAACTAATTTTCAGTGGCTTGTGAAAATAAATGGGTTCATCCACCATTAAAGTCATTTATTCAACTCACTTTCTCAATTTCTATTTAAAACAAACCTGATCAAATTATTGTCTGATCAGGTTTGTTTTTAGGATCAATGAGTAATGTTATAAACCCAATGTTTTGCTGGAATCCGCTTAAAGCCCCAGCAGAATCTTGTTGGGCTCGGAGCCTTCGAATAGGAGGCGGAGGGGATCTTCGATCATCTCCTTGACTTTTACAAGGAATCTTACAGACTCGCTGCCATCGATCACCCGGTGATCATAGGAGAGGGCCACATACATCATGGGTGCTACAACAACCTGTCCGTTAACGGCAATAGGTCGTTCAACAATGTTGTGCATTCCCAGAATAGCGCTCTGTGGAGGATTTAGTATCGGGGTTGAAAAGAGCGATCCAAAGACACCACCATTGGTGATGGTAAAGGTACCACCCTGCATTTCAGCCAGCGTGATCTTGTTCTCTCTTGCCTTTTTGGCCAGTGCCTTGATGTTAAGTTCTATTTCTGCCAGCGTTAGATTTTCTGCTCCCCGGATTACAGGAACCACCAAACCTTTGGGAGCGCTCACTGCTATTCCGATATCTACATAATGATGCAGGACAAGTTCATCACCATCAATTATGGAATTAACCTGTGGGAAGAGCAATAACGCTTCGGATACTGCCTTGGTGAAAAAAGACATAAAGCCAATGCCGACACCATATTTTTCCTTGAAAGCATCGTTGTATTTCTTCTTGATTGCCAACAACGCGGTCATATTGATCTCGTTGAAGGTAGTCAACATGGCGGTTTCGTTCTTGACAGCTACCAGTCGTTCGGCTAGTTTCAGTCGCAACATGGACATCTTCTTCCGTTCTTCTCTTCCTGCCGGTGCTGTTTCACGCGCAACAGGTTGTGCATAACCCTCCTGAACCGGCTTACCCATCTCCAGTACATCGGCCTTGCCAACCCGCAGGTGACGGATATTTTCCATCACATCCTGATCGCTGAGTTGCTTCTCATGCATGATCTTGCGGGCCAGGGGTGTGATATAAACCCCCGAATCAACGTCTGCAGTTTCAACAAGTTTAGATGCTTCCGGTTTCTTTTCAGTCAAAGTCTTTGCGACTTCAGCCACAACAGGCTGATCTGCAGCATCCACAGGAGCAATTGCAGGTATAGCTGTCTCTTTTACAGCCGGAGCCTCTTCCTTAGCAGTTTTCTTTTTACCAGCCTCTTTTACAGCCTGAGCAGTATCGATCGTTGCAACGACGGTACCAACTTTAATGGTTTCGCCTTCCTTTACAAGAATTTTGATGACGCCGCTTTCCTGAGCAACCAGGCTCAATGTGGCCTTATCCGAATCAACTTCTGCAATCTCTTTATCCTTTTCTACAAACTCACCATCTTCTACCAACCAGGATGCCAGTTGAACTTCAGATATGGATTCACCCGGTGAGGGTACTTTAATTTCAATCATCATAACACTTTGTTATTAATAAATTCTATACTGTTTGGCGCTATAATCATCTCTTTTGGCGCACACACCATCTTGCAACTTTTATCTTTATCTTCACATACACACTCTCCAAATGCCTTTTCCACGATCTTCTGTTGACGCAATTTATGGGTCTTGGGTAATCCCGTTGCCGGTGAACCACTCTCGGGACGGGCTACCAACATGAGCTGGATGTCGGTGAAATGACGGATGATAAATGACCATGCTCCCATGTTTGCAGGCTCTTCTTGCACCCATTGAAAGAGGACGGCATTTGAATATTTTAGCAGCAGTCCATTGATCTGATTCAGCGGGAAAGGATATATCTGTTCCAGTCTGATTACGGCCGTGACCGTATCACCAATCCGTAACTTCTCATCCATCAAATCATAGTATACTTTTCCGGTACAAAATATCAACCGTGTTATTTCGGAAGGATTAGCAGTCTGATCGTCGATTACCTCTTTGAACCCTCCATGGGTTAAATCTTCAAAGGGTGAAACACATTTCTCGTGACGCAATAAACTCTTGGGGGTAAATATGATCAATGGCAATCTGATGTCACGGTGCAGTTGTCGACGCAATAGATGAAAGAAATTAGCCGGTGTAGTACAATTGGCTACCTGGATGTTGTTGTCGGCACAAAGTGTCAGATAACGTTCCATTCGTCCACTTGAATGATCGGGACCCTGCCCTTCATACCCGTGAGGTAATAATAAAACCAGCCCGTTCAAAACTTTCCATTTGTCTTCAGCGCTGCTGATATACTGATCAAAAATGATCTGAGCCCCGTTCGAAAAGTCGCCAAACTGAGCCTCCCAGAGGGTAAGTCCATTCGGGGTTGTCAAGGCATAACCATACTCAAATCCTAAAACACCATACTCGCTGAGTGGGGAGTTGAGCACCTGAAACCTTGCCTGATCGGGACTGATATTTGAAAGCGGCGTATATTTTTCTTCTGAATCTTCGACAGTAAACACGGAGTGACGGTGCGAAAATGTCCCTCTTTGTGAATCCTGACCGCTCAACCTGACCGGGAAACCCTCTGAGACTAACGTAGCATAAGCCAGTAATTCGCCCATAGCCCAATCGAGATTTCCTTTGGATTCAATCATTGCCCTTCGTTCTTCCTGTACCTTGACCAGTTTGCGATAGAACTTTTTATCTGCAGGCATATCGGTAATCTTCATTCCGATAGAGACCAACAGGTCGTTTTCTACGCCTGTTACAGGAGAGGATAGGAAATCTTCGGGTTGAGATCTTCGGATATGTTTCCACAGGTCTCCAAAGAAAGAATAGACAGTAGCAGTGTTTCTGGACCTGGATAAGGTGAAGCTGTTTTCCAGCCGTTCATTGATAGATTCCTTGATCTGTTGAACCTCTTCGGGAGTAATCACCCCCTGTTCAATCAGTTTTGCGCTGTAAATTGCTTCAGGATCGGGATGGGTCTCGATGATTTTATAGAGAATGGGCTGGGTAAATCGTGGTTCATCACCTTCGTTGTGACCGTATTTGCGATAACACAACAGGTCAATAAAAATGTCTTTATGAAACTTCGCCCTGTATTCCATGGCCAATTGTACAGTGTAAACCACAGCTTCAACATCATCTCCATTCACATGGAAAACAGGAGTTTGAATGGTTTTGGCAATGTCGGTACAATAAGTACTGGAACGTGCTTCAAGATAATTGGTTGTAAAGCCGATCTGATTATTGATCACCAGATGGATGGTTCCGCCTGTAAGATAACCGGGTAACTCTGACATCTGGAGGACTTCGTAAATGATCCCCTGCCCCGCTACGGCAGCATCGCCATGAATCAAAACCGGCGTTATTTTATTGGTGTTATCCTGATAGTCAGAATCGAGTTTGGCTCTCACAATGCCTTCCACAACAGGTATTTCTGCTTCCAGGTGTGAAGGATTAGGAGCCAGAGATAATTTCACCTCACCCCCACTCTTCACTTTACGGGTTGTAGTAAAGCCCAGATGATATTTCACATCACCCATCACCTGATCGTCATCGTAATCTTTGCCTTCGAACTCAGACAAAATATCACTTACAGGTTTGTTCATGATATTGGAAAGCACATTGAGACGACCTCGATGGGCCATGCCTATCACGAATTCTTCAGTTCCCAGTGAAGCCCCTTTTTCAATTACAGCAAGCAGTGCCGGAATCAGTGTTTCGGCTCCTTCGAGAGAAAATCGTTTCTGACCGGGGAATTTTTTATGCAAAAACTTCTCGAAATGAACGCCATTACTCAGGTTTTCATGGATCTGTTTGCGATCGTCTATCGTGTAAGTGGGTGTGTTCTGTGAATTCTCCATCCGACTTCTCAGCCATTCATAGATTTCAGGTATCCGAATATATGCAAATTCAGCACCTACACTCTGACAATAGGTATGTTGAAGATGTTCAATAATTTTTCTTAGTGAGGCTTTCCCGATACCGATCCCTTCACCGGCATTAAACTGTGTGTCGAGGTCTTTTTCAGAAAGTCCAAAGTTTTCAATATCCAGTGTAGGCTTATATTGTCGGCGGGTACGAACGGGATTCGTTAAGGTAAATAAATGCCCTCTGCGTCGGTATCCATCGATAAGGTTGATGACTTTGAATTCTGCAACCGACGAAATATCAGTGGTTTTCTTCTGATAGTTTTCCTGAGCAAATTCAAAGCCCTCAAAGAACATTCTCCAACCCGGCTCAACAGATTGTGGATCAATCCGGAAGTGGTCATAAAGTTCTTCGATGACTGAAGGATCTGTTGTGTTTAAAAAATTTAAAGAATCCATATACGGTATTTGATGGGTATTGACAAATATAGTAAACCTTAAGTACTTTTCACCTAAACAAACTATCTTTGATAATGTTTCCTTTAAATAATGATGTTGAATTGTCTGTAATTTGAGTTATTTTTGACTGTTGACTTATTCTTATTAACACTTAAAGCCAATGACACTACATAACGACGGCATAATCAAGGTTATGTCGGTAAATATCTCGAGTGAAAAAGGTACCATCAAGACGCCTGTTTCAAGTGTTGAATTGACTTCAACGGGGATAGAGGGAGATGCACATGCCGGAAAATGGCACAGGCAGATCAGCTTACTTGGGCTTGAAAGTATTGAAAAGTTTGAAATGGAAACAGGTAAGAAGATCAATTGTGGAGATTTTGCCGAAAATATTACTACATCCGGGATGTCCCTGTATGAGGCACGTCCTTTGGATCGGTTTATGATTGGCAAGGCAGAACTCGAAGTCACCCAAATCGGAAAAGAGTGTCATGGTAGCAATTGTGCGATCTTTAAAGAGTCAGGCAACTGCATCATGCCCAAAGAAGGGATCTTTTGCCGGGTCATTAAATATGGTTCAATCAAAGCCGATGACGAAGTCATTTATCAACCACGGGTCATTACGGTTAAAGTCATCACGTTGAGTGACAGGGCGTCCTCTGGTTACTACACAGATCGAAGCGGACCAATGGTCATCGAATTAATGGAAGCCTATTTTGCATCCATCTCCTACCCGGTCAAAATTGAACACAGCATCATTGGAGACGACAAAGATTATCTGCACAATATGCTCCTCAAATGCAGAGATCAGAAAATAGATGTGGTGATTACAACAGGAGGGACAGGAATCAGTCCACGCGATATCACGCCCGATACTGTAAAAATGTTGCTCGATAAGGAGATTCCGGGGATCATGGAGTCTATCCGGATCAAATATGGCCAGGAGAAACCTGCAGCACTTCTTAGCAGGAGTATTGCCGGGGTAATGGGACATTCTCTTGTTTTCACACTTCCGGGCAGTGTACCTGCCGTGAAAGAATACCTTGAAGAGATCACAAAAGGATTGAAACACATGATATTTATGATCAATCAAATTGATTCACATCATTAAAATTCAGTTTATAAAATCAACTACTATGCTTTTGGAAAGAAATCTTGCGCTCGAATTGCTAAATCAGCATGTTAAGAATGAAAAAATGATTGCTCACTGTCTGGCTTCTGAAGCCGTGATGCGTGCAATGGCCCGTCACCTTGGGAAAGATGAAGATAAATGGGGATTGGCAGGATTGCTGCACGATCTGGATGTAGAGGACACTAATGGCGACCCACTCACACATGGTATTGTAGGTGCAGATATGCTCAGGGAGATGGGCATTGATGACGACATTACCGATGCTATTAAGATGCACAATGAAGCAGCAACAGGACTTGATCGATCAACTGAATTCCAACATGCACTTGCTGCAGGGGAAACCATTACAGGATTGATTACTGCTACTTCTCTGGTTTATCCTGATAAGAAAGTAGCTTCTGTTAAGACCAAGTCGGTCACCAAACGCATGAAAGAAAAAGCCTTTGCAGCTTCTGTAAAGAGAGAGAATATACTTGAATGTGAACTGATAGGGATCCCGATCAATGACTTTGCAGAACTATCCATCGCTGCAATGACAGAAATAGCTGATCAAATCGGACTGTAATCTGTAACATTTCGACAGGGTATTGCGTCTAATAATGATACACTCATAAAATTGTTTTTAACATGAAAAATGCATCATTAATACTTAGCGCTTTACTGATCTGTTTCTTTTCTTTTGAAACTTCTGCACAAAAATATGTTACGACTACCCGACAGGCTACCGGCTTTAATGCCGTGAACATCAGTGGTGGGATTGATCTTTATATTACACAAGGGACAAGTGCAAGTGTGAAAATTGAAGCCAGAGAAGATATCCAGTCAGATATTATTACTGAGGTAAAAAACGGAAAACTGGAAATTTATTTCAAGTCAAGAGATCTCTTTAAATGGTCTTTTAGAAATAACAACATGAAAGCGCATGTAACACTTCCGGTTTTAACAGGCATCAATGCAAGTGGCGGTTCTGATGTTTATAGCCAAAGTGTTTTTAAAATAAATGAACTCATGCTGACTGCTTCCGGTGGAAGTGATGTCAAGTTTGAGGCTACAGGCGGAAAAATTGACAGTAAGGCAACGGGTGGTTCTGATATGACCTTAAGAGGAAAAGTTTCATCATTCAGTGTTACGGCTTCGGGTGGTAGTGATATAAACGCTAAAGACCTGGAAGCAGTTAAAGTCGTTGCATCTGCTTCGGGTGGTTCGGATGTTCATGTATTTGTAACCACTGAACTGAACGCAAATGCCAATGGTGGCAGTGATATTTATTACAAGGGAAATCCTGCCAAGGTATCGAGAGATAGTTCTGGAGGCAGTGATATCACAAAGAAAGACTAAATCTTTATTGTTTAATGCTTTGAGCCAGTTCTATAAAGTCTGAAACGCTCAATTGTTCAGCACGCTTATCCAGAAATGGATGGTTAAATCCTTCAGGATAAAGGCTACGAATGGCATTTCGCAAGGTCTTGCGACGTTGATTGAATCCGGTTTTAACCAGATTAAAGAAGAGACGTTCATCACATGCTAACTGATCGGTAGTATTTCGTTTAAAGCGAATTACTGCCGATTTTACTTTTGGGGGCGGAATAAAAACCTGCTCATTCACGGTAAAGAGGTAATCTATCTTATACCATGCCTGCAACAATACACTCAGGATTCCATAGGTCTTGCTTCCAGGAGGAGCTGCGATGCGTTCGGCTACCTCTTTCTGAACCATACCAACGACCTCATCTACCAGGTCACGATGTTCGAGTACCTTGAAAAAGATCTGGCTTGAAATGTTATATGGGAAGTTGCCGATTATAGCGAACTTACCGGTAAACATGTCATTCAGATCGAGCTTCAGAAAGTCTCCGGAAATGATCTTCAAGCCTGGAAAGTGGTTATTCAGATAGATGACACTTTCTTCATCAATCTCTGCAACACGTAAATCTTTAAATTCTTTTAAGATCAGGTTCTTGGTCAGCACACCCATCCCCGGCCCTACCTCCAGTACATTCTGTACTTCGGGACTAAGACTGTTCACGATTTTGCGGGCAATGTTTTCATCTTTCAGAAAATGTTGTCCAAGATGTTTTTTTGGTCTGACCGAGTTCATTAAAGAGAATTATGTTGTTATTATTTGATGATGATTAATGCTTTTATCATGTCACCCCTACGGGGCTTAACCGTTTAGTCTGTTTACTGTTACAATCATGATGTGCCTACGGCACTTTTCTTCAATCCCAAAGGGATGTCATGATTGTTGAACAATCGTATTTTTGCTTTAGTCCCGGAGGGATGTCATGATTGTTGAACAATCGTATTTTTACTTTAGTCCCGGAGGGATGTCATGATTGTAGAACAATCGTATTTTTGCTTTAGTCCCGGAGGGATGTCATGATTGTAGAACAATCGTATTTTTACTTTAGTCCCGGAGGGACGTCATGATTGTAGCATTATCGTTTTTCTTTTCTTCAGTCCCGGATGGACGTCATGATTGTAACAAATGATATCAACTGGTATTAAGCCCCGTAGGGGTGACATAATAAATTGTCGTTTATTACAATCTATTAAATCAGAACCTTAAATAACCTTAATCGATGATATCCCAGCCGGTATAAGACCTTAATGCACTCGGGATGTTGATGCCTTCGGAAGTCTGATTGTTCTCGAGCAATGCAGCCACAATACGTGGGAGCGCCAGAGCCGAACCATTCAATGTATGCGCGAAACGCATCTTACCGTCTTCATCTCTAAACCTGAGCTTCATACGGTTTGCCTGAAAGGTTTCGAAGTTGGAAACCGAACTTACCTCCAACCATTTCTTCTGTGCTGCACTGAATACCTCAAAATCATAGGTCAAGGCAGAAGTAAAACTCATGTCCCCTCCACAAAGTCTCAATATTCTAAAGGGCAATTCCAGTTTGCGAAGCAATCCTGCAACATGCTCACGCATCAGTTCAAGCGTTTCATATGACTTATCAGGATGTTGAATCTGTACGATCTCAACCTTATCGAACTGATGCAGACGGTTGAGTCCACGGACATCTTTTCCATATGATCCTGCCTCACGACGGAAACAGTTTGAATAGGCAACATTCTTGATTGGGAAGTCTGTTGATTTCACAATCTGATCTCTGTAAATATTGGTAACGGGAACTTCGGCAGTCGGGATGAGATAAAGGTTATCGATCTGAGCATGATACATCTGACCTTCTTTGTCGGGCAGCTGACCTGTACCATATCCTGAAGCTTCATTAACCAACAAAGGTGGCTGAATCTCTTCGTAACCTGCCTTAACACCCTCTTCCAAAAAGAAGTTGATCAATGCACGTTGCAATCTGGCACCTTTACCACGATATACAGGAAAACCAGCACCGGTTATCTTCACACCCAGTTCAAAATCAACAAGCTTATATTTTGTTGTCAGATCCCAATGAGGAACTGCATCAGCAGGTAACATTGGAATGACGCCCTCCTGATGAATGATTTCGTTGTCTTCGGGTGTCTTTCCCAAAGGGACAGAAGCATGTGGCATATTGGGTAACAATACCAACATGTTTTGCAGATCCAGTTCTATCTGAGCCAGATCATCACCACAGGTTTTTGACTGTTGCTTCAGCAAAGCTGTCTTTTCTTTCAAAGCATTTACTTCATCGATCTTTCCACTCTTGAAAAGACCACCAATTTCTTTTGCAATCAGATTGGATTGAGACAAGGTGTCATCAAGGATCTTCTGGGTATCGCGTCTTTTAGCATCTAATGCTATGATCTGTTGCACCAGGGTGGTTGCATCAAAATTCTTGACCGCCAAACGTTTAATAACAACATCGGCGTTCTCTCGGATAAAGCTAAGTTCTAACATTTGATTTTTATTTGCGTTAACAAAGATAGGGTGATAAAGTCAAAAGTCAAAGGTCAATAAAGCAAAAGCTCCCGGTTGTCCGGGAGCCTTAACTTATCTTACTATTTTGGAGTAGTTTTATTGTTCTGCAGGGAAAGGAACAATGCTGACATAAGACCTATCATCGCGTGTTTTCTTGAATGCAACGGTACCGCTGACTAAAGCAAACAATGTATGATCTTTACCCAGTCCAACATATTGACCTGGATTGTGTACAGTACCTCTTTGACGAACTATAATGTTACCAGCCTTAGCTAGTTGACCACCATAAATTTTAACACCTAAGCGTTTACTTTCTGATTCGCGGCCGTTCTGCGTACTACCCGCACCTTTTTTATGTGCCATTTGTCCG
>JGI24140J50213_10001511_pt1 | contig 10068 bp, 11 predicted proteins | sample BarGraIncu00222A_FD_50213 | JGI IMG/M metagenome (IMG submission 50213) | reverse complement strand
GGGAGGGGATCTGTCCATTAGCGGTTCATCGCAGGAGATCGATGGCGACGTGTTTGCTGCGCAGGATGTCTACGTACAGAAGAGCGATGGCATCGTGGACGGCCACGCATTTGCCGGCGGAACAGTCACGGGCAAGGCCCCTGTCGGTTCCTTGGGTGGGCAGTCTGTGCCTGAGTTTCCTGACGTCGATGCGTGGATGCCGTACTACAAACAAATGCATGCTGCCTATCTGGCTGGCTCGAAGCCGTATGACGGCAGCGACACGTCCCACTACACCGACACCCGGCACTACCTTGATGATGGTTCGGTGAACCCTAACTTCGCCAAGTACCATATTGCAGAACTGACGGCGAATCCAAGTGACTTCAGGTACTTCACTGATCAGACGGCCGTCTACTATGTAGACCGCGATCTTGACATCAGCAGCAACGCCAGCATGACGGGAACAGTTGCAGTGGATGCGGATATATTCATCAGTGGTAGCATTGACATGGCATCGGGAGGCTCGCTGCCAACCATCATTACGACAGGCGACATCACGAAAGAGGCTGGCTGTAGCTATATCAAGGGTGTCCTCATTGCGGGCGGTACGGTGACGGGACGGGGCACTTCAGACGTCTACGGCGCGATCATCTGTCGGGAGTCCGTCGACTTGAAGGGCAACTACACGATCAGGTTTGATGGCAGCCTCTCGTCGATTCCTGGTGGTGACGGTACTTTCATCGAGGGAGGGGAATATACGGGTGTGTCCGAGTACGGCCTTGACGATATGGCATTGCCTTCGCCCGAGGACAGGGTATGGCAGGAGTTCACGCCGGCATCGTGACCGTGATAGCTGACAACCATCGCAGGAGTTTCTTCGGGGCTGAACGGGAGCGGCCCGGGTTCACGCTTGTCGAGCTGATGGTCGTCGTAGCCATTGTTACTATCCTTAGCGCAGGCGGGGTTGTCTATGGAGGCCGGTATGTCGCTCGCCGTCAGCTTGAGCGTGCCGCATTCGAGCTCGTTCAGGATCTTCGGTTGGTGCAGAGCGACGCCCGAATCACCCGCACATACCGCAGGGTCGTTTTCGACACGGCCGGCAATGGGTATATGTTTCAGCAATCGGGCAAGAGCTCCCTGGCGTCACGACAGTTTGGGTCGAGTATCGGCTATCCGTCAGTGGTGCTTGGCGGCACATATTCCGGTGATTCCGTCGTGCTAACATCTTCGGTGAAAGCTCCCCCCGGTAGCGTCACTCTATACTTTGGCCCGATGGGTTTGCCTCTTGTGGATGCGAACCCATCCGCAACGCTGGACGAGAATGGGGCATCCATCGTGCTTGTCACCGGGACTGGGGATCGTATTGACGTGCATGTGTCACAGATTGTGGGACTAGTGTCGATGCAGTGGCAATAGGCCTGCGCTTGTAGATAGCACGTGAACGGGCCCAGGCCTGCAACTGGGCTCTTTTTGGTTGAGGACTACACTGTCCGTAGGATGTAACCTTCCGGATAGACTCATCTTGAGATTGTCTGGCGGAAGAGCAGGCTGTGCGCAGAAGAGAGTTCACGCTGCTCAAGCTGGCTTCGGTAGTGGCAATTCTGGCAGTTTTGGTCGCGGTGCCTGTGCCGAGTTTGGGGAGATATGTTGCGCGGGTGCAGCTCCTGCTCATAGCGAAGGCGCTGGCCAGTGATCTGCGCCAAATGCACGCGGAGGCTGAGGTTGACAGCGCATTTCATACAATTGCGTTCGGCACAAACGAGAAGCGGTACTACTTCAGGGAAGGAACGAGGTCGTGGATGCCTGTGACGCAGCCTGGCCAGGTCCAGTTCTGCACGTGTTGATCGCAGTCGTTGCTTCGTTTCTTCAGACACATCCATCCGTGCCAGCATGCGTGTACAGGGTGTCTGTGCTCTATCATAGAGCTTGGTGATATGACTCCCGGTCCTCACCTTGGAGAGGAGCTTCTGGCTGGGAAGGAACCAGTTCACCAGGAGATGCAGGGCCTGGTACATATGGTTCAGGAGATCGACCTCAACTTGGCTGTCATGGCGGTCATACCCCACGAACTTCCGGATGACCGAGTTGTTCTTCTCTTCCACATGGGCATTGTCGTTCTTGTGGTACGGACGAACCGGGTGAAGGTGATCCCACGGGTACGACAGAAACGGACGAGGTGGCCGTTCATGAACTCGCTTCTGTTGTCCGCATGGAGGGAGATGACCTTCCCCGGATACTTGCGGAGACACGACTCCAAAGCAGCGACCACGTAGATCTCTGCTTTCGTCCGTACCGCTCCTGCCTCGGTCCATCCCGTGGTGCAGTCCGTGACGGTCAGGGTCCAGTTGAAATCGTCCACCGCTCGCCCTCCGTCATGACCCACCAGGTCCACAGCCAGGGCGCCGGGCAGATCCAGTGGAGAGTCCATGCAGGTCTGAATGGGGATCCTGCCACCCAGAGGAGTGCTCCGGGTATGAGAGATCCCATGCAGACGGTACCTCTTCCGCTCCCCTGCCAGGAGTCTCCCGATCGTGGCAGGACTCATCTTGAGGAGGAGCCTTCGTGTCTCATTATCGACATGGAGATGTCCACGGGTGACGAGGTTCTCCACGAAGAGGGACATGCCTCCTGCCAGACGGACAGGACCAAGGAAGGTGCTTGCTGCCCAGATGGTGATGAGTGCCTGCTGGACGGCAGGGCCATACCGGGGAGGACGATGACGGTGAATATGCTTCGTGGGGTCAGCCACGAGGACACAGTCTCCCAGGAGGTACCGCTGTCCTGCCTGGTGCAGGACTCTGGCGGCATACTTCCGCTGGTACCCCGTGGACTCACAGAAGTCATCCAGCATGGCTGACTTCTTTGCCTTCCCTGCTCTCAGGTACGCTTGTGCCTTGACCATGGTGAGTTTCTTCCGTTCTCGCATCGTGAGCTCCATTCCCGCTGCTCCTTTCTCATCTCAAGGACCAGCGGTATTCTGTCACCCTTCAGGTACTTTCTCATGAGTTCACGGAACCATTTCAGGTACATAATAGATGAGTCGATGCGTGTTTTAGGTACACACATTTGGCGGATTCTTCAATTGATAATCGGCCAGGAATTGATTTGGAGTCTTACCGTTTAATCCACAATGCTCCAAGTCATTGTAGTACGCATTCCATGTTTTCAGCTTCTTTTGCAGGTCGCGGTAGGTGCTGAAGCTATTCCGTTGATAGAATTTCTCCTCATCCTCCCGGTGGCTTCTCTCTACGGCTCCGTTCTGCGCCGGCTTGCCGGGGTCAATCAGGTAATGAATGATCTCTCGTTCTGCACAAAACCTATCAAGGGCATGAATGGTCTTGACCGTCCGATCGCTGCGCTTATTCGTCCCGATACAATAATTGGTGAAGATCGCCCCGTTGTCGGTTTTGATTGCCTGGATAGGATGCGGAAAGTGCCCAATGACGTCCTGGAGGAAGTGTATCGATTGGTAACTGGATTGTTCTTCATAGACCGCCAAGTATCTCCACCAGGAGGTGGTATCAATGGCTGTATATTGGTAGTATCTTCTCTCTTCAATGCGTTGCGGCACATACTTCACATCTATCTCCAGGAGCTCTCCGGGTATTCTCTCCGCTCGGCTGTAGTGGTGCTTCAATTTCCGTACCCTGTATGGTCGTGTTAACCCTGCCTTCTTGAGGATCTTGCCAACAGTGCGCGCATGGATGTGAATACCCTCCTTCTCCAGCTGCCAATGGATCTTCAAGGTGCACTTCTGTGTTTGCTTCCGAATAGTAACGATTCTCTCCTTGAGCCCGATTGGCGTTTCGTGGCGATAGGTCTTGGGCCTCGTTGATGCTGGTTCCAAGGCCGTTTCCCCTCCTTTCTTGTATGCGCCGCCCAGCGTTCCAGGCTCCGCTTGCTGTATGGACAGACCTTGGCGGCATCAACCAGTCGTATCGTTCCACTGGCTATCGGTTGGACCCAACGCAGACGTTCTTCTCTAATTGTTGTTGCCATACATATGCACATCCCCCGTTATAGGAGAAAACCGCCATATGTGTGTGCACATTACCGAACTTTCTTGACTTTCTGCCGCAATACCTTGATAGTATAGATTCATGATGCAGTTGGAAACACCCGGAGGTGAGATCATCAGACGCATAGGTCATTCATATTCCCAAGAACCTGGGACCTCGCAGACCTGCTGCAACATCTGGACAACCATCCGATACGAAGAGGGAGGAACTATGAGACGCATGAAGCGTATTGCCGTATCCATGCTGATTTGCAGTCTGTTGATCGGCCTTACCGGCTGCAGGACTGCTGCGGGGGCTCCAGTCAAGGACCTCGCCGTCGCTGGATCCACGTTTGCCGAGCCCCTGTATGTCAAGCAGCTCGACGCGTGGTACCAGAAGACACAGGTGAAAGCTGTCTATGGAGCCCTTAGTTCGTCCGGGGCCCTGCGCGCCCTGCAGGACCGCACGATCGACGTGGGGGCCACCGACGTCCTCCTGGAGGCCGAGGACCAGGCTCGTCTGCCGGCATCTGTCCTTCAGATCCCGACCTGCCTTGGGGCTGTGGCGATCTGTGTCAACCTGCCGGGTAACCCCGCTCTCCGCATGGACGCGCCGCTCGTTTCGGCCATCTTCCGTGGCGACGTCAAGACGTGGAACGACGTCCGCATAGCAGTGCTCAACCCTCTCGTCAAGCTTCCGGACACCCCCGTCGTTGTCCTCCACCGTGCAGACGGGTCGGGCACCACAGGCATCTTCACGACCTACCTGGCTGCCGCCGACCAGACCTGGAACGACAAGGTTGGGGTGGGGCAACTCGTCGCGTGGCCAGCCGGCGTCGGCGTGAAAGGTAATGCGGGCATGGCGGCGATGGTGCGGCAGACTACAGGTGCCATCGGCTACATGGAATATACGTTCGCGGTGCAGTCCAGCCTCAACTCCGTCGCTCTTCGCAACCGCTCGGGTGCATTCGTCATCCCCAGCATCTCCTCAATGCAGGCCGCAATTCCGCCTGATGTGACTGCCGATCTTCAGGGAACGCTCCTGAATCGACCGGGCGCCACGTCCTATCCGATCGTCAGCTTCACGTGGCTGGTGTTCTACAGAGACCAGGCCTATGACGGCCGCTCGCGCGAGCGGGCCGTTGCCATCTACGACCTGGTCTCCTGGGTCCTTGGCGACGGGCAGTCCCTTGCCCTGCCACTGCAGTACGGCGCCCTGCCCGAGAGCGTCCGGAAAGCAGCCATCGCCCTCCTGGCACAACTCTCCTGGCAGGGACGTTCGGTGAAATAGCCATAGAGACCAGCATGGGAGTCTGAGATGGTGTTCTACAGTCTTAACACAATCTTAGCAACTCCCATACCCCCCCTTAACCCAACAACGTATTATGTAAATACAGATCGTCTTCCCAACGACGAGCTCTGAATAGGTCCGGAGGTCTGGATGAAGAACAAGCAGCACATTTCGATACTGTTGACAATACTGCTGATCGTCGCCCTTGTGGCTTCCGGCTGCAGTCCTAAGGGAGGTTCCACGACCGTCAAGGAATTGTCCGGGGCCGGCGCAACGTTCCCATACCCCCTCTACTCCAAGATGTTCGACACATATGCCAGCACCACCGGCGTCCGCGTCAACTACAACAGCATCGGCTCAGGTGGTGGCATCAAGGCTCTCACTGACAAAACCGTCGACTTTGGCGCCTCCGATGCGTTCCTCACTGATCAGGAGGAAGTGGCTATGGGCGCACCCGTCCTCCATATTCCCACGTGCATCGGGGCCGTCGTCCTGTCGTACAACCTGGACGTTACGTCTGCTCTGAAGCTGGATGGCACGGTCCTGGCGAGGATCTTCCTTGGCAAGGTCGTCAAGTGGAACGACCCGGCGCTATCGGCCCTGAACCCTGGTGTCTCTCTTCCTGACCTCACCATCACGGTCGTCCATCGTTCAGATGGTTCCGGAACAACATCTATCTTCACCAACTACCTCGCAGCCGTCAGCCCGACATGGAAGTCGACGGTCGGCGCCGGGAAGTCGGTGAGCTGGCCCACCGGCATCGGAGGCAAGGGAAACGACGGCGTAGCGGGCATGATCTCGCAGACGAAGGGGAGCATCGGCTATATCGAACTTGTCTATGCGGTCCAGTCAAAGATGCCGTTCGCCTCGCTGAAAAACGCCTCTGGCACATTTGTCGCGCCAAGCCTCGCGTCGTCCGCTGCAGCTGCGGCAGTCAGCCTTTCCGACGACCTGCGCGTCATGATCGTGAACAGCCCGGGGAAAGCTGCCTACCCTATCAGCGCCTTCACGTGGATCCTCGTCTACAAGGAACAGAACTACGTCGGCCGCACCCTTGCCCAGGCGCAGGCACTCAAGAAGCTGCTGACCTGGATGCTCGCCGACGGCCAGTCCATCAACGAAGGGCTNTCCTATGCCAGACTCCCCGCCGCAGCGATACAGAAGGCAATGGTTCTCGTGGACTCGATGACCTATGGCGGCTCTGCCATCCCCTAGCGATCGACGGGAAGCTGCCCGCGAGAGGGCGTTCACGGCTGCCGGCCTGACGGCAGCCGTCGCACTCGTCACGACCATCGTCCTCTTCCTCTTGCAGCTATTCGTCACGTCTCGTGCGTCCCGAGCCGCCTTTGGCCTTCCCTTCCTGTGGCGCAGCGAGTGGAACCCAGTCACTGAGCACTTTGGCGCATTGCCCATGATCGTCGGCACGCTCGTCACGGGATTTGGCGCACTGCTCATCTCCACGCCCTTTGCACTGGGCATCGCCATCTTCCTCGCCGACTACGCCGGCAAGAAGGTCGCAGAACCGATCAAGTATCTCATCTCCCTGCTTGGCGGACTGCCATCGGTCATCTTTGGTCTCTGGGGCCTGTTCGTCCTCGTCCCGATCGTCAGCAAATTCGAGGTCTGGTTCGGCAAGCTGGTAAGCAGTGAAGCCCTGGTTGCCAGTGGCACGACCGGTGTCGGTCTCCTGGCAGCCATCCTGCTGCTGGCGATCATGATCCTGCCCTTCAGCGCATCACTTATTCTAGAAGCGCTGCTTGTTGTCCCTATCGAACTCAAGGAGGGAGCGCTCGCCCTCGGTGCGACGAAGTGGGATACGATCCAGAACGTGGAGCTCCCGTACGTCCGCAGAAGCACCGTCGGCGCCCTCGTGCTTTCTCTCGGCCGGGCTCTTGGCGAGACGATGGCCGTTACCATGGTCATTGGCAATGGGATGAAGATGCCGACAAGTCTGTTCGATCCAGCCAATACTCTCGCGTCGGCGATTGCCAACCAGTTCCTGGAGGCGACGTCGCCCATCTACATCGGCTCGCTCATCCAGCTCGCCCTCATTCTGTTCGTCATCGCTATCATCATCAACATCATGGCGCGCATCATCCTGAGGAGGGGGGTGCAGCAATGACTCCCCGGAAGCTGAAGAACAGCGTGATGGCGTTTCTGGTCGCTGCATCGGCCGTGCTGCTCATTGGCGTCCTTGCCATCATCGTCTGGCACATCTTCATTTCCGGCGTCAAATACCTGAACTGGGACTTCTTCACCAAGACGCCGACTCCCATGGGCGAGAGCGGCGGCGGCGTGTTCAACTCCATCGTCGGCACCTTCCTCATCACGCTCGTGGCAGCCGCCATCGGGACACCNTTNGGCATGTTTGCCGGCATCTACGTCTCCGAACACCGGGGCCAGCGGTTCGCCGACATCGTGCGCCTGTGCGCCGACGCCCTGCAGGGTGTGCCCTCCATCGTCATCGGCATCTTCGGCTACACGTTCCTCGTTGTGCGCTTCCGCAGCTATTCCGCCCTGTCGGCCAGCATTGCGCTCGCCTTCATGTTCGTCCCGACGACAACACGNGTCACTGAAGAAGTGTTGAANCTCGTCCCCTCGNGCCTCAAGGAAGCGGCCTTCGCTCTTGGAGCCAGAAGATCGAGCGTGGTCTGGAATGTCAGCATCAAGACCGCTGCAGCCGGCATCACGTCAGGACTGCTCACGTCCATGGCCCGCATCGCNGGGGANACCGCACCTCTGCTGTTTACAGCCTTCGGCAGCCGGTATGTCGAATGGAACATGCTGCGTCCGATGTCAGCGCTTCCGCTGCAGATCTTCGTCAATGCCAGCAGTCCATATCCCGCCCTCCAGCAGCAGGCCTGGAGCGCCGCATTTGTCCTCGTCCTGCTCATCCTGCTGCTCCAGTACGGCGCCAAACATCTCATCGCCCGCGTGTTGCGGGTGAAGGCATAAGGAAGGCAACCATGGAAGAACCTGTCATCGTTCTCGAAACCCAGAAGATCAACGCCTGGTTTGGCAAAGATCAGGTCCTGTTCGACGTCTCAGCGCGCATCCCGAAGAACAGGGTCACCGCGATCATGGGCCCGTCTGGTTGTGGCAAGACAACCTTCGTCCGGACGCTCAACAGATTACACCTGATGACGCCTGGGGCCCGTTCCTCCGGCACTGTCCTGCTCGAGGGTACCGACACCTCCACCATGGACATTGTGGACGTCCGCAAGCATATCGGCATGGTGTTTCAGCGGCCCAACCCCTTCCCTACGATGACCGTCTACGAAAACGTGCTTGCCGGCTATCGGCTTACCGGGCAGCGCCTCTCACGGGAAAAAGCGGACCAGATCGTGGAGGCGACCCTGAACAAGGTCGGGTTGTGGACCGAAGTCCAGAGCAAACTGTTCAAGGCCGGGACATCCCTTTCCGGAGGGCAGCAGCAACGCCTGTGCATTGCGCGCACGATCGCCATGGAGCCGGCAGTCGTGCTGTTCGACGAGCCGACCAGCGCCCTCGACCCGAAGTCGACCGCAATCATCGAAGAATTGCTGTCCGACCTCAAGGCTGACTATAGTATCATATTTGTGACTCACGGCCTGCAGCAGGCAGCGCGCATCTCAGATTACGTCGCCTTCTTCATGCTGGGCGAACTGGTGGAGTTCGGCGAGACGAAGCGCGTCTTCGTCGGCCCACAGGACAAGCGAACCGAAGATTACCTGTCCGGAAAGTACGGATGACAGGGAAGGAGTAGGCCATGCACGAAGAGAAACTGCAGGAAATCAAAGACAAGCTGTTTGTGTTCAGCGCCTTGGCCAGTTCCATGGTGGAAAAAAGCACGAGGGCTATCGTCACGAAGGACGAAGCTCTTGCCAAAGAGGTCATCGACGTCGACGAGCCCATGGCAAATGACTTCGACCACGCCATCGAACGCGAAACCATCAACTTCATCGCGCTGTATCAGCCTGAAGCGCGGACCCTGCGCAGCGTCTACATGTACGCCAAGATCGGCACGGATCTCGAGCGCCTGGCGGACCATGGCGTCAAGATCGCCGAGAGTGCGGAGTACCTGATCGCGCGGCCCGATATCAAGCCCTACATTGACATCCCCCGCATGAGCGAAGAAGCTCGGAAGATGCTGGCCGACGCAATGACGGCGTTCTCGACCCAGAACACCCGTCTTGCGATCGACGTCGTGGAACGCGACGACATCGTCGACAACCTGAGTCAGCAGATCCTGCGCGAGCTGCTCACCTACATGATGGCCGATCCCAGCACGATCGATCGCGCACTGCAGGTCCTGTTCATCAGCGGCAACCTCGAACGCGTCGCCGACCTGGCGACCAACATCGCCGAAGACGTCGTCTTTGCCACCACCGGGCGCCTCATCCGCCACAACCGCCTCAGCAAGGAAGAGCTCGACAAACTACACTGAGGATATTGCCGTCGTTCCTGCTCATGACAGACCAGGTGTAACACTCTCGGGACAGAAGCGCCCCTCGCCTTGTACAAAAGGGCTCGGGGGTCCCGAGAGTGTTACAGTAGTTGTCACTGGGCCGTTCTGCGGCATACTGGAATCGAGGTGAGCCCATGAACAGACAATTGATGTGTGTAACGTGTGGATCGACCTACCCTCTCGAAGCCCGGCGGCTCCGGTGCGATTGCGGCGGTCTGCTCGACGTTCAGATCGACGTGGACGGCGCTCCGTCTCCTAAGGCTCTCGCCGCCACATTCGAGTCACGCCTCCCATCCCGCCTGCCGCAGGACCTCTCCGGCGTCTGGCGCTACCGCGAACTCGTGCTGGACT
>JGI24140J50213_10001509_pt1 | contig 10072 bp, 9 predicted proteins | sample BarGraIncu00222A_FD_50213 | JGI IMG/M metagenome (IMG submission 50213) | reverse complement strand
CCATCCTCGTGCGGTACGCACCCGAGGTCACCACCCTGGCCGCGCTCGACCCCGCCACCCTGGCCGCGCTCCAGAGGAACATCGGTGACCGGGCGGCGATCGCGGCGGCTTCGTCGCAGATCGTGGCGCGGCTGCACACCACTCCGCTGGGGGCCCTCCAGCGCCTGCTGGCGCTCCGCTCCATGCCCCCATCGGACCGGGCGTACCTGGCCGCCCACGGGCCCCAGGTGCGGGCCGCGCAACAGGAGGCCCCGGCGCAGTGGGAGCGCTGGTGGTGGGTGTGCGTCGCCGGCGAAGTGCTGTTCCTCCCGACGATCTTCCTCCTGGTCGGACGGTGGCTCCCCGCCACGGCCCGCCGTGACGCAGAAGCGCATCGGAAGCTGATCGATGCGGAGGAGGCCCGGCTGTCGGACCGACCAACCGGCGTCCCGGCGCCGACGCCGGCGGCGTGACGCCCGCCGCAGGTTCCCCGAGGGGACCGGACAGCACCGGTTCGTTGCCGGCGACACATCTTGACGACGGCGTCGTCGGAGTGGTCAGGGCGGATCGGGGCAGACCGCGACACCGCGGGTGAACCAACTCCAGGGCTTCGGGCCGGCCCCGTACTGCTGCGAGACGTCGTCGAGCACGAAGCCCGCTCCCCGGACCAAAGAGACGGGGTCACGGGTGAGATGGCAGCCGTCGGCCAGCCGGCGCTGGAAGGGCTCGATCCGGCGCTGCCACGCCGCCACGCCCGGATCGGGGGCGAGGCCGTGCTCGAGGAAGTGGAACCGGCCTCCGGGACGGAGCACCCGTCGGACCTCCGCCAGGGCGACCTCGACGTCGGGAATCGTGCACAGGGCAAAGGTGCACAGGGCGTCGTCGCAGGAGTCGTCGGGCAGCGGGATGGACTGGCCGTCGAGCCCCACGAGCTCGACGGCCACCGGTGACGGCCTGATTCGCTTCTGTGCGATCCGGAAGGCCGTGGCGGANGGTTCGACGGCGAAGACCTTCTCCACGGCCGATGGGTAGTAGTCGACGTTGAGGCCCGAACCGAATCCGATCTCGAGGACCCGTCCCGACAGTCCGCTCGACAGTTCGGCGCGCCAGCGCCGCAGTCCGGCGGTCCCGCACGCCCGGTCCACCAGCACCGGGAGGATCCGCTCACGGTAGAGGCCCATGCAGCCAGGTTACCGAGCGGGCGTTGCGGGGGAGGTCCCGGAGCGCTACGTGAAGATGATCTCCCCACCGGCAGCCATCTCGTAGAACTCACCGACGGTGATGATCCCCATGACCTGCTCGATCAGGTCGTCCGCGGTGAGCTCGAACAGGTCCACCGAGGCCTTGCACGCGTAGATCCCCGCACCGGTGTCCGCGATCATCTCGACGAACTCGGGAATGGGAGGGATGTCGAGCTTATCCATCTTCCTCTCGAGGTAGTGGGTCATCACCGAGGACACCCCCGGCAGGCCACCGGCCATCGTGGCCAGGTGCAGCCCGGGGTTGCCGACGGTGGCCACCTTGATGTGGTCGATCCTGGACCGATGCACGACATCGAGGCCGAAGAACGTGAAGAAGAGATTGGCGTCGATCCCCTCGGCACGGGCACCGTTCGCCATGATCAGCGCCGGGTACACGCCTTCCAGCGATCCTTTCGAGACGATGATCGATACCTTTTCGATGGTGTCGCTCATGACCCACCTTCCTTTCGTGGTCGGAGACCGGACGAGCGGCTAGATGCAGCCGCGGGGCTTGGGGATGCCGGCGACCTTGGCGGCGACCTTGGCCGGGCCCTTGGGGAACAGCTGGTAGAGCTCCTTGATCGAGACGCCCGAGGTCTTGCCGAGGACGCGGACGGTAGGCCCCGTCCCCTTTTCGGCGTACTCGGCCCGCATGAACTTGATGACCTGCCAGTGCGGCTCGGTGAGTTCGTCGATGCCCTCGGCCCGGGCGATCTCGGGGGCCATGGCTTCGGTCCACTGGCCAGGGTCCTCGAAGAACCCTTCGTCATTCAGCGTCACTGCCGTTCCGGCGTAGGTGACAACGGGCATGGTCGGCTCCTTTCAGACGGTCCGATGGGTGGCACGGGCTGTCACGAGACGCCCTCGTGGTCCTTGCCCCGGGTGGGCATCGCCGAGCCGACACCGGGAAGGTCGCGACCCGGCAGCAGGCTGTGCCAGTAGAGCGGCTGGAACATCAGCTTGCCCAGGTGGTTGAGCCGTGACTCCTTCAGCAGCGGGAGGCCCACGGCGGCGGGGAAGTGCCCCGGGAGGGGTTCGACGTCGTAGTTGAAGTCGATCAGCAACGCCTTGCCGAACCCGGTCTCGATGAAACAGTTGGCGTGCCCGTCGTAACTGCCGTCGAGCGGCTCATCGGCCAGGAAGCGACGGATGTTCTCGACGAGCACCTCGCCTTCGAAGTGGGTGACCGACCCCGCCTTGGACGTGGGCACGCCGGCGGCGTCGCCGATGGCGAAGACGTTGGGTTTGGTGGTGGACTGCAGCGTGTGCACGTCGACCGGCACGAAGCCCAGGTCGTCCCCGAGGCCCGGAGATCGCGACACGTAGGCCGCTCCGCCATGGAGCGGCACGACCACGGCAAGGTCGAAGCCGACCTGGCGCCCGTCGTAGGACACCAGCCGCCCGCCGGACCCGTCGACCTCTCCGGTGTTGAACTCGGTCACGAGTGCGACTCCCTTCTCCTCGAGCAGGCCGGCCAGCTTCGCGGCCGCCACCGGCTTGGTGAAGGCCCCGTCCAGCGGGGTCACGTACGTCAGTTCGACGCGCTCGCGAACTCCCTGCTGTCGGAAGAACCAGTCCGCCAGGAAGCAGAACTCGAGTGGGGCGACAGGGCACTTGATGGGCATGTCGACCACGTTGACCACCACTCGCCCACCCTCGAAGTACTCGAGTGCGTCATGGAGGGCGACCGCTCCCACCCGGTCGTAGAAGGTGAAGACCTTCTCCCTCCACCCCGGCCCGGTGAGCCCATCCGTCTCCTCCTCGACCAGGACGCTCCCGGTGGCGACGACCAGTACGTCGTACTCGAGCACCGTGCCGTCTTGGAGATGCACGCTGTCCGATCCCGTGTCCACGTGGTCGATCGGGACCTGCCGGAACTCGATTCCCTTGTGCAGCTGGTGCGCCCGCGAGCGGACGATCTCGTCGGCGTGGGCCAGGCCGAAGGGGACGAACAGCAGCCCCGGCTGGTAGACGTGGGCGTCGTCCTGGTCGACCACGACGATCTCGAGATCCTCCGCGGGGTAGAGGCGCCGCAACCGGTTGGCACCCAGGGTGCCCCCGGTTCCGCCGCCGAGGATCACGACTCGCTTGGACATCCTTCCATCGTGACGTGCCGCCACGCCGGGGGGTAGGGCACTTCGTCCCTTCTTCGGCGTCGCCGGAGAGAGCATTCTCCCAGGTGAGAGCCTCACTTGTGTGCACGAGGCCCTGCGGGCCGCCCCCGGCCGGCCGGGAGCGGGCACCCCGGCAGCTGCCGACGGAGTGATACCCTATGGGGTATGTGCAGAAGAGTAACATGTCGGAAGTGCGGTCGTCCATCGTGGAAGGGCTGCGGTGCCCACGTGGAGCAGGTGCTCGGCAAGGTGCCTCCCGCTGAACGGTGCCAGTGCCGGTCCGAGGAGCCTCCCGCCAAGCGACGCTTCTGGGCGTCCCGCCAGCCGATGGCACGAGGGAGGCAGGAGTGAGTGCAACTACCGGGGAGTTGGATCGGATGAGGCGTGTGGTGATCATCGGGGGCGTTGCCGGGGGAATGTCGACGGCGGCCCGTCTCCGTCGACTCGACGCGCGGGTCGGCATCACCGTTCTCGAGCGATCCGGCCACGTGTCGTTCGCCAACTGCGGCCTCCCCTACTTCGTCGGTGGCCTGATCGAGGAAGAGGAGGACCTCACGCTCCAGACGCCGGAGCAACTGTTCGACCGCTTCAGGCTGGACGTCAGGGTCAACAGCGAGGTCATCGTCATCGACCGGGTCCACCATGCGGTCACCACGCGCTCGACGGTCACCGGAGCCGAGGAGATCGTGGCCTACGACCAGCTGGTGCTGAGCATGGGCGCAGCCCCCGTGCGTCCCCCGATCCCCGGGTACGAACGGGTCCGGACCCTGCGGACGGTCGAGGACGCAGCCCGACTGGCTGTAGACGTCGACATCGCCCCGACCACCGCGGTCGTCATCGGAGCGGGGTTCATCGGCCTCGAGATGGCCGAGAACCTCGTCGGACTGGGCATCGACGTGACCCTCGTCGAAGCGGCCCCCCAGGTCCTGCCGCCCCTCGACCCCGAGCTCGCGGTGCTCGTCGCCGACGAGCTCGGCGCCCACGGCGTCCACCTCGATGTCGGGGCCACGGTGGCGTCGGTCGGAGAGCGCACGGTCACCCTGGCCGACGGTCGGGTGCTCGCCGCCGATCTCGTCGTCGGGGCGATCGGGGTTCGCCCCGACGTCCGCCTGGCCGAACTCGCCGGGCTCGAGCTCGGCCAGCACGGTGGGATCGCGGTCAACGAGGAAAACCGGACGAGCGACCCGGACGTCTACGCCGTCGGGGACGCCGTGGAGAAGGACGACGCCGTCTCCGGCACGCATTCGCTCATCGCCCTGGCCAACGTGGCCAACCGCCAGGGCCGGCGAGTGGCCGACCATCTCGCCGGCCGCCCCTCGCACGCGGCTCCCTCGCTGGGCACGGCGATCGTCAAGGTGTTCGACCTGGTGGTGGCCACCACCGGGTGGAGCGAGCGGAGGCTCCGCACCGCCGGCCGACGCTTCCGGGCGATCCACTCCCACCCGTTCGACCACGCCACCTACTACCCCGGAGCGACCCGCATGTCGATGAAGCTCCTGTTCGATCCCGATGACGGGACGATCCTCGGTGCGCAGGCGGTCGGCCGCAACGGGGTCGACAAGCGCATCGACGTCCTCGCCACGGCGATGACCGGCGGGATCACCGCCGATCGGCTCGCCGATCTCGAGCTGGCCTACGCCCCTCCGTTCTCCTCCGCCAAGGACCCGGTCAACCTGCTCGGCTACATGGCGGAGAACGTGCTCAGTGGCGACTGCGACGTCGTGGACCCCGCCGAGCTCGACGAGCTGGTCGCCGGCGGTTGGACGCTCCTCGACGTGCGTGGGGCGGACGAGCATGCCCGGGGCGCCATCGCCGGATCGATCAACGTGCCGCTCGATGAACTGCGTGACAGGCTCGACTCGTTCGGCACGGGGCCCGTCGTCGTCTACTGCGAGGTGGGTCAGCGTGGGCACACGGCGACCGCGCTGCTGCGCGAGCTCGGGATCCAGGCCCGCAATCTCGACGGCGGCTACCGGACCTGGTCCGCGGCGATGCGCGCCCGATCGCCGGTCGGGGAGATCGTCCCTAAGCCAGCCTCGTGAAGAGCCGCTGGACCTCGTCGATCGGGTAGCCGGCGGCGTCGGCGTCGTCGGGGTGCTCGATGCAGTACACGAGGCCACTGGCGATGAGCCGGAACCCGACCTGGTCGAGCGCCTTGGTGGCGGCGCTCAGCTGGGTGACCACGTCGCGGCACTCGCGGCCGTCGGCCAGCATCGCCTCCAACCCCCGGACCTGGCCCTCGATACGCCGCAGCCTGCGGCGGAGGTCCTCTACGACTTCAGCGGGCAGTTGCACGGGGCGCCTCCTTGTTCTGCATACCCCATAGGGTACTGGCCGCCGTCGTGGGAAGGGTGGCAGATCTGCCCGACGGAGCCTCGTGGACCGACCGTCCCGACCGTCGACGGGCCTGGAGGGAGGGGACCGTACGCCGTCCGGCGGGTTCTGGCGGAGCAGGAATCCGGGAGGAACTACCTGGTCAAGCCCGAGAGTTTGCATGTCGTTCACCTTCCGGTAACGCTTCAACACGGGGAACGTCCGGTGCGTTGTTCCGGACGGCAAAGGGGGACCAGTGAGACCAGGGATGCAAGGCGGTACGGCGAGGGGAACCGGCCCGGTGTTCGATCGGCGGATCTTCCTGGGAGGGGCGTTGGCTGCGGGCGCCGGTGCCCTGTTGTCGGCATGCGGATCGCCCTCCACGGTGGCCAAGGCTTCGTCGACCGCTCCGGCCGGATCGGATCTGGGAGCCATCGAGCACGTGGTGTTCCTGATGCAGGAGAACCGGTCGTTCGACCACTACTTCGGGTGCTATCCGGGCGTTCGGGGGTTCGACGACCATCCTGCGGGCAGCCTCGGCGCGTTCTCCCAGCCCTATGCCGCCAACGCCACCCGGTCGCCGGTCGGTCGCCAACTGCCGTTCCGCCTCGACGTGGCCTCCGGCCAGGGTGAGTGCACCCATGACCTGAGCCACAATTGGCTGCCCCAGCACCTCTGCCGCGGGGGCGGCTCCATGGACGCGTTCGTGAACACCCACACCTCATCCCAGTTCGAGGGCCCGGCCAACGGTCTTCTCACCATGGGCTACCACACCCGTTCCGATCTCCCCTATCACTACGCGCTGGCCGATGCCTTCACCATCTGTGACGGCTACCACTGTTCGATCATGGGACCCACCCACCCCAACCGGTTGATGTCGATCTCGGGGACCATCGACCCTTCGGGGACGCACGGCGGGCCGGTGCTCATCACCAACCCGTCTCCCGATGCGCGGTTCAGCGTCGACTGGACGACGATGCCCGAGGTGCTCGAGGACGCGGGCGTGTCGTGGAAGGTCTACACGCCACCAGGTCCGGCCTTCCGGGCGAGCTCCCCCGAGGTGTTGTTCGTTTCGGACGCCATCCTGCCGTACTTCTCCCAGTACTCGGACCCGAACTCGGCGCTCTACCAGAAGGCGTTCAACCCGACCTTCCCCGACACCTTCGCCCAGGATGTGCGGTCGGGGACCCTTCCCGAAGTGTCGTGGGTCATCCCACCGCTGGGCTACGACGAGCATCCGCCGGCACCGCCGGCCCTCGGGGCCTGGTTCATCGACCAGGTGCTCCAGACGCTGACCTCCGATGAGAACGTGTGGTCCAAGACGGTCCTGTTCGTCATGTACGACGAGAACGACGGGTTCTTCGACCATGTGGCACCTCTAGTGGCTCCCCCCGGCACGTCGGGGGAGTACCTGACCGTGCAGCCCCTTCCCGCCGACGCCCAAGGGGTGGCGGGGCCGCTCGGACTGGGGTTCCGGGTGCCGATGATCGTCGTCTCGCCCTTCAGCCGCGGGGGCTATGTCTCGTCGGAGACGTTCGACCACACCTCCCAGCTCCGGTTCCTCGAAGAGCGTTTCGGGGTGAGGGCGCCGAACATCTCGGCCTGGCGGCGCAGCACGGTCGGCAACCTCACCGGCACCCTGCGGATGGGCGGTGCGCAGACGTCGCCGCCGGTACTTCCGGCTACGTCCGACGACACCATGGCGTACGTCAACTCCCTCGGTTGCCAGGCCGGCGACATCCTCGAGGTCGACAGCAGCCAGCCTCCGTATCCGCTACCCGATCCGCAGGTCATGCCGACCCAGGAACCCGGCACTCCGAAGCGGGTCTGAACGAACACGCTCGACGGCGGCCGACCGGCCGAGCCCGGAGCAGCGGCATCAGGTCGGCCTGCGGCTGCCGTGTGGTCCCCCTGGTGTTCCGGCACGGCGTGGGGACGATCGCCGTGGGCTCCGGGTCGAACCCGGTAGCCTCGTCCTGATGGCCCTTCTCCCCGAGGACGTCGAGTTCGAGTCGGCTGGTTCGACCATCAGAGGGTGGCTCTTTCGCCCAGGGGTGTCGATACCAGGCCCGGCAGTCGTGATGGCGCACGGGCTGTCTGCCGTGAAAGAGATGTTCCTCGACGTCTATGCGGAGGCATTTGCCGGCGCGGGCATGACCACGTTGGTCTACGACCATTTCGGCTTCGGGGCGAGCGACGGGCAGCCCCGTCAGTCGCCGGCTCCCTCTCTCCAGCTGCAGGGCTACCGCGACGCCGTCGCCTGGTTGGGGCGTCAGCAGTTGGTGGATCCCGACCGCATCGGACTGTGGGGCTCGAGTCAGTCAGGGGGCGAGGTGATCACGCTCGCATCCCAGGAGATCCCCATCGCCTGTGCCGTGGCACAGGTGCCCTATCTGGGCGAAGGCGGGCCGGACCTGCCTGCGGGCGTGCTGGCCGAATTGACGAGCGCCCTGGAGGCCGGACGGGCCGACGCGACGGTTCCTGCGGTGACCGCGACCGCCGATGGAACCGGCGTGATGTACGAGGACGGCGCATTCGACTGGTTCACCCGGGTCGCGGCAGAACGAGCGCCGAGCTGGCGGAACGAACTCCTGGTCGGTGGTGTCGCGGAGCTCGCCGGCGAACGCCCCATCGACCGTCTCGGTGAGGTGCGATCCCCCTTGCTGCTCATCGTTGCGCCCGATGACCGGCTCACACCTCCCGGCCCCGCCGTGGCAATCGCGCCCGGGATGCCTGCCGTCGAGGTGGTCGAGATCCCCGGAGGCCATTTCGACGCCTACGAAGCGGGCTTCCAGGCCAGCTGCGGACCGGCCGTCGATTGGTTTCGCACCCATCTGGCATCCTGAGGTCGGCGCGTCGAGGCGACGCCGGGTCCGGTCGGGTTTCCGTCTTCGTCGGCTACTCCGGACCCCCGGGCTTGTTCCTGCGGCCGGGCGACGGCCTGGTGCGCGCCCCCCAACCTCCCGTCGGCCGTCGTCGCCCGAATAGTTCAATATATGTTGAGTTCGACGGGCGTTGACTCAGGGAGGGCGAGACCGTGTGGGCGATGATCGTCAAGGAGTTCCGGCAGCTCAAGCGGGACAGGCGGACGCTGGCGATGTTGATCGTCCTGCCCGTGCTGCTCCTCGTGATCTTCGGCTACGCGGCCAGGTTCGACGTCTCGAACGTCCCGACAGTCGTCGTCGGCCCCCAGGCCGAGCAGGTCGCCGCCCATCTCGGCGCCCCGTTCCGGGTCGTGGAGGTGGACCCGAGCGCCGGCAGGTCCGTGGCGGAGTCACGCCTGCAGGACGGCAAGGCCGTGGTCGGCGTGGTCACCGGGGGGAGCCCGATCCTCGTGCTCATGGACGGGACCCAGCTCTTCTCCGTGCGGACGGCCGAGGGTGCGCTCGGCCACGTGGCGCAGGCGACCCCGGCGGGCGGGGGGGCGGCCCCGGCGGCCCCGGTGGTCACGGTCCAGATCCTCTACGACCCGAACCTCACGACGTCGTGGATCATGATCCCGGGTCTCACCGGCCTGATCCTGTTGTTCATCGGCACCCTGGTCACGAGCCTCGGCATCGTGCGCGAGCGCCAATCCGGGACCATCGAGCAGCTTGCCGTCATGCCCTTCCGGCCCTGGGACGTCATCTTCGGGAAGATCGTCCCCTACCTGCTGGTCGCCTCGATCGACCTCATGATGATCGTCGTCGTCGGCATGCTGCTCTTCGGCGTCCCGTTCGTCGGCAGCGTCGCCACGTTCGTGCTGGGAGCGGTGCTGTTCCTGATGGTCACACTGGGCATGGGCGTGCTGATCTCGACCGTGTCGCAGAACCAGGGACAGGCCATCCAATTGGCCATCATGTTCCTGGTGCCCCAGGTCCTGCTGTCCGGCCTGATCTTCCCGATTTCGTCGATGGCTGCCGGGGTGCGGTGGATCGCCTACGTTCTCCCCCTGACCTACTTCATCCAGATCAGCCGCGGCGTGATGCTGAAGGACACGCCGATCACGGCGCTCTGGGAGCCGCTCGTGCTGCTCTCCGTGCTCGCGGTCGTCGTGCTCGGACTGGCGGTGCTCCGGTTCCGGCGTGACCTGGCGCCGAGCGACCGGCGTCGTCGGGGTAGCGAATCCGAGCCGGAGGGCGTGAAGCAATGACGTGGGGGCTGGAGGCCGCGAGCGTTCGCTTCGGCCCGCGGGTCGCACTCGACCAGGTGACGCTGACGGCGCGGCCATCGACCGTGGGCGTGGTCGTCGGTGGGGACGGAAGCGGGAAGTCCACGTGCCTCCGGGCACTGGTGGGACTCGTCCGACTGAGCGGCGGCACGGCCCGCCGACCGCCGAAGAGAGAGATCGGCTACGTCCCCGCCACGGCCGGCCTGTACCTCGACCTCACCGTGGAGGAGAACCTGGCGTTCTCCGGGAGCGCATACGGGGTGACCGGGCCGGAG
>JGI24140J50213_10001505_pt1 | contig 10090 bp, 6 predicted proteins | sample BarGraIncu00222A_FD_50213 | JGI IMG/M metagenome (IMG submission 50213) | reverse complement strand
GACAGGTTGTTGAGCGTGAACCCGAAGATCGACATGAAGAAGAACGTGCCGATCAGCGACACCGGTATGGCGACGATCGGGATGATCGCGGCGCGCCAGGTCTGCAGGAACAGGATGACCACAAGTACGACCAGGATGATCGCTTCGGCGATGGTCGTTTCGACAGCATCGACCGACTGCTGGATGAACTGCGTCGGGTTGTAGACGATGGTGTATTTCAGGCCCGGCGGGAACCGCTTGGAGAGATCTTCCATGGTTTTCTCGATCGACTTTGCGGTCGAAAGCGCGTTCGAGCCGGGCCGCTGGAAAATGCCGAGCGCGATCGCCGGATCGAGATCGAGATAGGAATTGGTCGAATAGTCCTGCGCCGCCAGTTCGACGGTCGCGATATCCTTCACCCGCACGATCGCATTGGCCGTCTGCTTGACGACGATTTTGCCGAACTCGTCCGGATCGGCGAGCCGGCCTTGCGTCTGCACCGAGATCTGGAACGCGCCCGGCTTGTCCATCGGCGGCTGGTTGAGCACGCCGGACGCGACCTGCACGTTCTGCCCCTGCAGCGCCGTCACCACGTCGCCCGCGGTCAGGCCGACCGACTGCAGGCGGTCGGGATCGAGCCAGATCCGCATCGCGTAATCGCGGCTGCCGAACACGATGAGCGAGCCGACGCCGTCGACGCGGGTCACCGCGTCGGTGATTTCCAGCGTCGCGTAGTTGGAAATGAACAGCGTGTCGCGCGACTTGTCCGGCGAATAAAGATGCACGACCATCATCAGGTCGGGCGAGCTCTTGGTTACCGTGACGCCGATGTTGCGCACGTCGGCCGGCAGGCGCGGCTGCGCGATGGCGACGCGGTTTTGCACCTGCACCTGCGCGATGTCGAGATTGGTGCCGATGTCGAAAGTGACCGAGATTGTGAACCGTCCATCCGCGGTCGAATTCGACGACAGATAGATCATGTTCTCGACGCCGTTGATCTGCTGCTCGATCGGCGTCACCACGGTCGAGGCGACGACGTCCGCGCTGGCGCCGGGATACTGGCCTGACACAGTGATGGTCGGCGGCGCGATCTCCGGATATTGCGCGACCGGCAGCCGCAAGAAGGCGACGCCGCCGAGGATCACGAATATGATCGAGACCACGGAGGCGAAGATCGGCCGATCGATAAAGAAATGCGAGATGCGCATCGGTTTCGGCCAGGGTTATTTCGGCGTCTGCGGCGGGCTCGCGCCTTGCGCCGGCGCGGCGCCCGGCTTGCCCTCTTCCTGCGGCGTGACCTTCTGGCCCGGTCGCGCGCGCAGCAATCCGTTCACGATCACGCGGTCGTCGGGGCTGAGGCCATTCTTGATCACCCGCAAATTGTCGGTGGTGGTCTGGCCAAGCGTCACATATTTTGGAACCACGGTATTGTCGGCATTGACCGCGAGAACGAATTTGCGCGCCTGCTCGGTGCCGATGGCCGCGTCCGGCACCAACAAGGCTTCATAGGACGGCGAGCCGGGCACCCGCACGCGGGCAAACATGCCGGGCGTGAAAATATTGTTGGGATTGGCGAACAGCGCGCGGCCGCGGATGGTACCGGTCGAACGGTCGATCGCATTGTCGACAAAATCCATGTCGCCGTTGTGCGCGAAATCTTGCTCGTCGATCAGCTTGAGCGCCACCTGCACGCCGGCGCTGCGGCTGGCGATGTCGTTTCCGGTCTTCGACATCCGCTCATAGCGCAGGAATGACGCCTCGTCGAAGGTGAACTCGAAATAGATCGGATCGGTCGACACGATGGTGGCGAGCAGCGTGGTGTTACCGGCCGTGCCGCCGGTCACCAGGTTGCCGGGCGAGACGCGGCGGTCGCCGATACGCCCGTTGACGGGCGCGCGCAATTCGGTGAATTCGATGTCGAGCTCGGCCTGGCGCACCGCCGCCTCGTTGTTGCTGACCGAGGCTTGCGCGTTGCGATAGGCCTGTGAACGCTGCTCGAAGGTCTGATCGGTGATGGTCTTGTCGCGCACCAGTTGCTGGCCGCGCGTGTAGTCGGCCTCGGTAAAGGTGAGATTGGATTTGGCCTGCGCCAGATTGGCGCGCGCCTGTTCGAGCGTGTTCTGGAACGGCCGCTTGTCGATGGTGAACAGCAGATCGCCCTGCTTGACGATCTGCCCGTCCTTGAAATGCACGCCCTCGAGATAGCCGGAGACGCGCGCACGCACCTCCACGGAATTAATCGCGGCGAAGCGGCCGACATATTCGTCNAAATCGGTGACCGTACGCTTGGCCGGCTTGGCGATGGTGACCGCCGGCGGCGGCGGGCCGCCCTGCTTCGGGCCTTCGCCGCAACTTGCAACCAAAGTTGCAAGCGCACACAATAAAACGATGTCGCGGCCGCCATGCATCAACGAAAATGATGGAATAGCCCGTACGGAATTCATGAAACCCTGCGATATCGGCCTACAACGAATAGCCCGGACCGTCCCCATAGCGTCGGCGGTCAGGTATGTCCACCGGGCCCGATCGGCAATAGGACCGCGAAAACGGAACTATGCATCAACCCCGCCGCCGGGCGCGAAATGCGGCGAGCCAGCGCGAGCCGAACAGAGCCAAGACGATGCCACCATAAACGCCGCCGCCGATCGCGGCCAGCAGCGCAAGGGTTGCGACATCGCGCAGCCGATCCCAGCCCGCAAACAGATGCGCGACCGGCGCGCTGCATAGCCACAGCGTAGCCGCCAGCACGAGGCCGGCACCCGCCAGCTTGATCGTCGATTGCCGCAGCCGCTCGTCGATATGGATATGGCCGGCCCGCGCTGCGAACCAGAGCACCAGACCGAGATTGATCCAGGCGCCGATCGAGGTCGCCAGCGCGAGGCCCACCTGCGCGAGCGGGCCCATCAACAGGAACTTGAAGGCGATATTGACGGCGGCGGCGGCGAGCGCCGCCTTCACCGGCGTCGCGGTGTCGCCGCGGGCAAGAAACGTCGCGACCGTGCTGCGGATCAGCACGAAAGGCAGCAATCCGCAGGCATAGGCCGCGAGTGTCTGGCCGGCGGCGACGGCATCGGCCGCGGTGAAGGCGCCGCGCATGAACAGCGCCCGCATGATCAGCTCGGGGATGACGAAGAAGGCTGCGAGACAGGGAATCGACAGCAGCAGCGTGAATTCAATCGCGCGGTTCTGCGCGCTGGCGGCGCCGGTATCGTCGCCGACGGCAAGGCGCCGCGACATTTCAGGCAATATGACGGTGCCGGCGGCAATGCCGATGACGCCGATCGGGAGCTGATCGATGCGGTCGGCGTAATAGAGCGCGGACAGCGCGCCGGCCGGCAGGAAGCTCGCGATGATGGTGTCGGCGAACAGCGCGAGCTGCACGCCCATGGAGCCGACCGTGGCCGGCCCGAGCGCGCGGAAGAATTTTCGTACGTCGGCGTCGAGTTGCGGCCAGCGTAGCGCCGCCCAGGCGCCAGCGCGGGCCGCGTCGCCGGCGACCAGCAGGAATTCGAGGACGCCGGCCACCAGCACGCCCCAGGCCGCGGCATGGCCGGCGGTCGGAAAGAATGCCGCCAACGCGAGCGCCACCACGATCGAGAGATTGAGCAGGATCGGCGCGGCGGCGGCGGCGGCGAAACGTTGCAGCGCGTTGAGGATGCCGCCGTAAAGTGTGACCAGCGTGATCAGCAGCAGATAGGGAAAAGTGATGCGTGTGAGATCGACCGCGAGCGCATAGCGCTCCGGATCGCGGGCGAAGCCTGGCGCCAGCACATCGATCACCGCCTGCGTAAACAACAAGGCTACCGCCAGCAACACGATCTGGCTGGCCAGCAACAGGGTGAATACGCGGTCAGCGAACAGCCCGGCGCGCTCAGGCCCGCCCTGCTCGCGAATGCGGGCATAGGCCGGAACGAACGCGGCGTTGAAGGCACCTTCGGCGAAGATGGCGCGGAAATGATTCGGCAGGCGCAGGGCGACAAAGAAGGCGTCGGCCACCGGCCCGGCACCGAGGATCGCAGCCAGGGCAATGTCGCGGGCGAATCCGGTGATGCGCGAAAGTAGCGTGAAACCACCGACTGTGAGCATGCGATCAATCATCATCAATCCTGCCGGGGCATGGGCTAGGTCGCCGCTGATCAAGGGGCTTGGACAACAAGCAACGATAGCGATAGCCAGATACGCCGAACTGCCTTAAGACGATTCCCGACCCGAACATAGCGCCCGGACGAGCCTCGCACGTGCATGATCCCGAAAAGTGGCAACCGGTTTTCGGAAAAGATCATGCACTAGCAAAATGTTAGGTACGGTATTCATTCAATCTGAATGGATCGGACTCTAGAACCATGCCCTCGCCGATCATTCCCATCCTGCTGGCCGGGGGCGCCGGGACCCGCCTTTGGCCGGTCTCGCGCGACGCCCTACCCAAGCAGTTCCTGCCCCTGGTCGGCGACCGCTCGACCTATCAGGAAACCCTGCTGCGCGTGCAGGACCCGATGTTCGGNCCCCCCATCGTCATCACCGGCCCGAACTTCCATTTCTTCGCCCGACGGCAGGCCGAGGAGGTCGGCGTCGAGGCGACGGTGGTGATCGAGCCGCTGCGGCGGGATTCGGGGCCGGCCATCGCGGCCGCCACCGCGGTGGCGCTCAAACGCGACCCCGACGCCGTGGTGCTGGCGCTCGCCGCCGACCACATCATCCTCGATGTGCCGCAGTTCCGCGCCACCTGCCTGGCCGGCCGCGAGGCCGCCGACGCCGGGCGTATCGTCACCTTCGGCATCAAACCGACCGAGCCGAAGACCAGCTACGGCTACATCCTGCCGGGCGCAGCCATCGGCAAGAACGGCGTGCACGCCGTCAAGAGCTTCGTCGAGAAGCCGGACGCCGCCACCGCCGCCCGCTATGTGCGCGACGGCTATCTGTGGAATTCCGGCAATTTCCTCTTCCGCGCCGACGTGCTGCTGTCCGAATTGGCCAGGCTCGAGCCGGCAATGACCGAGGCGATCGAGGCCGCGGTAGCGCAAGCCACCACCGACCTCGGCTTCCTGCGCCTGCAGCCGGAGGCTTTCGCGCGCGCGCCGCTCAAATCGATCGATTACGCGGTGATGGAAAAGACCGACCGCGCCGCGGTGGTGGCAGGCGACTTCCGCTGGTCGGACATCGGCAGCTGGGACGCGCTGTTCGACATCACGCCGCCTGACGCGGCGGGCAATGTCGTGCACGGGCCGGTGGTGACCATGGATGTCAGCGGCTGCGTCGTGCATTCGGACGGCCGGCTCACCGCCGTGGTCGGCGTCAAGGATCTGGTGGTGGTGAGCACGTCCGACGCGGTGATGGTCATCCCGCGTGCCCGCTCGCAAGAGGTGCGCGAGCTGGTGGCGAAGCTGAAGGCAGCCAAGCGCCCCGAGGCAACCGACCACAAGCGCGTGCACCGGCCATGGGGCTACTACGAGTCGATCGACATGGGCGAGCGCTTCCAGGTCAAGCGTATCGTCGTGATCCCCGGCGGCGTGCTGTCGCTGCAGAAGCACCGCCACCGCGCCGAGCACTGGGTGGTGGTGCGCGGCACCGCCGAGGTCACCATCGGCGACACGATTCAGGCCGTGCACGAAAACCAGTCGGTCTACATCCCGATCGGCAGCGTCCACCGCATGGCCAACAAGGGAAAAATCCCGCTCGAGTTGATCGAGGTGCAGACCGGCAGCTATCTCGGCGAGGACGACATCGAGCGCATCGAGGACATTTACAAACGCAGTTGATGCCGGCGCTTGAGTATTTATCGACTAATTCAAGCAGCCGTGACGACCGGCTTGGTCGCGGCTTTGTTGAATTGCTCGAACGCATCCAGTGCGTGATTGGCGTACATGACCGACGGGCCCGCACCCATGTAAACGGCCATGCCGAGCGTCTCTATTACTTCATCGCGAGATGCGCCTTGCTCCAACGCTGCCTTGACATGAAAGCCAATGCAGTCGTCGCACCGTGTCGCTACCGCAATGCCGAGAGCGATCAACTCTTTGGTCTTGCAGTCGAGCGCCTTGGGAGCGAGAGCCGCTTGCGCGAGACCGGAAAACGCCTTCATGACTTCGGGCGCGCCGCTTCGCAAAGTTCGCAATTGAGCATTCAGTTCTTTCGTGTGCTCCGGCCAATTCTTCATCCGCCGATCTCCATTGTAATGCGCTTCGCACAATTTCATATTCGCCAATCTATATATAATGACTTTGCTCTGCGCGATTTTGATTGAGATCAAATCAATCACGAATATCGCGTCGGATACGCCGCAGTTGCCTTACAAAATCTTCCGCTGCAGCAGCGCCTCGACGACTTCATTCGCGAGCCGATCGGCGTCCTTGCTCCCGGCCAAAAGATGCAGCTCGGGATTTTCCGGCATTTCGTATGGCTGATCCACGCCGGTGAAATTCTTGATTTCGCCGGCGAGCGCACGCCGATACAGACCCTTGGGATCGCGCGCGATACAGTCCTCGAGCGGCGTGTCGACAAAGACTTCGATAAATTCGTTACTGTCGAGCTGTTCCCGCACCATGCGTCGCTCGGCCCGAAACGGCGAGATAAACGAGCAAAGCACGATGAGACCGGCGTCGGTCATCAGCTTGGCTACCTCGCCGATACGACGGATGTTCTCGACCCGGTCGGGCTCGGTAAAGCCGAGGTCCCGGTTCAAGCCGTGCCGCACATTGTCGCCGTCGAGCAGGACGGTGTGAACACCACGTGCGTGCAGCGTGGCTTCCACAATATTCGCGATGGTCGACTTTCCGGCACCCGGCAGGCCGGTAAACCACAGCACCGCCGCCCGGTGATGCATGAGGTTCGATCGCTCGGCCTTGCTCACCGTCTGTTTCTGATGGTGGATATTGGTGGCCCGCCGCAAGGCGAAATCGATCATGCCGGCGGCGACGGTTTCATTGGTATATCGATCGATCAGGATGAAGGCGCCGGTGTCGCGGTTGTCCGCGTAGGCATCGAACGCGACCGCGCGGGCGACGGACAGATTGCACACGCCGATTTCGTTCAGCGCAAGCGTCTTGGCGGCAAGCTTCGACANCGTAGTAACNTCGATTTGATGCTTGAGCTCGGTCACGGTCGCCGCGATCGTGCAGCTATTGATTTTCATGAAATACGAACGCCCCGGGAACAGATGCTCGTTCGACATCCAGACCAGGTGGGCGACGAACTGGTCGGCGACCTGCGGGCGATCGCGCAACGCGGCAAACATGTCGCCGCGCGCAACGTCGATTTCATCGGCGAGCATGACGGTGACCGAATCCCGCGTCAGTACGGCGTCGAGATCGCCGCCAGCGCCGATAATCCGCTTGATCCTGGTGGTTTGCCCCGACGGCAGAATGGCGATTTCGTCGCCGGGCTTGGCGCTGCCGCTCACGATCGTGCCGGCAAAGCCGCGGAAATCGGAATTGGGCCGATTGACCCATTGCACCGGCATGCGAAACGGATTGCCGGCGCGCTCATCCTCGACGTCGACCGTTTCGAGATAGTCGAGCAGATGCGACCCGGAATACCAAGGCGTGCGCTCGCTGCGCGATGAGACATTGTCGCCGTAGCGCGCCGACACCGGGATCGCCCTGATGTCTTTGAAGCCAAGCGCGCCGGCAAAGCGACTAAAGCTCGACGCGATCTGCTCGAACACTGTGCGATCGAACCCGACGAGATCGATCTTGTTCACCGCAAGAACAACGTGGCGAATGCCCAGCAGGCTCGCAATGATCGCGTGGCGGTGGGTCTGGTTCAGCAGACCCTTGCGCGCATCCACCAGCAGAACCGCGAGGTCGGCATTGGACGCTCCCGTCGCCATGTTGCGGGTATATTGCTCGTGGCCCGGCGTGTCGGCGACGACGAAAGCGCGCCGCGGCGAGGCGAAATAGCGATAGGCGACGTCGATGGTGATGCCCTGCTCGCGCTCGGCTTCCAGGCCGTCGAGCAGCAGGGCGAAATCGACGTTCGCTCCGGTGCTGCCGTGTTTTTTCGAATCGCGCTCGAGCGCGGCCAGATGATCGTCGAAGATGAGGTTCTGTTCGTAGAGCAAGCGGCCGATCAAGGTGGACTTGCCGTCGTCGACCGAGCCGCAAGTGAGAAATCGCANGGCCGGTCGCGCGTCGGCGCTGTCGCGGCGCGCGGGGCGATCAATCGTTAATGGCGCGGGACCGCTCATCAGAAATATCCCTCGCGCTTTTTCTTCTCCATCGAGCCAGCCTCGTCGTGGTCGATGACGCGGCCCTGCCGTTCCGAGCTGGTCGAACCACGCATTTCCGCGATGATCGCGTCCAGCGTCTCGGCGCTCGATTGGATCGCGCCGGTCAACGGATANCAACCCAGCGTGCGGAANCGAANCTGCATCATCCGCGGCTTCTCNCCGGGCGCGAGCGGCAGGCGATCATCATCGACCATGATCAGCGTGCCGTCGCGCTGCACGACCGGACGCTGCTTGGCGAAATACAAGGGCACAACCGGAATGTTCTCGGCCCTGATGTATTCCCACACGTCGAGTTCGGTCCAATTGGACAACGGAAACACCCGCATGGATTCGCCCGCCTTGATACGGGTATTGAACAATTGCCACAGCTCGGGCCGCTGATTGCGCGGGTCCCAGCCATGGCTNGCGGAGCGGTGCGAGAAAATGCGCTCCTTGGCGCGGCTCTTTTCCTCATCGCGCCGCGCCCCNCCGAAAGCGGCGTCGAAGCGCCACTTGTCCAAGGCCTGGCGCAGGCCTTCCGTTTTCATCACTTGGGTGTGGATCGCCGAGCCCGAGGATACCGGCGAAATACCCCGAGCAAGTCCTTCCTCGTTGACGTGTACGAGCATGTCCATGCCCAAACGGCGGGCGGTTTCGTCGCGAAATGTGATCATCTCGCGGAATTTCCAGGTCGTATCGACGTGAAGCAGCGGGAATGGCGGCTTGCCCGGATGAAACGCCTTTTGCGCGACGTGCAGCAGCGCGCTCGAATCCTTGCCCATCGAATAGAGCATCACGGGATTGCGGAATTCGCTGACGACCTCGCGCATAATATAGATCGCCTCGGCCTCGAGCCGACGCAGACGAATATTCTGGTGACGCCATTCCATCTGATGAATCCGAGCCCTTTGCCCGGTAGTGCTACTTCATTTCGAACGTTTTCGGGAGCAACTGATATTTCAATTTTGCAAGCAATACAGGAAAAATAGCCTCTAAACCCTCACGACACTAGTGCGCGGCGCGCGGCGTCGATGATGCGGTCCTGCGTCGGGGCGTCGAGATAGGCATGCATGGGCAGGCTGATGACTTCGGCGGCCAGCCGATCGCTCACTGCCACGCCGCCCTCGCCCACCGGGTAGTGCTTGTAGGCCTGCTGCCGGTGCAGCGGGATCGGGTAATAGATCGCCGTGGGAATGCCCTCGGCCTTGAGCGCGGCCGCCAGTTTGTCGCGCCGGCCGCCGGCGACGCGAATGGTGTATTGCGCCCACACCGAGGTCGAACCCGCCGGCACCGTCGGCGTTATCGCGATGCCGGCAAGCCCCTCGCTGTAACGGCGGGCCACGCGGTCGCGGGCTTCGATCTCGTCCGGAAATATTTTCAGCTTTTCGATCAGGATCGCGGCCTGGATGGTATCGAGCCGGGAAGCAAGCCCAATGCGNATATTGTCGTATCGATNGCTACCCTGCCCGTGCATGCGCAGGCTGCGCAAGACATCGGCCATCTCGTCGTCGTCGGTGATCACTGCGCCACCNTCACCGTAACAGCCGAGCGGCTTNGCCGGGAAAAAACTAGTCGCGGTGGCGTGGCCGAAGGTGCCGAGCCTGCGGTTATTGAATGTCGCACCGAAGGCCTGCGCCGCATCGTCCAGGATGAACAGGTTCGCTTTTTCAGCAGCGGCCGCCACCGCAGTATGGTNGGCCGCCAATCCGAACAGATCGACCGGGATGACCGCCTTCGGCGTGAGCCCTGCACTTTTTGCCGTCGCAATAGCGCCCGCGATTCTGTTCGCGTCGATATTGAACGTGGCGGCGTCAACATCGACGAAAACCGGCGTCGCGCCCACCAGCGCCGCCACTTCGGCGGTCGCGCAAAATGTGAATGACGGACAAATCACCGCGTCGCCCGGCC
>JGI24140J50213_10001503_pt1 | contig 10092 bp, 6 predicted proteins | sample BarGraIncu00222A_FD_50213 | JGI IMG/M metagenome (IMG submission 50213) | reverse complement strand
CCTGCGGCGCTATGTGGTGCGCCTCGGTGACCTCGCCCGCAACGGCGCCGCCGACCCGCGCGACCTGATCGGTCCGGTGGTCGACCGGATTCTCGACCTGCGCGTCCAGATGCGTGGTTCCGGGGAGTACGCGCTCGCCGACAAGCTGCGCGAGGCGCTCGTGGAGGCCGGCATCGAGGTGCACGACACGCCGGAGGGTTCCACCTGGGATTTCGCCGCAACCGCGACCGAGTGACCGCGCGACCCGGTCAGGCGGTTGCCTCACCTCGGGCTTCGGGAAGGAGGCCCATCTCACGCGGCCGGCCGAGCCAGTACCCCTGACCCGCGGTGACCCCGAGAGCCGCGAGCCGGTCGGCCGTCGCCTCATCCTCGATGCCCTCGGCGATGACCGTCGATCCGGAGCTGCGCGCGTAGGCGACGGTCGCCTCGATGACCGCCCGTGCCCCGCGCTCGACGCAGCTCTGAGTGATGCTCTTCGCCACCTTGACGAACTCCGGGACCGCCGCGGCGAGCAGCTCGAGGGTGGAGTGGCCTTCGCCGATGTCGTCGAGCGCGAACTGGAATCCATGCTCGCGATAGCTGGCGAGAACCAGACGAAGCCGTTGCTGGTCGGCGATCGACTCCCGCTCCGTGATCTCGAGAACGATGGTCTCCGGGTCGCGCTCCGCCCACCGGGCGAGCAGGAGCATGTGGTCGACCGGGTGGAGCGGATCGAGGAGCATCGCCGCCGAGACGTTGAGGAACAGCGGGTCCGACTCGGGCAGTCCCGCCGACGCCGCCATGGCGATTCGCCTGCAGATCCAGTCGATCTCCTTGGTGACGCCACGGCGGTGGGCAAGCGCGAAGACATCCTCGACGCCGTCGACCGGGTCTCGGAGGCCGGGCACGCGCGCGAGTGCCTCCCAGCCGATGGCTCGGTGGTCGCTCAGGAGCACGATGGGCTGGAACATCGCCTGGATCACCCGTTGCTTGCTGAGGATCGCGTCCAGCATCGCGCCGGCGTCGCCACCGCCGCGCACCAGGCTCGGCAGGGAGCGGTCACCGGCCACGACGACCCGATCGCGACCGTCCTTCTTGGCCTTGGAGAGGGCTTCATCCGCGGCGAGCCAGAGCGCGTGCACACCGCCGCCTCCGGCGGCGACACCGGCGCTGATCCGCGCCCGGCCGTGAGGCAGCGCGACCCCGTGCAGCGAGACTCGCATCCGCTCGGCGATCGCCACCGCCTCTGCTTCGGTGGTTGCATCCATGATTGACACAAACTCGTCGCCGCCGATGCGAAGCAGCTGATCGCCCACTCGCAGCTGTGCTCGGAGGGTGCGCGCCACCTCGATGAGCAGCATATCGCCGGCCTCATGCCCGAACTCATCGTTGATCGGCTTGAGGTGGTCGACGTCGATGGCGATCACGGCTGTGGCGCCGGTCAGCTCACCGAGTCGCTCCTCGAAGGCGCGCCGGTTGCCGACCTTCGTCAGGGGGTCGGTGGTCGCGTGCAGCGCCTTCTCCTCGAAGAGCCCCGCACGAGCGACCGCCACCGCGGCCTCGTCGGCGATCGCCTGCACGACGGTCAGATCGTCGAAATCCCAGGCTCCGCGGCGCGCATGTGAGATGAGCACGAGGACGCCGATGACGCGGCCTCCGGCGGCGCGCAAGGGGGCCGCGACGACGCTTCGGGAACGGCGCCCGCCGCCCAGGTCCTCGAGCTCGTCGAGACGCGAGTTGGGCATCGACGCGTATGCCTGCTTGATGTCGCGGGGGGTGCGGAGCAGGCAGGGCTCGCCGGTGGAGTACACGCGTCCGATGACCCCCTCGCCCGGCGCCATGATCACCATCGGTCCCGCAGCGGGAGACACGCCCGCCGGACCGAGGATGAGCGGGAGCGTCGCCAGCCCACCCGAAGGCGCATCGAAGAGCAGGACCCGTCCCCAGGTCGCGTCGGGGTAGCTCTCATGACAGCCCCCGAGCACGGCGGCCGCGACCTCCCCCGAGTCCGTGGTCAGCCCCAGCCTTCGGGCGACATCGGCAACGGCACGAAGCCGCCGTGTCTGGGCCTGATAATGGCGATCGGTCAGGGACCAGTTGGAGTACGCCAGGACGACGACCCCGACCATCAGGGCGTCAACCTGGATGAGCTGATTGACTCCGTAGATCGGTGCGAGCCCGGCCCACCACCAGACCAGCGCGAGCCCGCCGCAGGACGCCGCGAGGATGGTCCAGAGTGCCGCCGCGCGCGCGGAGGGGTCGACCGTCAGGAGCACCGCAACGAAGCCGAGCACGATGAGCGGCACGGGATGGGTCAGCCTTGGAGCTGACACGCCCAGGATCAGCGTGCACAACCCGACGGACGTGAGCCCCTGCACCAGCGTGGCGATCGATCGGCTGACCCGGGCTGCTCGACGCAACCGAATCGTGATCTCGAGCATCACGGCCGCTACGACCACGACCTCGATCTCCACGAGGATCATCCGCGGCGGGAGCGAGGAATCCACCAGTTGCCAGCTGGTGATACCGAGCAGCACCCCCGTCGCGAAGATCGGCAACCAGCGCCGCGCGGCGCTCTCGTTATGCATGAACCCTCTCGACACAGAGCGTAGATCGAGCCGTGCCGCGAGAAATGGGCGTGACAGCCTTGTGTCCGCTTCCTCAGAGGTCAGGGGTTTCGCACGGACAGCGATCCGGTGAGCGCCTGGCCGATCACCTGCTTCCCGTTCATGGGCGACAGGACCAGCTGCGCAGAACCCGCAGCTCCGGCGTCGAAGAACAGTTGCACGGGTGCGCTCGACTGGCTGGTCAGCTCACCGCCGCACGCCTTGCCGTTGATGAACGCCTCCCTGTCGATGTTCTGAAAGATGGCGTCAACCGGGGTCAGCGGCCCCTGCACGAGGGCGCCCACGCAGACCTGACCGATGACAGGGTCACCGATGTTGTCCACTGAGACGTCGATCTCCAGCTGCTTGCCGGCGGTTGCCGTGCTCGGAATGACGCCGCTGAGATCCGCCATTGCGGGACCCGCTGTCGCGAACAGCGGCGTGATGACCCCGAGGAAGAGACCGAGGAGCACGACACCGACGACGACGAGAAAGACAGTCCTCGGGTTGGCGTTGAACCAGCTCCTAATGGCGGCGAACACCCCCGCCTCAGATCGTGGCCGGTGGTTGGTATTCGCCGAACACGCTGCGCAACGCGCCGCAGATCTCCCCAAGGGTTGCCTCCGCTCGCACCGCGTCGAGGATCCGCGGCATCAGGGTCTCGTCAGACGTGGCCGCCCGTTTGACGGCGGCGATCGCTGTTTGGACGGCCGCCGGGTCGCGCCCGGCGCGATGCCGCGCCAGCCGCGCGGCCTGCTCAGCCATCGCTCGCTTGTCCGGACGGAACAGCAGCGGCGCACCCCCCTCCTCCGTCTCGGTGTACCGGTTGACACCGACGATGACCTTGTCGCCGACTGCGATCGCCCGCTCCGTCCGGTATGCCTCGTCCTGGATGTGCTGCTGCATCCACCCGGTCTCGATACAAGCGACCGCACCGCCGAGCGAATCCACCTCATCCAGGAGCCGCTGGGCTTCACGTTCGAGCTCGTCGGTCAGCCATTCGACGTAATAGGAGCCACCCAACGGATCGACCGTGTTGGTCACCCCGGTCTCCTCGGCGATGATCTGCTGAGTGCGCACGGCGATGCGCTGCGCTTTCTCGGTCGGGATGGAGAGGGCTTCGTCATAGCAGGAGAGCGCGAGTGACTGAACGCCGCCGAGCACCGCGGCGAGCGCCTCGATGGACGCGCGAACGATGTTGTTCTCGGGTTGCTGTGCCGTCAGGGTCGAGCCGCCCGTCTGCGTGTGGGTTCGGAGCATGAGGGAACGTTGATCGCGTGCGCCGAAGCGTCGTGCCATGATCCGCGACCACATCCGCCGGAGCGCGCGGTACTTTGCGATCTCCTCGAAGAAATCGATGTGGGTGTTGAAGATCCACGAGAGTTTCGGCGCGAAGTCGTCAACGCCGACACCGAGGTCGATGGACGCCTGCACGTAGGCGCACGCATTCGCGAGGGCGAACGCCATCTCCTGGACGGCGGTGCTCCCCGCTTCACGGATGTGGTATCCCGAAAGCGAGATGGGGTTGAATTTGGGCGCATTCACCGTGCACCACGCGATCAGGTCTGCCGCGAGGCGCAAGGACGGTCGCGGCGGATAGATGAACGTCCCCCGAGCGATGTACTCCTTGAGCACATCGTTCTGCACCGTGCCCATGATGGATGCAACGTCGAGGCCCTGGCGCTCAGCGGCGACGACGTACATGGCGACGAGCACCGGNGCCGGAGCGTTGATGGTCATCGAGGTGCTGACCGCACTGAGCGGAATGCTCTCGAACAGGTCCTCCATGTCGCGCACCGAGTCGATGGCGACACCGACCTGGCCGACCTCGCCGGCGCTGCGCGGATCGTCGCTGTCGAGCCCCATCTGCGTCGGAAGGTCAAAGGCCACCGAAAGGCCCGACTGGCCCTGGGCGAGCAGGTAGCGGAACCGCGCATTGGCGTCGCCCGCGGTGCCGTAGCCCGCGTACTGACGGATGCTCCACAGGCGGCCCCGGTACATCGTCGGCTGGATGCCGCGGGTGAACGGCGGCACACCAGGGAAGCCCTCATCTCGATTTGGGTGGTGCCGGATCAGGTCGGCCTGCGTATAGAGCGGGGCCACGGGGATGCCGCTCGCCGTCTCGAAAGGATCCTTGCGCTCCCCCCGCGCGCGCGCCGGCTCGAGAATCGAGTCCTGCCAGTCGAGGAGTGCCTTGACGAAGTCGGGTTCTCCTTCCTCCACCGTGACGGTCGACGGCATATCCCGCTCGGTGACCATCGCCGCAGCATATCGCTGTGTCACGAGCGCGCGAACTCGTCGTCCGGTGTCCGGAACCTGTGCAACACTCCCCGCGATGGCCCTTCCGGTGACCCAGCTGCTCGTTGAGGACTCAGCGGCCGGCCTCGCAAACGGTGGTTGGCGATATACGCAACGGCAGCTGTACTACGCCACGTGCGCTCGCGCGGAAACCAAGCCCTCTGACGCTGCATCCAACGGCGAGATCGCACTCGGCGTGCTGATGGTCCTGGTCGGATTGATCTTCATCGGGATCAAGGTCATCTTCGCGTTGTTGGTGACGCTCGGCGTGGCGCTCGTCCTTGCCGGAATCCTGGGGCGGACGCGCCGTCCGAGGCTGATCGGGCGGCTGCTTGCGCTGTCATTCGACGAGTTTCTCAGTCGTTTCGGATCCCTCCAACTCGACGGCCTGATTCCTCCTGACACCGCTCTGGTCGCGACCAACGCCGAAGCGCCGACAACGATCGTCACCGACTCGCGCGACACGGCGGCGATGATCGCCGCGAACGCCGAGCGTGCAACCCTCTCAGCAATCAGCCTGGTCGTCGCGAGCGATGGGCCGACACCTGCGCCAGGCAGCCGAGTGATCGTGGTGCACGACGCGTCTCCACGCGGATGCGCCCTGGTGCAGGATCTCCGCGATTCAGGTGTCGACGTGGTTGACGGTGGGCTTCGCCCTCGAGATGTCGACGGGCCGGCGCATCAGGTCATCGAGGGTGCCCCGGCCCGCCTCCCCCGCGACCTCAGCGCGCTCTTGGAACGCGACGAGATCGACTGGCTCCTCAGCGGCCGTCGTGTTGAGTTGAGCACGCTGCCGCCGGAGGTCGCGATGGACCGGGTGCGTGCCGCCCTCAGTCAGGCTTTGGCGCCTCTCGGCGATGCCCCTCCGCAAGCTCGCTGAGCATCTCAGGAGACAGCTCGGCACCTGATGCCGCCGCGACCTTGCAGAGCGTGAGCGCGCGCAGCGTCGCTGTGCGGCGGCCGCCCTCGAGCAGTGCGCGCTCGCCCAGCACCGCTCCCGGTCCGACCTGCGCCACCGAGGCACCGTCGACCTCGACCGCGAGCACCCCGTCGAGGAGGACGTACATATCCGTCCCCTCGCCGCCCTGCTCCACCAGGGTGGCACCCTCAGTGACGGTCAGGATTCGTGGCGTCACGCCTCCGCGCATGATGCGCAGCGACAGCTCCCGTTCCAGCGCCGTCTCGACGTGCGTGACCAGCGCAGGGGAATCCTCATCGCCCCACGGCGTGTGCTTCCCAAAGGCGTGCTGGTACCAGCGCTTGAAATCGACCAGCCCGGACTTCTCGGCGAGGTTGCGGTCGCCGCCGTAGACCCAGTGGCGCGGGAAGGGGCTCGCCCCGGTCAGCTCGTGAGAGGACGTGCCGTCGGAATACAGGGTCAGCGTCAGGCTTGTCCATGCGAGCGGAGCGGCGAGCTGGACGAAGGGCGGACGGTTCACTCTCCGAGGCGCCGGGACACCGGTCCGGCCTCCCGCGGTCTGGGCGAAACGAACCCAGCCGTCGCCGGTCTCAGGTGCCGCATGCCTGTCGGGGAACGCAACCGCAGCGAAGGTCATGCCCCGGCCGCCGAGGCGGATCGTGGTCGAGCCGATCTGGCCGCCACCGCCCTGGCCGTGTCCGACGATCCGGCCACCATCGACCTCGATCCACCCGCTCAGGTGATTGGCGAATCGAAATCGATCGGCCTCCTGGAGGGCGACGAGCGAGTCGATGTGATCCGGCGGTGGGTCGTCGTAGTGCGCGAGGCCCATCTCGAAGGGGACCTTGGTGACCCCGGCGACGGCCTCGGATGGAATCCACGAAATTGACGTGACCGACGATTCGATGCGCATGTGCTACCTCCGTGGCGCTGATGATCGCTCGCTTGTCGGCCGCGGTCGAGGGTGTCGGGACCACTGCTCGCGGTGAGGACCACCCCCAAGGAACGTGGTGGCAGCCCCCTTTCGTCTGCGGCTGCACTGACTACAGTTGCCCCATGGCCATGGAGCAGTCCATTCGCGTCGTGCTGGCGGATGACAACCTGATCGTCCGCGAGGGGGTGCGCGCGCTGCTCTCCATCTCCGGAGACGTGGAGGTCGTCGGCGTCGCGGGCGACTACGACGAGCTGCTGGCCGGAGCGGCCGAGCACGTGCCCCAGGTCGTGGTGACCGACATCCGCATGCCTCCCGATTTCACCGATGAAGGGATTCGCGCCGCGCGAATCGTCCGCAAACAGCATCCCGGAACCGGGATCGTGATCCTTTCCCAGTACGACGAGCCCGAATACGCGATCTCCCTGCTGAGCGAGGGCGCTGCCGGCTACGCGTATCTGCTCAAGGACCGCGTCGCGGAGGGCGATCAACTGGCGCGAGCGGTCCGTGAGGTGAGCACGGGAGGATCGATGCTCGACCCCCGCATCGTCGATGCGCTCACGCGACCGGTGAGCGATGCGGGCGGTCTGACGAATGTCGAGGAACGGCTGCTGCGCATGGTCGCGGAGGGCAAGCCCATCAAGGCGATCGCCGCCTCAATGCACGCCACGCCGGCATCGGTCGCCGACGACGTCGAGCAACTGTTTCTCAAGCTCGCGCAACAGGCGAGTGCCGGAACCCAGGGCGCGCTCGAGCGCTTGCGCCTGCTGCACAAGGTGATCATCGATCGCGAGGAGCAGGGGGAGAGCCTGAGCAGGATGCTCCCAGGTGGAATCGCGCAGCAGATGCGTGAGAACGGCGTGCAGCCGGGCAAGACGGAGCGCCTCACGGTGACCGTGCTGATGTCCGACATCCGCGCGTATTCGACGATCGCCGAGGCGTCGGATCCATCGGTGCTCGCGGGTCAGCTGAACGAGCATCGCGCCGCGATGAACCACGCGGTGCTCGCCGAGGGCGGAACGGTGATGCAGTTCGTCGGCGACGCGGTGATGGCGGTGTTCGGCGCGCCTTTTCCGCAGCCAGATCATGCGCAGCGGGCGCTCGCGGCGGCACTGGCGATGCACGATGCGCAGCGCGATGTGAATGAGCGCTGGAAGGCGCGCACCCTGCCCCCCTTCTTCCTCGGCATCGGGCTTTCGACCGGTGACGTGGCTGCCGCGCTGCTCGGCTCTGAGGAACGCCTCGAGTACTCACTCGTGGGCGACGCCGTAAACCTGGCCCAACGCCTGCAGCAATGGGGCGAGGGTGGGCAGACGGTGTTGAGCGAACCCACCTACGACGCTCTGGTTGAGAAGCCCGATGCGGAGCGAATCGAGCCGGCGCTGGTCAAGGGACGTCAAACGCCGGTGGGCGCGTACAGGGTGGGAGCCATCGCGTCGTGAGTCAACGCACTGCCACGCGGATGGCGTGCAGCGTTGGGATCATCTGCCTGGCGTGTGTCATCGCAAGCCTGGTGCTGCTCGTCCTTGACTGGAAGGCGATCGACTCGCCATTTACGTCGCAGGCACCGTGGACCGCGAACGCGATCATCGTCGGCGCCCTTGGCGTTCTGATTGTCACTCGCCGTGCAAGGAACCCAATTGGCTGGCTGCTGCTGGCAATCGCATTCGGCAACGCGACCAACGTGCTCGCATTCTTCATCGCTATTCGCGGGCTGCTGACCGGCGCGTCCCCAACTGGTTGGGTCGAGTGGCCCACATGGTTCTACAGCCAGACCGGGGGGATCGGCGCGTTCCTGCTCGTCTTCTTGATCTTCTTCTTCCCAAGTGGCAAGTTGCCGAGCCCGAGGTGGCGGTGGGTGGCATGGACCGCTCTGGTCGCTTCGCTGGTGCTCGTGGCAGGATCCATGATCTCTCCCGCCACGACCCAGCTTTCACCGCGATTGCCCAGCATTCCCAATCCGATCGTCGTGCCGGCGCTCGGCGGAATTAGCAACGGCACCATCTTCACCATCGCGCCGCTGGTGCTCATTGTCGTGGCTTTGACTGCGGTGGTGGTGCGCCTGCGCAAGTCTCGAGGTGTGGATCGCAGCCAGTTGCGTTGGTTCGCATACGTCGCTGTCGGTTCTCTCATCGTCGTTGTGGCCGGGTATCCAGTGGGTGTGTTGAACAGCTCGGTCGGGAACGACCTCAGCGGCGCCGGTTTTGCTCTGGGGCTCGCTCTCGCGATTCCGGTGACGATCGGGTTGGCGGTGATGAGGTACGGGCTGTACGACATCGACGTGTTCATCAGCCGGACGCTCGTGTACGGGTCGCTGGCCGTGTTCATCACAGCGGTGTACGTGGGTATCGCGGTCGGGATCGGGACACTGGTGGGGAGTGGTGGCAAGCCCAACCTCGCGCTGTCGATCCTGGCTACGGCGATCGTTGCGCTTGGATTCCAACCGCTGCGCGAGCGCATTCAGAAGGTGGCGAACCGCCTCGTGTACGGAAGGCGGGCAACGCCGTACGAGGTGCTGAGTGAATTCTCGGGTCGCGTTGCGGAGACGTACGCCGCGGATGAGGTGCTGCCGCGGATGGCGCAGGTGCTTCAGGAGGGGACCGGCGCGGAATCGGCGACAGTATGGCTGCGCGGGACAGCGGAATTGCGTCCTGCTGCGACGTTTCCAAACGGAGAAAGGGACCAGCAGGCGTTGTTCATGAGCAATGGCACATTGCCTGCGATCGAGGATGCGACCCGATCGGTCGAGGTGCGCCATCAGGGCGAGCTGCTGGGCGCGCTGAGCGTGAGCAAGCGTCGTGGGGAGACGCTGACGCCGATCGAGGAAAAGCTCGTGGACGACCTGGCGCATCAGGCTGGACTGGTGCTCAAGAACGTGGGGCTCAGCGCCGACCTCCAGGCGCGGCTCGACGAGCTGCGCGCATCTCGACAGCGACTGGTCAGCGCCCAGGACCTCGAACGCCGCCGGCTGGAACGCAACCTCCACGACGGAGCACAGCAGCACCTGGTGGCGTTGAAGGTCAAGCTGGGACTTGCGGAAATCCTGCTGAGCCGAGACCCCGAGAAGGCCAGGACAACACTGGAGCAGCTCAAGGGTGACGCCGACGAGGCGCTCGAGACGCTGCGAGATCTGGCCCGGGGCATCTATCCCCCGCTGCTCGCCGAAANGGGCCTGGTTGTGGCGTTGCAGTCGCAGGCGCGCAAGTCCACGGTTCCGGTCAATGTGATTGGCGAGGGGGTTGAGCGCTACGCGCAGGACGTGGAGGCCACGGCTTATTTCTGCGTGCTCGAGGCGCTCCAGAACGTCGAGAAGTACGCCGGCGCGTCGACTGTGGTCGTTCGTCTGCACGGTGACGCGA
>JGI24140J50213_10001501_pt1 | contig 10096 bp, 8 predicted proteins | sample BarGraIncu00222A_FD_50213 | JGI IMG/M metagenome (IMG submission 50213) | reverse complement strand
ACCTCCTTAAAATTTGCCTGATATTCTGAATGGTTCAGGCCTGTCATTAATCTTTGCATTTCTGTGTAGAGCTTTTTCCGTATCCGGTGAAGTTTTACTTTTACGTTGGCTACCGTGAGTCCTGTGATTGCACTGATATCTTCGATCGAGTGATCATTTTGATAGAACAAAGATACGATTACATTTTCATCCTCTGGCAGACTTTTCAGCGCTCTCTGTAGTAATTCGAATTGATCGGGTTCTTCAATGAGGAAAAAACTATGGTCTATGCTGTCTTCCGAATAGTTGTTAATAATCGAATCTTCAAGTGGTGCAACCACCAGTTTCTTTTTCCTTACCTTGCTGATGGACGAATTATAAACGATCCGGTAAAGCCAGGTAGAGAATTTAGCCTCATTTTTAAAACCCGATAGCGACTGGTATGCTTTTACGAACGAATCCTGGGCAATTTCCTCTGCATCCTCTCTGTTGTGAACTATTTTGAGGGCAATGGATAACACCATATCCTTATGCTTTTCGACGAGAAATGCATAAGCCCGGGCGTTACCCGATATGATTTGTTGTAAGTAAAAAATGTCGGTCTCGAATTTCATACAAACCTTTGACGACGATCAGGTAAATTGGTTACATGATAACACAAATTTAATCAACTTTTGCCCGTAATCTTTTTGTTTCCAAAAATTTAACATTTCCATGTCGATTATAATGGGTTAAGTGTAACCTTAATCAATAAATGACGTCAAAAGCATAAATAAAAACATTTAAAAATCTGTATTATGGAAGGAGTTGTAATAACCTTGGGATTGTTCGCGTTGATATACGGAATCGTACGTTTGGGGATGACTAAGAAAGAGCACCTTATGTTGATCCAGGCCGGATTGGATCCTGCCACATTCGAAAAAAATTCAAAGCCAACACTTTCGACTGCAAAATTAGGAATGCTTCTGGTTGCAGTTGGTCTGGGAATCTTGCTGGCCAATATCATTGTCGGGTTTAACTGGATGGATCGCGATGCGGCCTACTTCTCACTGGTCTTCATCTTTGGAGGCGCCAGTTTATTGGTTTCCTTCTTTATGGAGCGCAAACAAATTAATGAAATTTTACCCGAAGAGCCTAAGAAGGACGAAAAGACAGAGGTCTAAAAATTCTATTGATATTGATCCCCTATGGCCAAATTTGTTTCATTCCCCATAGGGGATGAATATCAATAGAAAACAAAACCAACACATCATTTCCCTGTAGGGATCAACTACACCGCCGTTTTATCAATAGGCGGTGTTTGTTTTTGTAGCGTATATGTACTCAATATCTGATAAATCGGCCCCTCTTTCAGCAAAATGCTTTCGATCAGACTGAAACTGCAGACCTCCTGCTTCATGATTTCTATTTCCCTAAAATCATTGAGGATCCTTTGAAACAACTTCCCATCCTTCAATTGCTTAATCCGGGATAGTGTGAGGTGTGGAACATAATTTTGCCGGTCCGGATATAACCCGACTTTGGTCAGATCCAGCTCAATCCTGGTATGCAGATGTGTCAGGAATTCATTGTGATCAATACCAAACCAAACCACCCGTGGATTGTAAGAACTACCAAAGACCCCCGTATTCCTGATGTTCAGCGTAAATGCCTTTGCTGTCCCTGCGCTTTTTTGCATCATCTTATCGATATCAGCGATCTTGCTTTCCTCCGTATCACCCAGGAAACGTAAAGTCAGATGTAACTTGTCAGGTTCTACAAAACGCAGTTTTTCATAGCTCAGCTTTGAAATCAGATCGTTGTAAACATCTAAGAAAGCCTTATTAGGTTCAATCTTAATGGCAATAAAGAGTCTTTTCATCACAATATCATTTGTTGCATAACCCTGGTTGGCCCGGTTACAGGGCGAAACCTATTTATAAGCCAGCGGAATCTAACAGCTTAAATGTGGCATTGTTCATGTTTTTCAGACAAAGTATTGGTGCAGGGACGAATTATTAAGAGACAAAGGTATAAAATATTGTGTGTCAGGAAATGCAGAAATAAGTCAATCAATAGTAGGTTTATTCAATAGATTTTAACTATTTTTGCTGTCCCTAACAAACCCGGGGTGTTAGCTCAGTTGGCTAGAGCGTTTGACTGGCAGTCAAAAGGTCATTGGTTCGATTCCTATACGCTCCACGGTTAAATTCAAAACCCGTACAAATGCTCTGTTTGTATGGGTTTTCTTTTTTGTCATTCTAAAGTTCCCCCGGTTTCAACCCTGCCCCCGAAAAACGGATCATTCAGTAAAGTTTGGGGGTAGAATTTTATTTATTTATTTATCATTATTCTTTATTGAACCGGTTTAGTCTTTATTGATGACTCCCGGATCACTAGCGGTTATCTACCGATTATCGGGTCCTGGTTTGATAGTCATCCGGGAGTCATACTTTCAGATTATTCGGGTAATCCATTTAGAAAATTTGGTTGAGCCATATCCCTAATTTATTGGGGTGTTGCATAGGAATTAAATGTCAAGGTAAATTTCAATAAATATTGCATAATTACACCCGATTATACAATTGTATAATCAAGATGGTTTAATTTAAAATAGGATTCAGCTTTTGTCCGGTCACGGGCAAATCCCAGGATAAATCCGCCACCGCCAGAACCACATAGTTTTAGTGTAAAATCTCCGCTCTTAATACCATGATCAAATGAAGCTCTCATTTCCAGAGGAATCATCTCTTTAAAATAAGTGAACTGAAACAGGGAGTAATTAATCATCAATTGATCAAAACACCCAAAATCAGCATTTTGGATTGTTTCAATTGTTGAATTAATGAGAGGGATATACTCCTGATCAATTATTCTTTTAAAATCAGGCTGCTTGTATCGGTTCAAAAAAGAACTCACCAGCAGATCGGTTTTTCCCATTGAATGGGTATTAATCAAAAAAAGCGTATAAATCTTTGAAAAGAGAGAAAGAGCAACCATGGTGATGAACGAGGTGTTGCTCCCAATGAGAACCGGCTTTTTCAACAAGGAGACCAGTGGATCGATTCCGGAACTCAATCCGTGAAAATAAGATTCAATCAAAGAGAGTTTTAATTTGATTGCCTGATAATCAGTCTGATTTTCAAGTAAAGCGTAGCGGTCGTAAAGGGCTGCAGTAAGTACTCCGGAACTTCCCAGACCGGAACCAACAGGAACGGACGAATCAAAATACATGCCTTTATTTATGTCGTGATCAAGGCTTTGTAAGTCAAGAAATTGGAATTTATTCAGGTCTTTTTTGATGAAGCTGAGTAGTTTTATAATTTCTATATTTGACTCTGATTGCGTTTTTAAATGAGGAGTGGTCGAGTTCTCTGGAAACCTGAACCCACCCGAAAGACGTGGATAGGGAATGGCCAGCGCCATGGAGCCGAGGATGATACCATATTCACCGAACAGAACTATTTTGGCAGGATAATTCATGTTAGAATTTTATTTCGGGTGAAAGCATTTGAGGGCCGGCACCTATTTTATCGTCAATCCATTGACCATTTTCACAAAACAGGCTCAATACCTCTTTAACAAAGGGAAGAACCAAATGGCGTTGATCCTCAAAATAAATCAGATGGACATTAGATCCGGCATCGATGGTGAAAAATAAATCAAGCCCACTTTGATCCCTAAACCTTCTGATCGCTTCGATAATGCTGAGCGTATTTGGTTTGAGTAAAAGTCCGTCAGGCGACGAAGCCATAAGCAAAGCATGAAGTGAGAGGGCCTCATTTTCAGCAATTGCCGCAAGAGTATGATAATCATTGTTGCGAATGGCCAATGTGATCTGATGCATATTGTTGTTCGCCTGATTTATTCTCCCTTCGCGGAAAGGGTGCTGTTTCATCAATGAATGACCCGAAGTGCTTGATACTTTCTTTTCATTTGAGCAGACAATCAGTATGATATCAGATATTTGCCTCAGTCTGCTTTCCCTGGAGAGTGGGAAAGGAGTTGCGTATTCATCGGAAGAAGCAGCCACAAACGGACTCTCTCCCCACGTTACGAATCCACCATACACCGAACGGGAAGCACTGCCTGAACCGAGTCTGGCAATGAATGATGCCCTGCGAAAAAAATCATCACTGGAAAGTTTTTTCTGCCTGATGAGCTCCTCCATACTCACCAGACAAAGCGCCAGGGCACTCATCGATGAAGCAGATGAAGCGATTCCCGTCGAATGTGGAAAATTATTTTCACTTTGAAAAACCAACATATAGTCGGCTAGACATGGCATCAAGGGAATCAAATCATTGAGAAACAATGCAATCTTCTTTTCAAACGAAGGGTTGCGCTGCCCATGAAAATAATATTCCGGTGTGACCAGGTTGTCTGGCTGATGCTTTTTTTGAAAAGTAAGCGAAGTGACTGTCGCTGATTTTTCAAGAGAAAAGCTCAGGGAGCAATTCTCGGGAAGTTGGTGCCCTTTCTTACCCCAATATTTAATGAGGGCAATATTCGAAGGGGCCTTCCATTTTATAATTATCGCTTCATTGCTCATCATTGCAACCTGTTCTTCTTGTTTAAATTTTGTAAATTACCCAATTAAAGCTGAACTACTTTCATCGAAAACAATCTCGTCATATCGGAATATGATGTTTAAATCTTTATTATTAAAGTAGCTACGGACATATACTTCAGATGCTTCAGATGCCACCATTATAAAATCGCCGCCCCAACCACCAAGCGATTTCACAGAACCGTCAAAATCAAAAAAATGTCTAGTTTTTACCTGTATTTCCTGAATAATTCCACCTAGAATAGCTTCATGTTCATCAGCTAGCCGTTGAAAAGTTTTCAGTTCTGCTGCTTTTTCCATCTCAAGTGTAATTGTGGAGATCAGTTGAATCTCTTCGGAGGTAATATTCTGAAGATTCATTTTTTGAATGCTCTCTCTGGTGTTTTGTTTTCTATTCAGGTAAACGAAATAGAGCTGCTTGCTAAACGGTGGGTAAAAGTTCGCTTTCCGGTATTCAGCTTTTTCGTTCTTAAGTTCAAAAATAATGGGGGACCTCGATCTTGCACAGGCAATATCCGTTCCTGATCCATTAAATAACTGATTATTAAGTATAAATGGATCACAGTCAGCCCAATAAGCTACATTTGAAATAAATGAACTGCTAGACCCTATTCCCCAGGCAGGATTAAAATCCATTACTGAAGTTGCTTGAAGCAGGCGCTTTGAAGCTAAAAAACGGGGATTCAATGCTTTTGCAATTTTAAGCGTTTTTTGAAGGGTTTGTGACAGATCGGCATTGTTGGTTCTTACCAGCTGAAAGTCGGGAAGGAGTAACTCCGAATAAAACCACAAACCATTATTAACCATTGATTTCCATATCACAGATGGAGTTCCTTCCTTTTCTGTTATGGTTAGTTTTTGTCCAAATTGGAGCGGTAAGGCTAACGAAAGTGCTCCTCTGAGAACTGCATATTCTCCTGAAATCATCAGTTTGGCACGGGAATTAAATATCTTATTTTTAATTGAATTCATTTATTTTTCCTGAGATTATGAATGAAATTCTCTACTGCTGAGTAGCTTACCTTTAGTGATGCAAAATGATGACGGGCACAATCTTGCTCATAAGTGCTGGCATTCAGTTGGCTTAAGATATTTGAAAGGTGCATCCTCATGTGGCCGGTCTGAATACCTGAAGTGATCAGCGTCGCGATTGCTGCGAAGTGATTTGCAAGTCCTGCGGCAGCTATGATCATCATTAGCTTTTGGGTATCCGGATATTTTAAAATCGCCATTGCTCTTTTTACGGCAGGATGGATTTGGGTGATTCCGCCAACAGTGCCGATTGCGATGGGTATTTCCAATTCAAAACGGAACTTATCTTCTGTAAGTTGTACGGTTGTCAGACTTTTGTAGTTTCCATCTCTCGCGGCATATGCATGAGCAGAGGCTGAGGTGGCGCGCCAGTCGTTTCCTGTTGCCAGAAGGACCGCATCAATTCCATTAAAGATTCCTTTATTATGGGTCACGGCTCTCGAAATGTCAATATTTGCAATATCAATGGCTTGTTTAAACTTCTTAATAAAATCAAAGTGCAACAGTTCTTTATTCCACCCTTCCATTTTTTCTGCCGGACATTCAACCCAGCAGCGGACTTTGCAATCAGGGGTATAATTCGACATGATGGACATAATCACCTCTACTTTCAATTCTTCAGAATTTAATTCCTCCAAATTTCTCAATTCAGATGAAATTTTTTCGAGGCAGCTATTGATAAAATTGGCTCCCATTGCATCCGACGTTTCAAACGAGACATCGATCTGGTAATAATCAGGCATTGAGGCTGTCATGTCAATCAGGGTGAGGCCGGTAATTCCGCCTCCTCTCAGTTTCATCTTTTCTGTTAATAAACCGGTAGAATTTAATAGTTGCTTTTTTATTATTGGGAATCGTTGTTTAATCTGCTGTGGCTTGCCATTCCATGTGAAATGGACCTGCCCCTTTTTGGTGATACCCTCGATGCACGCTCTGAATCCACCTCTTTCGGCCCAGAATTTCGCTGCTTTTGAAGCGGCAGCGATTACCGAACTCTCCTCGGTCACAAACGGAACAATATACATCTCGTCATTGAGCAACATATTGGTTACCACACCCATCGGCATGGGAAAGTTTCCGATATAATTTTCGGTCATTGTGCTGTACACATCCTGCTGATGCGCATCAGGAGCATCATAATCGTGAAAGGAGCGCATTTCAGCAGCGTTTAATCCAATAACTTGTGCGATAAAATCAAGCCTTTGCTCCCGATCAAATTTCGAAAAACCTGAAAAAACAACCATAAATTTGAAATCTGATTAAGATTATTAAACTGCATTTATGTATTTAATAATCAATTAAATATGTATTTTTATTCTGTTGCGAATGCAAAATCCCCGAGCTTATAAGATATGCCGCGATATCAACATCTTTAGAATTTCGGAGGTCCCTTCTCCGATCTGAAGTAACCGTTGATCGCGGTAAAACCGCTCGATGTGATTCTCTCGCAATAATCCAAAAGCACCATGAATCTGAAGAGACTCGTCGGCCACTTCTTTGGCGATTTCGGAACAATAAAGCTTGGCCATTGCAGCCTGTTTCGTAAAAGGGTGACCTGCATCTTTGAGTCTGCATGTATGATAAAGCGTATTCCGGGCCAGTTCAATTTTAGTGGCCATTTCGGCCAGCTTGAATGATATTGCCTGGAATTCAGATAACGGTTTCCCAAATTGTTTGCGCTTTTGGGAATAATTAATTGCCATTTCAAATGCTCCTTGTGCGAGTCCGAGCCCAATGGCTGCAATAGACAATCTACCCCCGTCGAGAGTCGAAAGCATGATCTTCATCCCTTCACCTCTTTTTCCCAAAAGGTTGGCTTCCGGAACCTTGCAATTTTCGAATCTTAGTTCACCGTTATCAACTGCACGCCACATCAGTTTTCCCTTAATTGGAGAGGTGGAATATCCGGTTGTTGACCGATCTACCAAAATTGCAGATAACTCCTTTTTTCCATCAGTGATACCGGTTATTGCCTGAAGGGTTATTCCGGAAGCAATCGAAGATGAGCAGTTGGTGATAAACCTTTTAGAACCGTTGATGACCCATTCAGCGTCTACCACATTTGCCTCCGTTTCGACACCTTTGGCATCTGAACCGGCATTTATTTCAGTAAGACCAAATGCCCATAATTTCTCGCCTGTGCACAATCCAGGAAGATATTTCATTCGTTGCTCTTCAGTTCCAAATGTGTAAATTGGATTGATTCCCAGTGAATTGTGAGCTGCAATCGTAGCCGCCGGGGAGCTGTCGATCCTTGCAATCTCTTCCACTGCAATAATGTAAGAGAGATAATCCAGACCTTGTCCGCCATATTTTTTTGGCAACATAATTCCGAATAATCCGGCATCTCCCATTTGTTTTGCCAATGGCACCGGAAATTCCTCTTTTTCATCCTGTTCGACAGCGATCGGTTGAATCACCTTTTCTGAAAATTCTCTGACTTTTTTCCTATATTCCACATACCGATCTTCCAATAGTTCATTCATACAATTAAATCCTCCAAATATATCAGGGGCATCTGGTCAGAAACCTGCACACCTACATTAATAGCTATTGATTTTACTAAGGCATCTTTGGGAGAAAGAATTCGATTCTCTGATTTCATCGCTTCAATCACAACTAAAAGATCCCCTTTTTTAATTNTTTGATTTTCTTTTACATTAATTTCCAATATTTTACCATGCAAGGGAGATTTAATCTCTCCGGAATTGAAATTTGATTCCAGCTCTAAACCTTCTGCTGTTTCAGGATAATTAATCAATAATCCGGACAACGAGAGGGCGTATTGTGTATTTTCACAACTGATCCAACTGTTGTTTTGCCTGTCATGTNCCGAAGTAATCTGTTTTGACACCCCATTGATTTTTAGNCGNGTAGCCCCTGATTCATTTTCTATATCGAATCGGGTGGAAATTCCGTTCATTGTGAATGTGTGAGCAGCCTTGTTGCTTAAGTTGATCCCTATGCTATAATCTACATTGTCAATTGATAAACTAATATTTGAATCAGACAGGCGCCAATACCCAAGATGATTCCACGGATTGTCACTCAATAAGTCTCTTCTTAAATAATTCTTTTCAATTGCGTGCGCCACCAGGAAATGAATATGTGACTTGATATTTTTACTTAAATANTTAACGATTAATTGGTTGTGATTGAATTTACAAAATTCAACAGAAATATTATTTTGGAGGTAATCNGGATGAGCAAGGATCTTTTCCAGGTATTTGGTATTTGTTTCAGGCCCAATAATGTTAAGATTGCTGACTTTCTCCCGGACCAGCTCAATCGCATCATGGCGATTCTTTCCGAAAGCGATCAATTTAAGAATTAACGGATCAAAATGATTCATCGTTTGATGAGTAACATTAATGTCAGATTCAATTCTTAAATCGGGGTGCTCCTGAAGTTGCATAGAAAGCACTGGCAAATTGGATGGGGCAAAATTCTGAGAAGGATTTTCTGTGTAAATCCTTACTTCTACCGCATGACCTGTCACCATTACATTCTTTTGACTGANAGAGAGAGGGTATCCGGAAGCGATTTTCAATTGCTCACTTACAATGTCAATTCCGGTTATCTCTTCGGTTACCGCATGTTCTACCTGAATCCGGGGATTCATTTCCATAAAGAAATAGTTATCGGATCCATCAATCAAAAACTCCACCGTTCCGGCACCGGAATAGTTAACAGCCTTGGCAATTGTTAAGGCNGCATTCAGAAGATNCTCGCGAAGTTGTCCNGATAAAAATTGNGCCGGAGCCTCTTCGATTATTTTTTGATGATTGCGCTGTATTGAACATTCGCGTTCGTATAAATGAATGATATTATGGTAATTATCACCCATTATTTGAACTTCTACATGACGGGCATTTTGAATGTATTGTTCAATAAAAACAGCACCGTTACCAAAATAGCGGGTTGCTTTCCGGGCAGATTTCACTACTTCTTCTTTTAATGTTTCAAGGTTATGAACCAATTCCATCCCTTTGCCACCNCCACCGTAAGCAGCCTTTATCAGGAGCGGGTATTGCCATTTATTTTCAAATTNATCCAATGANTGAAGGTCGATCTCNCNGCCCGATATAGTAGGTATGCCAAGGCTCTGAGCTAAAAGCTTGGCAGCAGGCTTATTGCTCATCAATCTTAAAACATCCGAANGAGGGCCTATAAACACCAAATTGTTCTCTTCGCATGCTTTTGCAAACTCGGGATTTTCAGATAGAAAGCCATATCCGGGATGAATCGCATTAGCTCCGGTAGCCTTTGCAATAGTGATCATCCGGCTGGTGTTAAGAAAAGTCGTTGATAGCTCACCGCTGCCGAGAGATACAGCTTCGTCTGCCAACCTAACGTAACTTGCATCATTTTCTGACTCAACGTAAACTGCAACTGTCCTTATCTCTAAATCTTTTGCCGAACGGATTATTCTCAAGGCAATTTCACCCCTGTTCGCAATTAATATTTTATCCAGAAATGCCATTATACATCAGATTAATAATACATTGAATTATAACCATTCCTTTTGTGATCATT
>JGI24140J50213_10001500_pt1 | contig 10109 bp, 10 predicted proteins | sample BarGraIncu00222A_FD_50213 | JGI IMG/M metagenome (IMG submission 50213) | reverse complement strand
ATGCTGAATGAAGTCGACATACATCAACGCGCACTGACGCAAGGGTTACTAACTATTTTTGTAAGTATGGGGCAAATCACAGGTGGGGCTGTAGTCAGTGGGATGGTTGCAAAATATGTTGTAATGCTTGATGGCTATAAATCAGTGTTCATCTCCATCAGTGTTCTTATTGCCGGAGTTCTTCTTATATCCATCCGCCTAAGAAACAGAAAAGACGAAAAGGAATTTATTAATAGACAAACGGTTAGTACGAAAACTATTTAGATTGTAATGTTGTATCTTTTCCGGCTACCCAATCCTGAATTTTTTTATTTCTCTCGATTGGATCCTCATTAATAACCCCGTATTTGATATCAAAGAATTTTTTAGGTTTAAATCCATATTGTTTTGCCACCAAAAATCTGGGAAAAGCAATAATGTATTTATGATAAAATAAAACAATGTTATTGTATTCTTCAATTAATCCATTTAATCTATTATTTGATGTGATAAATATATTTTTAAATGTTTTGTATTGGTCCGAATTTATATTTGTTGAATCAAGTAAACTCATCATTGTTTTGTTCAATTCATATTCTAATTCTACAAAATCCAGCTTACATTCATTACTGTACTTAGTTCTTTCTCTAAGGTTTCGCTCTATTATTTGATTAATATCATTCCGATTTGGAATAACAAACTCAGGATTATTTATAAACTCTTTTGTGCTTTTGACTTTTTCAGTAGAGTTCACAAAATACTCAGCCCATTTACTGTTTACATCATGTTCAAATTTTTTCATGTTAGATTTGACAGATTGAGTATAAACGTAACTAAATAAAAATAATAGAGTTGCAAAACTAAATATCGTATAGAATAGTATTTTTAAAGCTTTCTTCATTTCAATACATTTTATTATAATTATTACATTTTCAACGAAAGAAATCCGCTAGTAATAAAATTCATTTCTTTTTACAAAGCAAGTGCATATTCGGATCTTCTCCTTTTATGCAAATTAAAACAAACATCGTTAAGGTTCACTTGAAACATCCACACCTTTAATCTCTTTGCAATTTTTTAAGTTTTGAAAACACATTTTATACTCTTGAGATTGAGGTTTAAAATTTCTTTCTCTAATCTTACCATTGAATACATCAACAATAAGCATCAAATTCTCAAGTTTTTTACTTTTTACTTTTTGTAACCAAATCAGACTTTTACTAGTCTTGTCATTAATGAAACTGTTACCAATATATAATTTTGATTCAGAAACTAACTTATCGTTTTCATAATCAAACACCTTTCCAGGATATAGATATTTAGACAATTCAGGAACTGGTTTTAAAGTATCTTTAAGACTGATCAAAAATATTGAGATATTCTCATCGCATTCATTACATGTTCTTCCTGACAAAACAAAATAAGTACTACCGTTGACATCAGTTAAAGATTCCAGATACTTCATCTCATAAAGCCTTGAATTAAAAAGACTGTTGTCATTTAAAACAAGAAATGAACCATCAATTTTTTTAACAGATACTGTTTTTTGAGTTGCCACACTTTTATTTTCAACTTGGTTAATTTGACAATTATTACAAGCAATTAATGAAAGTATGGCAATAAAAAGTACTATCTGTTTCATCCCTTAATGATAAAGTAAGTATTTGTAAGTAAATACGAAAAGGAATTTATTAAGCGACAGTCTATTGTCTCTTAATAAATTCCTTTTTCGTTATTATAATTTAATTTTCTTTGATTTCCCTGATCCAGATATTCCGGTATGAAACAGGATTACCATGTTCCTGAATTAGTAATGGTTGTTTGAAAGGATGCTTGTGATATTTAGCTTCGCCGATATATTCAGTCGTTCCTTTGATTTCGGTATGATTTTGAACCAAAACACCATTGTGTAAAACTGTCATGTAGCCCGGAGTCTTTATTGTTCCGTCTTCATTAAATCTTGGTGCATTGTAAATCACATCATAAGTCTGCCATTCTCCCGGTTTGAGTGAAGCATTAACAAGCGGTCTGGTCTGTTTGTAGATCGAAGCACACTGACCGTTTGTGTATGTCGGATTGTTATAGCTATCCATGATCTGAAGCTCATACAGCTTTTGAAATTTAAGACCACTATTTCCGCGTCCCTGGCTTGTGCCTTTTACTTCTGCCGGAGCTCTCCACTCGATATGGAGCTGGCAATCTGCAAATTCTTGTTTCGTAATGATAGAACCTTTGCCGGGTTTAATGGTTGCAATACCATCTTTAACTTCCCAACCTGCTGGCTGTCCCTTTTCAGTAGTAAAGGCATCAAGATTTTTTCCGTCGAAAAGGATGATGGCATCCGAAGGTGCTGCACTTCCAATTCCGGGTGTAATAACTTCGGGAACCGGAGTCCAGAATTCAGTCAGTTCAGGGTTGCCCTTTGGAGCTGCTGATTTAGTTGCCACCTGAGCGTTAGCATTGTTTAAAGAAATTACAGCTATGGCTGCAATAGCAAGAAATTTGAAAGCATTCATAATTTACATTTATTTTATGTTATAATATTGATTTTCTGAACTTAATACTTGAATCTGTTTTAAAAACTTCTTATTTTGATTTGCTTGAAAAGTTTTTAATCATTCCTGATTGGTTAATAAAATATTTTAGGCAAAGTTATTCTTTAATTAATTTTTTAGCCTCATCTATATCATTCAATAAGTTATTTTTTTCGATTTGATATTCTTTAGAACTAATATTTACTGATTTGCTATTACTATCAATCCATTTTATTAGTTGGTTTTGAATTAAATAGTAACTATTTTCTTTTGTTGAAACTATTTTAGAACCCTTGATATTTATTGGTTTATTGTAAAAATGTTCGGTTTTAAAAATATAAAATATGCTATCTTTATTAAAATAATATTCACTTACTTCCATTCCAGTTTCTCCATAAAAAGTGGTAATAACTTTTTTTAATTCTTTGTTATCGTAAAATGTAGTGATAACACCACCCTCTGTAGATTGACCCAACAAATCCTTTTTAACTTTCCTGAAAGAAGCAAGTTTTGAATTTATATCTGAGTACTCTCTTTTAAGTGAACTAATCAATTGAACTGTATCGAATACCAAAGAGTTATAAGTATATTTCCAATCTAATTTTTCAAATTGTTCTTTAGTTAGTTTTACTTTTTTAACATACAATTGTTTATTGCAAATTTCTTCCCATTGCTTTGTCCGCATGATATTTTCGCTAATAGAAAATAATCGTATAGTTTTGTCTTTACTATTTATTCGGGGATTTCTTCGTGTACCTCCTAATAGAAAATCACTATATGTATGGGCATTAATTTTATAATCCGGTGGATCAATCGGATCCTGCTTCCGACCATACAAATTAACGGAATTAGACATCCAACGATCATATAAAATGAGTTTTGGACTTAATTGTATTGAGTCAGTCAAAGTTTCATATACATAAATTACTGAATCGGAATTATTAATTATTGTATACCCTCCATGAGGTGGATCATAAATACATCCAAATAACAATACAGTACATAAAATCAATAATATATTTCTCATATTAAAATTTTATTCTCACACTGTTTGTCTGAAATTCACCACAATACAACCAATACCCACTTATACTTTCAGGAAAGATCTTTTGGTTTTGTTCATATTTATTAAGGTTGCTAACCCAGGAAGGTTCTCCTGTATAAAAGAAGTTGGATAAAATATTATTTTTTATGTGAAATTCAAAATCACCTGTAACAATTTTAAATCCAATCAAATTGAACTTTTCAGAATAGGAAGTTCCGGCTTTTAGGAATACAAATAAATTATCAAGACTATTTTTAGTTTCCTTTATTTTAAAATTATTTTCTAATTGGGGAAATTCGTCATAGTGTGTATAAACATCTTTATTTGCCAAATTAGCCAATACAGAATAAGTGTCAAATATTAAATCACTGATTCTGTTATTTAATGATTTTCTTTTAACAATGGAAGTATCTATTGTCCAGCAACTTCGACCATATGGATATAATATTATATTAACGTAATTTGTCGTTTCTTTGATGCCTGTTTCTTTCTTTTGCTGAGAAATTCTATTTAGAATTTGGTTCTCAACTGCTGAACCTTTTGAGAGTAATGGTATTTCGTGGTCAATTGGGGGCATTTCATCTACTTTGCGGTTTGTGATTTTCGTGAAATATAAATTCCCATGCGTGTTATTCCGATAAGTTAAAATCAGATAGGGTATATTATTAAAAGTGAGCCCACCATATTTAAGGGTATCCGAAATCCATTTTATTGAAAGATCTATTGATACCTGCTGCGAAGATGCGGTAGAAAATGAAAGTAAAGCAATTAATAGTAACAGATATTTCATCATCATACAAATATATTGATTTTACTAATTAGTGAAGATTTCTAATTGGTAATAATCTGTTTAAGGATTAATTTTAAGGTCGCAAAATGCGACCTTAAAAAAGATGCAGAATATAAGTCCTATTCAGTGAGAAAATCAATTATTTGTTAATCTCCTCTGGGGAAAAAATGAAAAAATCAGACCATTCTATTGACATTTATGTCCTACGGACAATAAAAGAACACTGATTTGATGTTTAACTTTTAGTATTTGACTCCTCAAAAGACTCTCTTGGATTTCGGCCAGTGAGGCCAAGCTCTTTTGTTGAAATCTCACGCATCTCGACTTTACGGATTTTGCCGGAGATGGTGATTGGGAAACTATCTACGAACTTCCAGTATTTAGGAATCTTAAAGGATGCAATCTGTCCATAACAGAAATCATGCAGTTCCTGTTCCGTTGCTGACTTTCCCGTTTTGAACCTGACCCACGCCATGACCTCTTCGCCATATTTATAGCTGGGAACGCCGATCACATGTACTTCTCCGATTGCCTGATGTGACAGCAAATACTCTTCGACTTCCAATGGTCCGATGTTCTCACCTCCACGCAAAATCATATCTTTAATTCGCCCCACGATCTTCACATAACCATCTTTATCCATGATTGCCACATCACCGGTATGCATCCAGCGGGCATCGTCAATCACTTTACGGGTTGCCTCCTCATTGTTCCAGTATTTGAGCATCACGGAATAACCCCTGGTGCACAATTCTCCCTCCTCACCTACCGGCAAAATTTTTCCGTTTGCAGGGTCAATGATCTTGATCTCGATGTAAGGATGAACCTTTCCGACAGTAGCAACACGTTTTTCAAGAGGATCGTCAACCATTGTCTGAGTCGAAACAGGCGATGTCTCCGTCATACCATAACAAATCTCGATCTCGGTCATATTCATTTTCTCCTGAACATCACGCATAGCCTTAATCGGACAGGTTGCCCCAGCCATTATCCCGGTCCGGAGTGTTGAATAATCGTATTTACTGAAATTTGGATGTTCCAGTTCTGCAATAAACATGGCAGGAACGCCATTCAGAGATGTACATTTTAAATCCTGAACCGTTTTCAATACTGTCTCGGGATCAAATGCTTCGCCCGGAACCACCATACAAGCACCATGAGTTGTACAGGCCATATTGCATAAAACCATTCCGAAACAATGATAAAATGGAACAGGGATGCAAACCCTGTCAATTTCTGTATATTTTAATCGTTCTCCGATAAAGAAACCGTTGTTCAGTACATTGTGATGCGTTAATGTAGCTCCTTTAGGGAAATCTGTAGTCCCGGAAGTGTATTGAATATTGATCGGATCATCAAACTGAAGACCGTCTTCAACTTCCTGCAACTCGATATCAGTGATGACCTGCCCCGATTCAATAAATGCCACCCAATCATGATTGATCACAACGATCTTCTGAAGATGTACACAATCTGACCTTACCTGTCCCAGAATATCTAAATAATTGGTATGTCTGAATCCTTTCGACATGAGCAATGTTGTCACTCCGGCATGTTTCAATACATATTTCAATTCTACAGGTCGATAGGCAGGATTGATGTTAACCATGATGGCACCGATCCTTGCTGTTGCATATTGGACTATTACCCATTCGTAGCGATTTGCCGCCCAGATCCCAACACGACTACCCCTATGAACATTATTCGCCAACAAAGCTTTGGCAACCTCAGTGGTCTGATCCCAGAACTCCTGATAAGTAGCCCTGTAATTCTGATAAGGAACGATCAATGCTTCCCTATTTCCAAATTGGTCAACAGTTTTCTTTAAGTTTTGCCCGATTGTTTCACCCTTTAATGGGATGTCAGAAGTTCCGTTAGCATAAGATAGCTTATACATAATAAATATAGTTAAGAATGAGATTAATACCTGATTTTCGGATCGCAAATATACTGACACTTTCATTTAAATCACAAACCAGATGTGACAGTTTGTAAACTCACTGTGCAATTAGATTTTTTTAATGAATATTGTTTGGACAAATTAACTGATCTACTTGCTGTAATGCTAAAATTTGTATTTTTGATTTTGATTTTGAAAGTTGCAAAAATATCATTGAATCTCCCTTTACTATTTCCAGAATATCAATTATTTTTGCAAAATATTTAATCTTTTAAGCATACCTATATCTTTTAAAAAATCACTTATACTCATGGAAGAACAAAAAATCAACAGTGCCATTCTCTACACAGAGATCAAACTTGTCAACGATAAAATTCATTTTATCGGTAAAGCAAAAGACTATGAACCGGTAAGTATCGACTATTCATCCCCGATTGGTGATGATCTTGGTTATACTTCGCTAGAACTTTTTCTGTTAAGCCTTTCATCATGTATTGGGTCTTCGTTAGCTTTGTTGCTCAGAAAAATGAATAAAACGGTGTCCGGATTGGAAATTAAGGTACAAGGTGTCCGTCGTACCCAGCATCCGACATCTTTTGAAAAAATAACCCTCGAGATCTTCATCGCTTCAGACGATATCACGCCTCAGGCTGTTGACAGAGCTCTTGCCCTTTCAGAAGATTCTATCTGTCCGGTATGGGCAATGATTAAAAACAGTGTTGAAGTCGAGACCAGGTATGCAATTGTCAAAACAGAGAATCCTGTTGAGATAAATTAATGTTTCGATCTTCAATTTAATTTCAGATTAATTGACAGACATTTTAACTGTTTCAATGTTATAATAAAAGAGCATATGAATAACATTTAATAATTGGGATAAGATTTTAATTGCTTCTCGCTGTTTTATTTATTGATTTGAGTTCTGAGTTCTTTATTATACATTTTTTTAAAACAAATAAGATGAACTGGAAACTGATTTTTCAACTGTCACTATTTGGATTGGCGATGTCTATTGCTACTGTCTTCGTAATACCTTCGAAAATTGAACCCTTATTTTGGTTGGCTATTTTCTTTTTCTGTGCCTATTTTATTGCTAAAAATTGTGACGGAAAATATTTCCTCAACGGCTTTATGGTGAGTATAATAAATTGTGTTTGGATTACAGCCGCACACATTATTTTATTTCAGAGTTATATTGCAAATCATTTAGATGAAGCAGCGATAATGGATAAAATACATTTTACCGATTCTCCAAGGTTGATGATGCTCATTACCGGACCGATTATTGGTATCATTTCAGGACTCGTATTAGGACTATTTGCATTTATCGCTTCACTGCTGGTTGAGAAAAAACTTATAAACTGATTAAAACTTCTCTTAGGAAAACAAAAAACACCCAAATTGGTCTATTACTGGACTAATTTGGGTGTTTTTTATTAAAAATCTTACTCTAAAAAGTTTGTTGCGGAAAGCGGGGGATTCGAACCCTCGGTACCAGCAATAGGTACAACTGTTTTCGAGACAGTCCCGTTCGACCACTCCGGCAGCTTTCCATTCAGGTCCAATAAAAAAAAGAAGGGAGAACCCTTCTTTACGCTCAAGCGGAGAATGAGGGATTCGAACCCCCGGAGGTATGACCCTCAACGGTTTTCAAGACCGCCGCAATAGACCACTCTGCCAACTCTCCAGACTGCAAAAGTACATAAAAATTCGAATCTGCAAAGAAAAAAAATAAAAAATGTCTTGCAAATTAAGCTATACAGACTCAATTCGTTAACAGTAAATGATATTAATACAGCTTTTCTTTGTCAGAAAATCTTAACTTTGTAAACTATTTAAATAACAGGTGATGACTTTTCCGCAAAAACTATTTATAGTATCTGTAAAACTACTATCATTGTTGCCTTGGCGTATTCTCTATTGCATCAGTGACTTTTTAGCTCTGGTATTATATTTTGTTGTTGGATATCGTAAAAAGGTGGTTTATGAAAACCTTAAAAACTCATTCCCCGATAAGTCAAAAAAGGAAATCACAAAGATCATAATTCAGTATTACAGGCACATTTCGGATATTATTATTGAAACGATTTGTGAAGAAAAGATAATCCCAAACCTTATTCAGCATGTTAACTTTAAAGAACGGGAATTGATTGATCGGCTTTACCATTCAGGCAAAAGTATCATGTTTGTTGGTGGGCATTTGGGTAATTGGGAATGGGTTGGACTTTCCGGTCAAACACTCGGCCCTTTTAAAGCCAAAGGTGTAGTAAAACCGCTATCCAGTCCTTTTTTTAATAATTATGTTGATAATTTACGCAATAAATATTCATCCGGGACCATTCCTTTCAAGCAAACCCTGCGGGTAATGTTACAGCATAAAGCGGAGCAATTTATTTATATGCTTGTGATTGATCAGACACCTCACCGTGATGAAATCAGATACTGGGTAGACTTTCTGAATCAACCTACTCCGGTTTTTTTAGGCACAGAAAAAATTGCTAAAGCACTTGATATGCCTATCGTATTTTTTGATTGCTACAGGTTAAAAAGAGGTCGTTATGAAATTGCACTTACTTTAATCACTGAAACACCTAAACTGACAGAAGAATTTGAGATTACAAATAAAATATTCTCTACTCTCGAACAAACAATCATCAAAAGACCATATAACTGGTTATGGTCACACCGTAGATGGAAATATAATGACGAGTATCCAAAATATCTTGAACAACAAGAAAAACTAGTAAATGAAAGTTAAAACAGCCGTTGTCATCCTCAACTGGAACGGAAGAAAATTTCTTGAACAGTTCCTTCCTCTGGTTATTTCCAGAAGCCATGATCAGGCTGCGATAATAGTTGCAGATAATGCTTCAACGGATGATTCTGTGGAAATGTTAAGACTTAACTTTCCTGAAATAGAAATAATCATCAATCCCAATAATTCCGGGTATGCCGGGGGATACAACGAAGCTTTAAAACATGTTGATGCAGAATACTATATTTTACTCAACTCAGATATCGAAGTAGGAGAAAACTGGATCGAGCCTGTGATTGCCATGATGGATGCTGACAGGTCTATTGCAGCCTGCCAACCAAAGATCCGTTCATATATTGATCCCGAAAGCTTTGAATATGCAGGAGCAGCCGGAGGTTTTCTGGATACTTTTGGTTATCCTTTTTGCAGGGGTCGACTGTTTCAGACCATCGAAAAAGACAATGGTCAGTTTGACGATCCTTGTGAAATCTTTTGGGCCACAGGTGCATGTATGTTTGTCAGAACTGAAGTGTTTCATGCTGCAGGTGGGTTTGATGTCGATTTCTTTGCGCATATGGAAGAGATCGATCTTTGCTGGCGCATTAAAAACATGCAGTACAAGGTGATGTATTGCCCTGATTCAGTAGTTTACCACATTGGTGGTGGAACTCTTCCAAAAAACTCGCCAAGGAAAACCTTTCTGAACATGCGCAATAATCTTTTTCTTTTGTGCAAAAACCTGCCAACATCTAAACTTTTCCCAATACTTTTTACCCGCTTTATTTTAGATTTTATAGCTTCTATCAAGTTTCTGATCGATGGTGGAATAGGTGATTTTTGGGCTGTAGTAAAAGCGCATATGAGTTTTTATGCCAACTTCAGCAAATTGATAAAGAAACGAAAAACCACACAATCACATGTTATCGGGATCTTTCACGGTAATATCGTTTGGGAATATTATGTAATGCGGCATTATACTTTCAAGGAACTCCCCAATAGATTTAAGAAGAAAATCAGATAACAAGCAGACTCTCTATCGCCAGCCTGTAAGAATCCAAACCAAAACCCATAATTGAACCAAACGCATTGGGTGAAATGAATGATAT
>JGI24140J50213_10001499_pt1 | contig 10112 bp, 8 predicted proteins | sample BarGraIncu00222A_FD_50213 | JGI IMG/M metagenome (IMG submission 50213) | reverse complement strand
TGCAGATCGTCACACCGAGCACGCTGGTGGGTCTGCTGATCGGGGCGTCGGTCGTCTTCCTGTTCTCGGGTCTGGCTATCAACGCAGTGACCCGGGCGGCCGGTGCCATCGTCTTTGAGGTGCGACGCCAGTTCCGCGAGCACCCCGGGATTATGGACTACACCGAGAAGCCCGAGTACGGCCGCGTGGTGGACATCTGCACGAAGGACTCACTGCGTGAGCTGGCGACTCCGGGTCTGCTGGCCGCGCTCATGCCCGTCGTGGTGGGCTTCGGCCTGGGTATCGGTCCTCTCGCAGGGTTCCTGGCCGGCGCCATCGGCGCGGGAGCGCTCATGGCTGTCTTCCTGGCCAACGCAGGTGGCTCGTGGGACAACGCCAAGAAGATCGTCGAGGACGGTGCCCATGGCGGTAAGGGTTCCCCCGCACATGAGGCAACCGTCATCGGTGACACCGTCGGTGACCCGTTCAAGGACACCGCGGGCCCGGCGATCAACCCGTTACTCAAGGTTATGAACCTGGTTTCGTTGCTGATCGCCCCCGCGATCGTCACGTTGAGCATTGGCTCAGGGGCCAACAACGTCGAGCGTTGGGGTATCGCCCTGGTCGCCCTCGCCATTGTGGTGGTCGCCGTGGCGATCAGCCGCAGTCGCGAGATCGGGATCGGTGTCGATGTGGACTCCGATGGCAACGGCAACGTTGCGGTGGGCGAGCCTGCCTCGGTCTGACCGAAGTGAAGTACTCGTTCGTCAGGCGGGTGGCCGGTCACCTCATCTGAGGTGACCGGCCACCCGCGTCTCTGACGCGAGCTGAACCGTCGAGGTCGGGTCAGCTGAACTGCCAGGACCGCTTCGACAGGCCATACCAGAAGCCGTCGATGACGCTACGGTTCGTCAGGTCGCCGCTCTCGTACGCCGCGCCAAGGGTGACGAACAGCGGTGCGAAGTGCTCCGTGCGTGGGTGTGCCTGGTGAGCTGCGGGTGCTTTGGCCAAGAAGTCCAGCATCGAGTCGACGTCGGCTGCGGCCATGGTCTCCCGGGCCCACGCATCGAACTCGGCCGAGGCGGCAGGGGCGGGTGCGTCGGAGTCCGCGCCAGGGTTGAACCAGCGCAGGTTGTGAGTGGTGAACCCGGAGCCGACGATGAGTGTGCCCTGCTCGCGCAGCGGTGCGATCTTGCGGCCGATCTCGAAGAGCTCCTGGGGGTCCAGGGTCGGCATCGACATCTGCAGCACCGGGACGTCGGCCTTCGGGTACATCTCAACCAGCGGGACGTAGGCACCGTGGTCGAGCCCACGGCTTCGGTCGTGGTGCACCGGTGTGCCGGGTGTGGTCAGCAGTTGGGTGACCTCTGCGCCGAGCGCTGGCGCGGCAGGCGCGTCATAGATGACCTCGTAGTATCGCTGCGGGAAGCCCCAGAAGTCGTAGATCAGGGGCACTTTCGTCGTTGCCGACAGGGTCAGCGGCGCCTGCTCCCAGTGGGCGGAGATCATCAGAATGCTCTCCGGTCTGGGCAGATCGGCCGACCAGGAAGCGAGCTCCCTGGTCCAGCAGGGGTCGTCCGCGAGCGGGGGAGCCCCATGGCTGAGGTACAGAATCGGCATCCGCCCCGGATGAGCCGCAGAGCTAGCAGTGGTCATGGCTTGTATGCTATCGCTAACAAGTTCAATATTCAACTACATCGCTGGATGTGTTTCTGGACTCCAAATGGTCGTTAAGTTGCAGTGAACCCGCCCCGAGGGGCTACGGTCGATGCGCATTGCCATGTCGGAGCAGCGACGAATCCGCTGCATGTGGTTATGGAAGGTGAGGATGCAACGTGGGTGGTACCGCTGGACCCGAAACCTCTGCACGCAAGGCCTCTGGACGTACGCTGGTCATCGTCGAGTCACCGGCAAAGGCCAAGAAGATCGGCGAGTACCTCGGCAAGGGCTACGACGTGGATGCCAGCGTGGGGCACATCCGGGATCTGCCCAGCCCAAGGGACATGCCGGCGGACATGAAGAAGGGTCCGTACGCGAAGTTTGCCGTCGATGTGGATCACGGTTTCGACGCCTACTACGTCGTTGACCCAGACAAGCGCAAGAAGGTTGCCGAGCTTAAGCGCCTGCTTAAAGACGCCGACGAACTCCTGCTTGCCACCGATGAGGACCGCGAGGGCGAGGCCATTGCCTGGCATCTCCTGGAGGTGCTCAAGCCCAAGGTTCCGGTTCGCCGGATGGTGTTCCACGAGATCACCAAAGAAGCGATCATTCGCGCCGCCAGCCAGACCCGCCAGCTTGACACCCGGCTGGTGGATGCTCAGGAAACCCGCCGCATCCTGGACCGGCTCTACGGATACGAGGTCTCGCCGGTGCTGTGGCGCAAGGTGCGCCAGGGTCTGTCGGCTGGCCGCGTGCAGTCCGTCGCGACCCGCATCGTGGTGGAGCGTGAGCGTGAGCGGATGGCCTTCCGCGCCGCGTCGTACTGGGATGTCGAGGGCGACTTCGCCCCGGACTCCGCGGCGGCACAGACCTTCACAGCGCGGCTGAGCATGATCGATGGCCTGCGCGTGGCCACCGGGCGGGACTTCGGTGACGATGGCGCGCTCAAAGGCTCCAAGGTCGTGCAGCTGGACGAGGCCGGCGCTCATCTGATCGCCAACGCCGTCATGGACGACACCCGGGTCACCGTCACCGACGTTGCCGAGAAGCCCTACACCCGTCGTCCGTACGCGCCGTTTACCACCTCGACGCTCCAGCAGGAGGCCAGCCGCAAGCTGAGACTCTCGAGCAAGAACGCCATGCGCGTGGCCCAGCGGCTGTACGAGAACGGCTTCATCACGTATATGCGAACCGACTCAACCACGTTGTCGGAGGCCGCTCTGACGGCTGCCCGCAGCCAGGCCAGAGACATGTACGGCCCGGAGTACGTCCCGGACTCACCTCGCCGATACGAGAAGAAGGTCAAGAACGCGCAGGAGGCTCACGAGGCGATCCGCCCTGCAGGCGACCGCTTCCGTACCCCGGCTCAGGTTGCCGGCCAGCTCCGGGGCGAGGAGTTCGCACTGTACGAGCTGATCTGGAAGCGCACCGTCGCCTCGCAGATGGCGGACGCCCGCGGTTCCACAGCCACGGTCAAGCTTGGTGGCACCATTGCCGACGGTCGCGTGGTCGAATTTTCTGCGAGCGGCACGGTCATCATCTTCCGCGGTTTCCTGGCTGCCTACGAAGAAGGCCGTGACGATGACTCGACCGCGCGCGCTCTTGCCGCGGACCAGGAGCGTCGGCTGCCGAAGCTGTCCATCGGGATTGCCCTGGATGTGCTGCGTGCGGCGGCGGGCGGACACGAGACCTCGCCACCAGCTCGCTATACGGAGGCGACCCTGGTCAAGGCCATGGAAGAGAAGGGGATTGGTCGCCCGTCAACCTACGCCTCGACCGTGGGCACGATCCAGGACCGGGGATATGTCAACAGTCGTGGTTCAGCCCTGATCCCGACATGGCTGGCGTTCGCCGTCACGCGGTTGCTCGAGGAGCACTTCAGCAAGCTTGTTGACTATGACTTCACCGCCTCCATGGAGGAGGACCTCGACCGGATCGCCAATGGCGAGGAGCAGCGCGCCGACTGGCTGAGACGGTTCTATTTCGGCGAGGAGGCCACCTCGGTCCAGGGCCTGCGACACCTGGTGGACGACCTCGGTGAGATCGATGCCCGGGAGATCTCCACCATCTCGATCGGTGAAGGCATCGTCGTACGGGTCGGCCGCTACGGCCCCTATGTCGAGGAGACGATCCCTGCCGGGGTCGACCTTGACACCGGCGAGGTTGCCCAGGACGCCACCGGTCAGGTTCGCCGAGCGACCATCAACGCCGACATCGCCCCCGACGAGATGACTCCGGCTATCGCCCGCGAAATGCTGGACGCGGCCGCTGACGATGGTCGCGTCCTTGGCCAAGACCCTCAGACCGGCCGCGACATCGTCGCCAAGGCCGGCCGATACGGCCCCTACGTCTCTGAGGTGCTGCCGGACGATGTTGCCGCGCTGAAGGGCAAATCCAAGGTCAAGCCCCGTACGGCCAGCCTCTTCAAGGACATGAATCTTGCCACCCTGGATATCGACACAGCGCTGCAGCTGCTCACCCTGCCGCGGGTAGTCGGCAAGGACCCCGCCGATGGCGAGGACATCACGGCCCAGAACGGTCGCTACGGTCCTTACCTGAAGAAGGGCACCGACTCGCGATCCATCCAGGCCGAGTCGCAGCTGTTCACGATCACCCTGGACGAGGCTCTGGCGATTTACGCCAAGCCCAAGGAGCGCGGACGCGCTGCTGTGGCACCGCTGAAGGAACTGGGTGAGGATCCAGTGTCCGGTAGGCCGATGGTGGTCAAGGAAGGCCGCTTCGGCCCTTATGTCACCGACGGCGAAACCAACGCAACCCTGCGCAAGGACGACGAGCCGGAGACGATCACCCCTGAACGTGGGGCGGAGCTGTTGGCAGAGAAACGCGCCCGAGGCCCGGTGACTCGCAAGCGCGCCGCCAAGAAGGCGACTGCCAAGAAGGCGACTGCCAAGAATGCCACGGCCAAGAAGGCGACTGCCAAGAAGGCCACGGCCAAGAAGGCGACAGCCGAGCAGGCCACCGTCGAGATCTCCTGACCCTTGCGCTGCCCGGCCAGGCATGCCCGTACCCAGAGCCGGCGGCATACTGTTGTGAGACGGGCTTGACCATGACGCGACGTGAGGCCGCACGGTAGGGACATGACCGCAATGACGACAGCAAGCCGACAGGGACTCGAGACTCTGACGGTGGGCCAGGTGGCTGAGCAGTATGGCATCACGGTGCGCACGCTGCACCACTACGACGAGATCGGGCTCCTCGTGCCACGGGAGCGTACGTCGGCCGGTTACCGGCTCTACACCACGGCGGACCTCACCCGCCTTCAGCACGTGGTGGTTTACAGGAGGCTCGGGTTCGCCCTGGACGAGATTGCTGTCCTGCTGGAAGAGCAGGCAGGAGCCGACACCGGCGCCCTGATCGGGCACCTGCGCCGTCAGCGCGCCGTGGTTGTCTCCCGGCTCGATGAGATGCGTGATCTCGTGACGGCCCTTGACCAAGCATTGGAGAAAGAGATGTCAGGCACCAAGTTGAACAAGGAAGAGCAAAAAGAGCTGTTCGGAGATGGTTTCTCCGACGAGTACGCCGACGAGGCCGAGAAGCGATGGGGTGAGAGTGAGCCCTGGGCGCAGTCCCAGAAGCGGATGTCCAAGCGCACCAAGAAAGACTGGATGCGGGTCAAGGCCGAGGTGGATGCATCTAATGCGGCGTTTGCGGACGCGATGGACGCCAACCTGCCAGCCACCAGCGAGCAGGCCATGGAGGTCGCCGAGCAGCACCGGCTCCACATCCAGCGGTGGTTCTACGACATCACCCCGGAGTTCCATCGCAATCTTGGCGACATGTACGTCGCCGACCCGCGGTTCACGAAGAACTACGAGGATATCCGCCCGGGTATGGCGCAGTACGTCCGTGACGCGATTCACGCCAACGCCGACAGGGCAGCGCGCGAAGGCGAGAACGCCTAAGGCGCGGAACCGGGTCTGGAGCAACACAGCCTTGCAACACGGTGACCGCCGGTCGGTTCACCACTGCGTGGGGTCGTGTCGCGGTCCTGACATAGGCTCAGACTCGTGAGCCAGCCGGAGCCGATCTTGTCCTCGCGCGGGTTGTTCATCGCGCTCGAGGGCGGCGACGGAGCGGGCAAGTCCACTCAGGCGCGGCTGCTGTGCGCGTGGCTGCAGGAGCGTGGTCACACCGTGGTCCTGACGCGTGAGCCGGGCGGGACCGCCTTCGGGCGCACGGTCCGAGATCTCGTCCTGCACGGTGACCACGTGGCCGCGCGGGCCGAGGCCCTGCTTTTTGCGGCGGACCGAGCCCACCACGTCGAGACCCTGATCCTTCCCGCGCTCAGGCGCGGCGAGGTGGTCATCACCGATCGCTACATGGACTCCTCGATCGCCTATCAGGGCGCAGGGCGTGACCTTGGTGTTGACGAGGTTCGTGAGCTGAACGTGTGGGCCACCGGCGGCCTGGTGCCCGCGCTCACGGTGCTGGTGGACGTACCGGCCGGCATCGGCCGGACACGGCGCGGCGGTGTTCATGACCGGCTCGAATCCGAGTCCGCACGGTTCCACAGCGCTGTTCGCGATCTTTTCCTAGCTCTCGCCGACGCCGATCCTGATCGCTACCTCGTCGTTGACGGCGAGCTGCCACCAGAGCAGATACACGAGCTCATCCGTGCCCGGGTCGAAACAGCGCCGGGGGTGGCGCGGTGAGCGTCTGGGACGATGTCATCGGTCAGGAGTCCGCAGTCGCCACCTTGCATCGCGCGGTCACCGAACCAGGCGCCATGACCCATGCCTGGCTGCTTACCGGTCCGCCCGGGTCGGGCAGATCTGTCGCGGCCAAGGCGTTTGCGGCTGCGTTGCAGTGCCCCGACGGCGGTTGTGGCACCTGCCGAGAGTGCCGTACCGCACTAGAAGGTACCCACGCGGACGTCGACGTGATCGCCACGGAGGGCCTCACCCTGACGGTGGCGCTCGCACGCGACCTGGTCCAGCTGGCTGCCCGGCGTCCTTCCGTCGGGCGTTGGCGCGTGATCGTCATCGAAGACGCAGATCGGTTGCATGAGCGCGCTGCCGATGCGCTGCTCAAGTCACTGGAGGAGCCGGTTGACCGGACTGTCTGGATCCTGTGCGCTCCTTCGCTCGAGGACGTGATCATCACGATCCGCTCGCGCTCGCGGCACGTTCGGCTTCGTACGCCCCCGGTGGAGGCCGTTGCTGAGTTGCTCGTACGTCGCGATGGCATCGACCCCTCCATGGCCACATTTGCTGCTCGCGCAGCCCAATGCCACGTGGGACTTGCCCGCAGACTGGCGCAGAACGAAGGCGCACGGATAAGGCGACGGGAGGTTATTGCGCTGGCGGCCAAGATCCGCACCGTCGGGGATGCGGTTGGAGCCGCAGCAGACCTTGACTCCATCGCGAAGGAGGAAGCCGAAGCGGCCTCGACCGAGCGGGATGCCGCGGAGCGGGCGCACCTGTTGGAGACACTGGGGGCCGACTCCACTGAGCGGGTCCAGCCGCCGCACATACGCGCACAGGTCTCGGCGCTGGAACGGGACCAGAAGCTGCGGGCCACCCGGTTCATCCGGGACGTCATTGACCGGTCGTTGATGGACCTGCTCTCGATCTACCGTGATGCCCTGGTCGTTCACACCGGCGCCTCGATCGGGCTGGTCAACCAGGACATGTTTGAGCAGGTCCGCCAGCTGGCACGAGTCCTGTCACCCGAGCAGCTGCTGGGTTGCATGGATGCCATCGGCACCGCGCGTGAACGCATCGACGCCAACGTCCACACCGTGCTGGCTCTCGAGGCGATGGCGATCTCGTTGCAGCTTCCGAGTTGAGTCCCGAACTGTGCACGTCAGCCTCGTGAGCGGGCCATTCAGGGTTCCGAGGTACCGTCGCCATGCCAGCAGAACGACGATGGGAGCATGGGCGTGATATCCACGGGGGACATCCCCTTTAATCGGGGCCCGCGTAAGGGTCGCCTGGCGCTCTCCTTCGCGGGCGCACTAGCGGTGGTGCTCTCCCTGTCCGGATGCATCCTCATCCCTAGTGGTTCGAGCGTGGCAAAGCTTCCTAGCCCAGCCCAGAAGAGTGCCGCCCAGGTACCTCCCTCCGGTCAGGTGTCGCTCTCCAGGTTCTACAAGCAGGTCCTGGCGTGGTCGCCCTGCGGCGACAACCAGTGCGCAAAGCTGACGGTGCCGATTGACTACCTCCACCCGCAGGACGGCTCCCTCCAGCTGGCCCTGCTCAAGGTCCTAGCCAAGAATCCCGACCAGCGAATTGGTTCTCTGGTGGTCAATCCCGGCGGTCCAGGTGGGTCCGGCGTCCTTTATGCCGCCGGCGCGACGTTCACCGACCAGGTCCGTTCGGAATATGACGTCGTGGGCTTTGACCCTCGCGGCGTCGGAGCCTCAGAGCCGATCAAGTGCCTGAACGACCGCGAGCTCGACAACTTCCTGGGTGCCGACCCCACCCCTGACACCAGGGCGCAGGAACAGCAGGTCGCAGACTCGGCCAAGGCTTTTGCCGACAAGTGCAAGGCCAATGGTGGCCCCCTGCTCGGCCACGTCTCCACGATCGAAGCGGCCAAGGACATGGACGTCCTTCGCGCGGCTTTGGTGGAGCCAAAGCTGAACTACCTGGGGAAGTCCTATGGCACCTTTCTGGGCGCCACGTATGCCGACCTGTTCCCCACCAAGGTCGGCAGGTTCGTCCTTGACGGAGTCGTCGACCCGAACCTCACCGCGAGCCAGGTCAACGAGGGTCAGGCCGTCGGGTTCGAGACGGCGACCCGTGCCTATGTCGCAGACTGCGTCAACAAGGGAAACTGCCCCCTGGGCACTACCGTCGACTCGGGCATGGCCACCTTGCGTGCCTTTCTCAAGCGGATGGACACGAACCCGCTTCCCGTGAACGACCCTTACGTCAAGACGCTCACGGAGGGGTGGGCATCTCTCGGGGTGGCTGACCCGATGTACGACCCACAGCAGTGGCCCGAACTGACTGACGCACTGCGCGAGGCCTTCGCAGGCCGCGGTAGCTCTCTGATGAAGCTCGCCGACGACTATGCCGAACGCACCAGTAGGGGTGCCTATCTGGGCAACCTGATGCAGGTCATCTATGCCGTGAACTGCCTAGACCGCTCCGACGTCAAGTCCCTGACTCACTATGAGTCCGAAGCGAGGTCATTGACCTCCGAGGCGCCGACCTGGGGTCCGTTCCTGGCTTGGGGCACAGTGCCGTGTGGTTACTGGCCCGTGCCGGCTAATAACGCTCCCAAGAAGATCACGGCAGCAGGCAGCGGCCCGATCGTTGTCGTGGGGACGACACGGGACCCGGCAACGCCGTACAAATGGGCCCAGAGCCTTGCCGCCGAGCTCCAGAATGGACACCTCATTACCTACGACGGAGACGGCCATACGGCCTATATGCGGTCCAACTCGTGTGTTGACGACGCGGTTGATGCCTACTTGGTGAAGGGGGTCATGCCGCCGCGAGGGCTCAAGTGCTGAACCATAGTTCGACCTCTGAGGCATGGGGTGGGAGTCAGAAATCCCCCGGCTTTAGCCGTTGGGAACCGGTAACCGTATACTCGTGCATCGTGTCCCGTGGGCACTCGCCGCCTTAGCTCAGTCGGCTAGAGCGATTCACTCGTAATGAATAGGTCATCGGTTCGATTCCGATAGGCGGCTCGAATAACCCCAGGTCAGAGACTTGCTGGCCTGGGGTTCTCCGCGTTCACGATTGCCCCTTGCTAACACGGCCCTGCTGACATCGCCGCCGAGTCGGTCCAAAGCGCCGTTGCGTCGAGATGGTGTTCGCCATCAGCGCCATCATGCTGTCGGGGTTGATCGGCACCCCGTCGCCCGAAGTGAACTCATGGCATGTCTCGGTCCAGATATCGCAGAGAGCCGACTGACTGTCAACCTGCTTGCGGCGGAACTCACGCATAACTCGACGGTCCCGGCATCCAGGCCTTCAATCCGCTGCCGCGCGCACCTTGGACAGCAGCTCCTCAGAGGCGTCGCCCTTGAATTCGGTGCCGGCGGCCGACCAGGTCTCTTTTCGATCAGGTCGACGGTGAGGCTGCCTGGGAGCGTTGGGGCTCACCCCTCGCGGAACTGGATGCCGAAGCCGCCGCGGGGGTAGTGCCACGTCAGAGCGCCAGGCGCGGCAACCGCGAGGCAGGTGCCGCACTCGAGGCAGGCGGCGTACTCCACCGAGAGGGTTCCGTCGGGCTCCTCGGTGTACACATGGGCCGCACAGCAGGCCACGATCGCCCGACCGCAGCCGGTGGCCTTGACGACCGCCTGGTTGACCTCTATGTGGGACTCTTCCTCGTCGAGCTCGAAGCGGTTCTTCGCCAGCAGTTCGGGGACAGACAGTGGTTTCACAGTGCCCGTGCCCCCGCAAGTCCGTCGCTGATGAGGTGTCTGATCTTCACCGGTGACTTCTTGAATGCCTTGACTGCCACCTTTACGAGGTGCTCGCGGGGTTTGTCGT
>JGI24140J50213_10001497_pt1 | contig 10115 bp, 8 predicted proteins | sample BarGraIncu00222A_FD_50213 | JGI IMG/M metagenome (IMG submission 50213) | reverse complement strand
CGTTGAGAGTTCTCAGCTTGAGAACGCTCGCACCGGCTTCCCTTTTCACCTTCCACGTGGAAGGACCATCGCGGATGACGCTAGCTGGCGCCTCTGCCGGGGTCAACCGTGCCAAGACGGTGTTGTGGCGGTGTTGACCTCATGGCGGCGGTTGCGTCAGGTAAGCGCACGCGAAAAGGGAACCCGATGACGCTCGATTTGAAGGAATTTTGGCAGCCGCCGCCGATTGCGCCGCTCGATCCGGCACTCGCCGCAGAAATGCGCCGGCGTATCGATGGCAAGGCCAAGCCGCCGGGATCGTTGGGGCGCATAGAGGATCTGGCCGTGCAGCTTGGCATGATCCGGCATCCCGATCCGCCGCGCGGCGACAAGGCTGTGCTGCTGGTGTTCGCCGCCGACCATGGCCTCACCGAGGAAGGCGTGTCGCAATATCCCTCCGCCGTGACGGTAGCGATGGTAATGACCTATCTGGCCGGCCGCGCCAGCGTCAATGCCTTCGCCGCCGCCAGCGATGTGACGATTTGCGTCGTCGATGCCGGCGTAGCTGCCGATCTTCCCACGCATGCAAACCTGATTGCCGCAAAAATCCGCATGGGTACTGCCAATGCGGCACGCGAGCCGGCGATGACGCCGCAACAGGCCGCCGATGCGCTGGCGCGAGGCTGCCAGATCGCGATGTCAGAGATTGCCGCCGGCGCCAGCATCATCGCACTCGGCGAAATGGGAATCGGCAACACCGCTTCCTCGGCGCTGCTGGCGCATCGCCTGGCGCCGGCGCCGCTTTCGGATTGCATCGGGGTCGGCGCCGGTCAGGACGACGCCGGCATGGCCCGCAAGCGCGCCGCGATCGAAAAAGCCGCAGCGCGCAGCAATGCTACCGCTCCCTTCGAGGTGCTTCGTGAGTTCGGCGGACTGGAAATCGCGATGATGGCCGGCGCGGTGCTGGGCGGAGCGTCGCAACGCCGGCCGGTATTGATCGACGGATTCATCTCCAGCGCCGCAGCGCTGGTGGCGATACGGTTTTGTCCCGCGGCGCGCGACTATTGTATCTTCGCACATCGCTCCGCGGAAAAGGGCCATGACATGCTGCTTGCCGTCCTGAATGCAAAACCGCTGCTCGATCTCGGCCTTCGACTGGGGGAAGGCACCGGCGCCCTGCTCGCGGTGCCGCTGGTGCGCGCGGCGGCACGTCTTTTGACTGACGTTGCCGATCTCAGCGACGTGCTGGCCGGAAACATCTGAGATGAACGGGACCAGCGAGTTCCTGAACGCGCTGCGGTTCATGACCATCGTTCCCGTACCATCGTCCGATGCCGCCATCGAGCCGGATTGGCTGTCGCGCTGCGCGAAATATTTTCCGGTTGTCGGTATCGGTATCGGTCTCGCATCGGCCGTGGTGCTGCTGCTGGCGGACCGCTTCTGGGGTCCGGTTGTCGCATCCCTGCTCGCGGTGGCGGCGAGCATTATCGTCACCGGCGCGTTGCACGAAGACGGCCTCGCCGATACCGCCGACGGCCTTGGCGGCGGCTCGAGCGTGGAAAAGCGGCTCGCCATCATGAAAGACAGCCGGATCGGCACTTACGGCACGCTTGCACTTGCGTTCAGCCTTTCGCTTCGGGTGACGGCATTGGCTGAGATGCCCGCATGGACCGCGGCCGCGGCGCTGATATCGGCCCACGCCGCCGCGCGCATCACGCCGGTCTTTGTGATGAATGCGTTGCCTTACGCGGGCGACACCGCGGCCATGAAGGTCAGCTATAACGAAGCGTCCGTCAGCGCGCATGACCGAGGCTTCGCATTGGTCGTCGTCCTCTGCGCGCTGCTGCCGCTCGCTTTGATATCAATCCTGTCGGTCATCTCAGGACTTCTGCTCGGCACGGCACTTGCCGCCGCCATTGCCCTGTGGGCGCGCAAGCTGATCAACGGCTATACCGGCGACATCTTGGGCGCGATCGAACAGATGTTCGAGATCGGCTTCCTGCTCGGCGTCGCCGCCGTTATCCGATAAACTAGCGCATGATAAGATTAGGTCCGTTCGCAAAGGCAACGGCAGCGAGCCCCCTTGTGGGAGAGGGTTGGGGTGAGGGGTCACGGCCTAACGATCGATCGCAACCCCTCACCCGGATCGCATCTAGCGATGCGATCCGACCTCTCCCACAAGGGGAGAGGTGAAGTGAGCCCACCGCAGAACCGATTCAATCAAAAGCCATCACGCTCCAGGCCATTTCAGCGGCAATGCATACGGCTCACCTTCGCGCGCCTCGGCGCCGCGGCCGATCCCGTCGATCGCATCGACCATGCGGCCATCGCGTTCGAGCAGATCATCCGCCAGCCGCACCATCAGCCGGTTGGGCGTGGCCGATGGCGACCGCCGGCGCAGTTCGATGGCGATGTCGCGCTCGAATCCCCGATTATGGTCGCAGGCAATGGCAAAGGCCGCAGCACTTGAGCGGCTGATCCCGGCCCAGCAATGGATCAACAGCGCGCGTTGATGCAAGGTGTTGCGGCCGAAATCGAGAACCGCCTGCATCATGTCGCGGTCCGGCGCGGTCAGGCCCGCAATCGGTTCGACGATATCGTGGAACGCCAGCCGCAGATGCCGCTCGCAGGCAAATTCGCGCCAGTCGACCTGCGGATAATCCGGCGACAACAGCGTCAACAGGTCGTAACTCTGAAGGCTCGCGGTGACGCCGTTCAGGGTACTGAGCGAGCTGACATGGATCATGGGGCTACGTCTGCGAGCTAGCGCAGGTTCCGCGAATAGATGTCGACGTTCTTGCTTTCCGGCACAAAGAGCAGGCAGACCACAAAGCAGGTTCCGGCCAGGATAACCGGATACCAGAGCCCGGAATAGATATTCCCGGTCGCAGCCGAAATTGCGAACGATGCAGCAGGCAGAAATCCGCCGAACCAGCCGATCCCGACATGGTAGGGAACGGACATCGCCGTGTAGCGGATACGCGACGGAAACAGCTCGACCAACATCGCGGCAATGGGCCCATATGTCATGGTGCCGAACAGCATCAAGGCGATCAGCACCAGAATCGTCATCGGCTTGTTGATTTTGCCTGGATCGGCCGGGCCGACATCATAACCGTTGGCCTTCAATGCCCGAGAAACCGACGCTGCAAATTTCGCTTCCGCCGCTTTGGCATCCTTGTCGAGCCCGGCGTCGCTTGGAATGACCGTATCCCCGATTTTGACCCGAGCCTGCGAACCGGCAGGCAATGGCTGGTCTATGTAATTCAGACCGGCCTTCGTAATCGCGCTTCGCGCGATATCGCATGAACTGGTAAATTTCGATGTTCCGGTTGGATTGAACTGAAAGCTGCATTGTGCGGGGTCCGCCAGCACCGTGATCGGAGCCCGCTGTTGGGCGGCTTCCAGCATCGGGTTCGCGTAATGAGTGAGCGCCTTGAACAGCGGGAAGAAGAACAGCGTGGCTAGCAGGCATCCCGTGAGAAAAATCGGCTTACGGCCTATCCGATCAGAAAGCTTGCCGAAAATCACATAGAAAGGCGTCGTCACGATCGTTGCGATAATGATGAGAAGATTTGCCGTGCCCCCGTCGACCTTCAGGGTCTGGGTGAGGAAAAACATGCTGTAGAACTGTCCCGCATACCAAACAACCGCCTGGCCCATCACCATGCCAAACAGGGCCAACAGCACTAACCTCAGATTATTCCATTGCCCAAATGCCTCCGTTATCGGAGCCTTGGAGGTTGTCCCTTCGGCTCTCATTTTGGCAAATTCGGGCGACTCATGAAGTTTCAGCCGAATCCAAAGCGAAATGAGCAACAGCACGATCGAGACCAGGAAAGGAACTCTCCAGCCCCAAGTCGTGAATTCCGTCTCACCGAGAACAAACCTGGTGGGAAGAATGACGGCCAATGACAGTAACAATCCCAGCGCGGCGGTGGCTTGGATCCACGCTGTCTTTTCTCCACGCCGGGAATTGGAGGCATGTTCGGCCACATAAACAACAGCGCCGCCATATTCTCCACCCAGGGCCAAACCCTGTAGCATTCGCATGCCGACGAAAAATATCGGCGCCGCAATTCCGATTGTCCCATAACCTGGGAGCAGGCCGATCACGAAAGTAGCCAACCCCATCAATCCGATCGTCAGGAGGAATGTGTATTTGCGACCAACGGTATCGCCGATGCGACCGAATACCAGGGCTCCGAACGGGCGAACCGCAAAGCCGGCGGCAAAACTCAAGAGCGTGAAAATGAACGCCGCAGCGGGATTGACCCCGGAAAATATGTTTTTCGAGATTTCGGCGGCCAGGGCTCCTGCGAGGAAGAAATCGTACCATTCGAACATGGTTCCGAGCGAGGAAGCAAATATGACGCGCTTCTCCACCTCTCTCGGCGTCGTCTCAATCGCCTGCGCGCTGGGGAGATCAACGATGGTGGCGCTCATTGATGTCTCCATCCCGGATGTTGATTTTCTTGTACGCGATTGAAGGCGCGGCAGGCGGACTTCCGATTATCTCTACTGGGCCCCCTCCTGGATTGTTGCCAGGTAGTCGTAGATCCGATCGATTGTCTTCTCGTCCAAAACCTCGCCCCAGACCGGCATTCCCTTGTCGGGCCGTCCATTAATGACGGTCGATCGGAAGACGCTCGGCATATCGTCTCCATAGCGCGCGCTAAGACGTCTGAGGTTACGTTCGGATTGTCCCGTCGACGCATCCGGCCCGTGACAGTGAGCACACGTCTGATTGAAGAGCGAGCGGCCCTCCTTGACGGCTGCCGCGTTATCCACGGTCGATGCTTGCGCCAGCTTCCCCGTCGCCGCCACGGCTCCTGCCCCGGCTAATTCTTCGGAGTTGGCTGAACCATCGCGGGCAACGATGGCGATCAGGCATGCCAACGCCGCCGCTAAGCGCACTGCCGTCATATCGAACAATCCCGTGATAACAAGACGACGGGGCCGCAGCCCCGTCGTCTCCATTCGCCAAGGTCAATGGCTCGGCAATTCAAACACGAACAGCGTTCCGCCTTCAACGGTCGACGCCAGGATCTTCTTGCCTGTCTCGCCCATGAAGCTCGGCGGCCCAAGCAGATGCCCGGACGCGACAACGAGATACTGCTTTCCGCCAACCTCATAGGTCACCGGCCCCTGGCTGATGCCGGATCCGGTCTGGAAACGCCAGAGAATGTCGCCACTCTTGGCGTCCACCGCCTTCAACTCGCCCTGCATATTTCCGTAGAAGACCAACCCTCCGGCGGTTGAAAGCGCGCCACCCAGAAATGGCATCGATTCCTTGATGCCCCAGACCTTCTTCCGGCCCACCGGGTCCCATGCGACGAACTCGCCGCCATGGCCGCCCGGACCGTATTTCCCGGCATCGAATTCGGTTCCGAGGAAGAAAATGCCCTTCTTGGGATCGCCCGCGTCCCGGCCGACTTCGTCCATGCAGATGTTGAAGGTCGGAATGTAGACGAAGTGAGTATCGAAGCTGTACGAAACGGGCGGAAAATTCTTGCCGCCGTAGAAGCTCGGGCAGACGTCCCGGGCCCAGACGTCCTTGCGCGGGCGCTTCTCCGGATTCTCGATAGGATAACCGTCGCCGTCGACGCCTTTGGCCCAGTTGACATGGACGAACGGCGTCGCCGAGATCAGCTTTCCACTCTTGCGCTCAAACACGTAGAAGAAACCATTTCGGTCGGCGGTCATCAGCGTTTCGACATTGTTGCCGCCGATGCTCAGATCGGCCAGCACCTTCTCGTTGACGCCGTCATAGTCCCAGGCATCGTACGGCGTCTGCTGGTAGTGCCAAGTAATCTTGCCGGTGTCGGCATCGAGCGCGAGCGTCGATGACGAATGGAGATTGGTATACTTGCCGTACTCGCTGGTGTCCGTGCCGCGCGCGTGTGCGGCCCANGGCGCTGGATTGCTGGTGCCGTAGTAGATCAGGTTGAGCTTGGCATCGTACGACCCAACGAGCCAGGCATCGGCTCCACCGCGCGCCGCAATTTCCGGCGACGGCCAGGAATCATTGCCGGGCTCACCCGCCGCCGGGATGGTGTAGGTCCGCCAGACCTCCTTGCCGCTCTCCTGGTCGTAGGCGGTGATCGCGCCTCGCGTTGCGTATTCGCCGCCGGCATATCCAATCACCACCATATTCTTGACGACCGTCGGCGGTGACGTGATGTCGTCGCCAGCCTTGTAGTCGGCGACCTTGCTCTTCCAGAGTTCCTTGCCGGTAGCGGCGTCCAATGCGACGAGATGGCCGTCGAGCCTGCCGACAAAGACTTTGCCATTTGCAAAGGCGACGCCACGATTGACCAGGCCACAGCATACCGCCGCAGCAACGTCGGCGGGCAGTTCGGGGGCATAGCGCCATTTTTCAGCGCCGGTCGCTGCGTCGAGCGCGTAGACGAATTTCGGGCCCTTCGGCGACGTCACATACATCGTGCCGCCCACCACCAACGGAGTCGTTTCTTGCCCCTCAAGAACGCCGAGCGGAAAGGCCCAGGCGACCTTCAGATCCTTGACGGTCTTGGTGTCGATCTGCTTGAGCGTGCTGTAGCGCGTATTGGCAAGATCGCCGCCATAGGTCGTCCATTCAGCGCCGCTCTCCGCCTTGACTGGAGAAACGAGCAAAGACGATGCGACAAAGGCAGCGGCAATACCTGTCACGATACCCGACAGGCCAGGTCTTTCTTCACAGTGGTGCACGGCTTTCCTCCTTTTGTTTATGCTTTTGCAACACGGCGGTTGGGAAACTCCGCCTATTTCGATCTCGACTCTTCGTGGTCAATTCGGCGCGCGCGGACAACCGCGCGTATTTCGGGAGAACTGCGGCGGTGTGATCGAGCTGGAGTTGCGCGAACGGCCGACGATCCAGCTAAATTGCCGCGGTTGGATGGTTGGGGCTGCCGGTTGCCAACGGCCGCCGCGAGCCTTGGCGCTGCCAATCAGGCTACGTCGGTCGCGCCTGAACACGGGTGCGCTCAATGCCGTGTTTGTAGGGATGACTTCGCCTTCGAGGAGCGACAGTTCGTAAGGCTTGAAATCTCTCGCAGGCCGACGGCAGTCTCGCGTTGATACCTCTTGGACTGTAGCGACGTGGAGGTAGCTCACGCCCACTTTAAGGCATCCCACTATGGCATTCCTCCGTTTTGGTATGCCATTTCTTTGTATTGCATACCATTTTTGATTTTGGTACGCTATCCATGCTGGAATAGTCAAGGGCTAAACAGGAGCTTTTCGCGCAGCGTCGAGGCGGCACTGATGCCGACGTTTGCCGAGGAGTGAGACGATCCAAACCTTTGCGCGAGGCGGATTGCGGCGCTGTCCGGCTGCGTAGAAGCGCGAGCGAAGATCTCGGTTGCCGTGGAGCGCGATCACGCCCCGATCTCCGCGCCACGGAATTGGACTTAAAACGTTCTCTTCAAAACACGTCGACCCGAGGACGACAGATAGCATATGGATGGAATCCCAAATGCGGTCGCATGCGCTGCGAGCACTCGAATCCGGCAGGGAGGGTTGCGCGATCTCGCCAATCCAGAAAATCTTCAATGACGAATTTCAATGACAAATATTGAACCCACCAAACGCCTGTCGCAGGACTCCCAGGAACAGTTGGCCAAGGCCGTAGAGGCCGAAATTGCGAGTGGCGCCTTTCGCCCCGGCGACAGATTGGATGAGCGCACGCTCGCAATCCGATTTGGTGTCTCCCGCACACCCATTCGCGAAGTTTTACGCAGATTGGCGTCTCAAGGCATCGTTGAATCGCGACCCCATCAAGGGGCGTTCGTTCCTACCCCGACCGTTTCAGAAATCTTGCTCACGTATGAAATTCTCGGTGCGCTTGAGGCACTCGCCGCCCGGCTGGCTTCGCGGCGGGCAACACTTAGCGAACGCCAACAGTTGTGTGCGACCGCCAATGAATGTTTGGCTATGGCCGCGGCTGGCGACCTTAACGACTATGCTCGTCTAAATCTGAAATTCCATGAGCATATCTACGAAATGTCGCAGAACCATCTGCTCGGGGAAAATACCTACAGAATTCGCCAGAAGCTCGCTCCTTTCAGACGCATGACGTTCGATCTTCCCGGCCACATGAAAGTCTCAGCCGACGAACACGTCGATATCGCTGATGCCATTGCACAGGCGCACGGAGATGAGGCCGCCCGGCTCATTGAAAATCATCTAAATATAAATCGCGCCGACTTTCGCGATCTATTCGTACGTATATCTCGCGAACTATCAGACAATGCTGCCGGGCATGCCAAGGTTTTATCCAGCCTTCGCGACTGACAGGTCATTAAAGCAGAAAATTGCAGCCCGCCCGCTCAAGCGCGAAACCGAATGACTGAGGAGGGGGTCGGCTTGCCTGTTGGTGCAGAATTCGTCCTGCGCGCCGAGCCTAATTTATTGAACCGGATCAAGCTGATGCTAGCAGTCCAGTCCTCTTTGCAAAAATATTCCGATTCCATCCTGACCCAAATCACTTCAATAACTCTCGCCGTCTCGTCCCACACAAGGGGCGTATCGCGATCGTCACGGACGTTGGGCGGGGAATGCGGTGGACGCGGACAGCGCTCTTGACGAAGGCGCTTAGCTGCGGACGGCGAAGCCGTGTGGTCCTGACGTCCCGACGCTGGCGTCAAGTCTGTGAAAGAGATTTCACCGGCGATGGTGGCAAATAAGCCCGGTCACCAGGGAGAGCACGGAGTAAACCGTTAAAACCATTGCGCAGGGAAGGCCGGGTGTTCCGGTGAACCTGTGGTGACGCACTCGCGTGCTTTCTACACTTTTGCACGCGGGGCTGCGGGTGCAGCGGGCACCCGGTTTTCCCTGCGCCCTCTGTTATTTGGGGCGAACGGATCAAGCATNGCTCGGGCGTTTCGCGCCGCGGGATCGCAGAAGTGTATCTCGCCGTCATTGCGAGCGAAGCGAAGCAATCCATCAAGCCGAGAAGCAAGGATGGATTGCTTCGTCGCATTCGCTCCTCGCAATGACGAAATTGGCTGTTTGAAATTCGAATAGAGACATCTAGCGCCAAAAGATCATCCGTTCGACGTCCAGCCGTTGCTGCCAGCGATGACGATCGAGCTCGGGATCGAGATGCTCCTCCACCGGCCAGCCGATGCAGAGATAGGCGACCAGAGTCCAGGTCTGTGGCACTTCGAGCGCGCGATGAATGACCTCAGGTTCGAGGATCGAAATCCAGCCAAGCCCCAGCCCCTCGGCGCGCGCCGCCAGCCACAATGTCTGAATGGCGGCCACGACCGAATAGCCCAAGGTTTCGGGCATGGTGCGGCGGCCCAACCCGCTGCCCTCTTCCGCCCCCTCATCGGCGAACACGGCGACATGGACCGGCGCGTTTTCGAGGCCCTCAAGCTTCAGCCTCGCATATTGGGCGCGCCGTTCGCCGTCGTAATTTTCCAGGGCTCGCGCATTGGCACGCGCGAAGCTGGATATCACCTGGTCCCGGCGATCAGCCGATTCGACGAGCACGAACCGCCAGGGCTGGCAGTGGCCGACCGAGGGCGCATGGCTGGCGAGTTCAAGCAGCGAATGCATCAATGCGGGATCGATCGGATCACGGCGAAAGCGGCGGACGTCGCGACGCCACAGGATGAGATCCCGGAACGTCTCGCGAAACCTCACGTCGAATGGTCGCGGCGATGAATCGGGCGTCTCGGTCATGCGGCGGCCGCCCCGTCGATGACATGAAAAAACGTTCCCGTCGTCGAGCCCTGTCGGATGCCTTGTTCGGGCACGCTGGCCCCGGAAGCATCCCGGCAATCGACCAGTGTATCTCCGGCGACCGAGATTGTGCTCGCATAATGGTATTCATGGCCGAACACTTCCGCGCCCTCCGCGCCGAGCGAACAGTCCCGCTTGAGCCGGGCGCGGCGATAGCCCAAATGCAGCTTGCGCCTGGCAAAGGACGTTTCGAGCCCGAGCAGCCCGGTCATCTCGTGCCTCACGCCGTCGGCATCCTCGATCCCGCGCCCCAGCACCATATAGCCCCCACACTCGCCGTGGATCGGCACCGAGCGTTCAGCCAATGTGCGAAGCCCTGCACGAAAAACGTTAGCCGACGCCAGCGTGCCGGCATGGAGTTCCGGATAGCCTCCGGGCAACCATAC
>JGI24140J50213_10001495_pt1 | contig 10133 bp, 8 predicted proteins | sample BarGraIncu00222A_FD_50213 | JGI IMG/M metagenome (IMG submission 50213) | reverse complement strand
GAGGTCATCGATCTGGCCGTCGAGGTACGCGAGCAGGCGTTTCTCGTGCGCGCCGATGTGGGCCATGCCCGTTCGTTCGAGCATCGTGCACGCCGCGCCCAACGCGATGGCGCCGACGACATTCGGGCTTCCCGCCTCGTGCCGGTCGGGCAACGGCGCCCACTGCACGTCGTCGGTCGTGACGTAGCTGACAGCACCGCCGCCGGCAAGCATGGGCTCGGCATCGGCGAGCACCGCAGACGGGCCGATCAGCACGCCGGCGCCGAAGGGCGCGTACATCTTGTGACCCGACAGCGCGAGGAAATCGATGCCCATCGCGACCATGTCGATGGCGCGATGCGGTGCCAGCTGGGCGGCGTCGACGGCGAGCATCGCCCCGTGCTCGTGCGCGAGCCGGCCGATCTCGCCGATCGGGAAGACCTCGCCGGTGACGTTGCTCGCGCCGGTGATCGCGACGATGCCGACCGGCCGGTGGCGATCCTCGAGCGCGCGGCGCAGGTCGCTGAGCAGCTGCTCGGGCGACTCCGGCGCGTCGAGCAGATCGACGCGCGCCAGGCGCCTCCAGGGGAGCATGTTGGCGTGGTGTTCGACGATCGTGCTGAGCACGGCGTGGTCGGGTCGCAGCACCAGGCAGTGGGTCAGGAGATTGATGGCCTCGGTCGTGTTGCGGACAAAGATGACAGCATCAGACGAGCGTGCGCCCGCGAACGTCGCCACCGCCGACCGCGCCGCCTCGTATGCGCGTGTTGAGACCTGGGAGGCGAAGCCGGCCCCACGGTGCACGCTCGAGTACCAGGGCAGGAACTCGATCACGGCATCGGCGACGGCCTCCATCGCGGGCGTGCTCGCCGCCATGTCGAGGTTCACGTAGCTGCGCGTCTCTCCGCCTGCTAGCTGCACCTCGAGGTCCTGGCCGACGAGGCGGGGGAGCACGGCGCCCGTCGCGCGCCGCCCGGGACCTCTCCGACGGGTGGATTCGGTGAGCATCAGGTCTTCGAGGGTACTTCCAAGCGGCCCTCGAGCACCACGCTCGCCACGATGTCGCCACCGAGGTGGTAGGCGACGTCGACCCAGCTGGACGTCTTCATGATCACCGCATCGCAGCGGAGTCCAGGGCGCAGCATGCCCCGATCGCCGAGCCCCAGGGCGGCCGCGCCCCCCGTGGTGGCGGCCACCAGCGCCTGAGCGGGGGTCAGGCCGCCGAGCGCGACCGCAAGCGAGATCATCAGCGGCATCGATTCGCTGTAGCAGGTCCCCGGGTTGCAGTCGGTCGCCACCGCCACGGTGCAGCCGGCGTCGAGCAGCCGCCGTCCGGGTGGCGGCGGGCCGCCGAGCACCACCGAGGCTCCGGGCAGGATCACGCCGACGACACCCGCGCTGCTCAACGCCTGGAGATCGGTGTTCGATGCGTGCTCCAGGTGGTCGGCGCTGACCGCCCCCGCTCGTGCCGCGAGCAGGGCCCCGCCGCTGCGCGAGCGCTGCTCCGCATGGATCTTGGGACGCAACCCCTTCGCGCGCGCGACGGTGAACAGGCGCTCGCACTCGGCCACGGTGTACGCGCCGGTCTCGCAGAACGCGTCGACAAAGCTCGCACGCTTCGCCGCGCCGGTGACCCCACGTGTGCAGACATCCTCGATGTGCTCGTCACGCGACCCGCCGGGGACGGCATGCAGGGGGAGATACGTCGTTACCACATCGGGGAGATCCCTCCATTTCCGGAGGCGATCCGCGGCGTCGAGCTGGCGCATCTCAGCCTCGTACTCCAACCCGTAGCCGCTCTTGACCTCGATGGTCGTCGTACCCGCGGCGAGCATGCGTCGCGCTCGTTCCCGACCTGCAGTCGCGAGGTCGTCGACACTGCCCGCGGCGGTGGCGCGGACCGTCGCCAGGATGCCTCCACCCGCCGCCGCGATTTCCTCGTAGGTTGCACCGTCCGCGCGCCGGGCGTACTCATCGCCGCGATCNCCGAGCCAGACGATATGCGTGTGCGCGTCGACGAACCCGGGCAGGACGGCCGCGCCGCGAGCGTGAATCTCGAGCGCTCCGTGCGGGACGTCGGATCGGTCCAGCTTCGACTCGGGACCCGCGTACACGATGAGGCCGTCGCGAGCCACCAGTGCCGCATCGCGGACGACACCCGGGGCGTCACCGACGAGCGGGTCACACGTGCACAGCGAACCGATGCCATGAATGACAAGCGCGCTCATGCGACCCCGGTGCCCCCGGTCCGGCCCGCGAGACCGCTGCAGAAGGTGAGAAACGTCGCGGCCATGAGTCGGACCGTGATGCCGTTGAGGTCGGCGCCGGCGTCCACCTCGCACAGGTCGGCCGCGACCACGTGCTCGTCCGCGCCGAGCAGGTAGGCTGCGCGAAGGAGATCATCCGGCAGCATCCCGCCGGGCAGGCTCGCCGGGCATCCGGGCGCGAAGGCGCGGTCGACCACGTCGATGTCGAAGTCGACGTACACGCGCTCGGCGCCGCGCCCAACCAGCAACGCCATGGCTGAGGCGATGACCGCGTCCATGCCGTCGCGTCGCACCGTGCGCAGCGGGACGATGTGGATCCCCTGGGCGCGCGCCCAGTCGGCGTGCTCCCGCGCATTGCCCAGCGGGTGGATGCCGATCTGCGCCACCCGGTCGCCGGGGAGACCGGCCTCGATCAACTCGCGGACCGGGGTCCCGTTGCGCGACCCGTCGATCGCCGGGCGGCAGTCATGGTGCGCGTCGAGGGTCAGCAGCGCCCACGCCCCGGGCACGGCGTCCATGAGCCCGCGCAACACCGGGCGGGTCAGTGAGTTGTCGCCACCAACGACCACAACATGTGGCGCCGTGCGGGCGGCGTGCTCGGCAGCCGCCTGGATGCGCTCGTGCGCCGCGCGCGCATCCGGCTCGTCACGGTCACCCTCGACGTCGCCGCCATCGCGCACGTGCAATGCCGCCACGTCGGTGTGGTGTTCCGCGTCCCACGTGGGGAAGCGCCGCAGCGCCTCGCGGAATGCAGGGGGCGTCGACCACGACTCCACCGGCGTGATCGAAGCCTTCGAGATCGGCGCGCCGAGGAGCACGAGGTCCGGTCGGGTTGCGTCCCCGGCGATCCACTCGCGAGCGTTCATGCCCCGCCGGCGGCTCCGGCGTCGAGCATCGGGACGCGTACGCCGCGGGCGCGAGCCGCGTCCCGGGCCTCCGGATAGCCGGCGTCCGCGTGACGCATCACGCCGGTCGACGGGTCGTTGGTGAGCACGAGCTCACAGCGTCGCGCGGAGAGCTCACTGCCGTCGGCGCACACCTGGGCGCCGGCGTGGATGGACAGCCCCATGCCGACGCCGCCGCCGTGGTGGACGGCGACCCAGGTCGCGCCGCTTGCGGTGTTGAGCAGGGCGTTGAGCACCGGCCAGTCCGCGATGGCGTCGCTCCCGTCGCGCATCGATTCGGTCTCGCGCAGCGGTGACGCCACCGAGCCACTGTCGAGATGGTCCCGCCCGATGACCACCGGGGCCGACAGCTCGCCCTTGCGCACCATGTCGTTGAAGCGCAGTCCGGCGAGGTGGCGTTCGCCGGCGCCGAGCCAGCAGATTCGCGCCGGAAGGCCCTGGAAGTGCACCCGCTCCCTGGCGAGGCCCAGCCACCTGTGCAACCCGTCGTGATCCGGGAACAGTTCGAGCATGGCCGCGTCGGTGCGGGCGATGTCCTCGGGGTCACCGCTCAGCGCGACCCACCGGAACGGGCCTCTGCCCTCGCAGAACTGGTCGCGGATGTATGCGGGCACGAATCCCGGGTATGCGAAGGCGTCGGCAAAGCCACCGATCCGCGCCTGGTCGCGCAACGAGTTTCCGTAGTCGAACACCTCCGCGCCCCGGCGTTGATACTCGACCATCGCCTCGCAGTGACGAGCCATCGATTCGCGCGAGCGGCGCATGTATCCCTCGGGATCGCTCGCCCGGAGCGTCGCCGCCGCCTCCAGGCTCAGCCCCGCGGGGATGTACCCGTTGAGCGGGTCGTGCGCACTGGTCTGATCGGTGACGACGTCGATCGCCAGCGACGACTCGAGCAGCGCGGGCAGTGCCTCGGCAGCGTTGGCGCAGACGGCCACCGAGAGAGCACGGCCCTCCTCGCGGGCCAGGTCGCAGCGCCTGACCGCCGCGTCCATCGTCTCGGCAACCTCGTCGACGTAGCCGGTGTCCAGGCGCCGCTGAATGCGGGCGGGGTCGACATCGATGCAGAGCGCGACGCCGCCACTCATCGTCACGGCGAGCGGCTGGGCTCCACCCATTCCGCCGAGCCCGGAGGTGACCACCAGGCGTCCGCTCAAGGTCCCGCCGAACCGCTTTCGGGCAACGGCCTCGAAGGTCTCGAACGTCCCCTGCAGGATGCCCTGGGTGCCGATGTAGATCCACGAACCCGCGGTCATCTGTCCATACATCGTCAGCCCCAACGCCTCGAGGCGCCAGAACTCCTCCCAGGTGGCCCAGCGTGGCACCAGGAGCGAGTTCGCGATCAGCACCCGGGGAGCGAGCTCGTGGGTGCGGGCAACCCCGACCGGCTTGCCCGACTGGACCAGCAGCGTCTCGTCGTCCCGCAGCGAGCGGAGCGTCGCGACGATGGCGTCGAAGCACTCCCATGACCTCGCCGCACGGCCCGTGCCTCCATAGACGACCAGCGAGTCGGGGTCCTCGGCCACCTCCGGGTCGAGGTTGTTCATCAGGCAGCGGAGCGGTGCCTCGGTCTGCCAGCTGCCGCACGTCAGCGCGTTGCCGCGAGGTGCGCGAACCGGGCGGGCGCCGGCGCTCATCGCAGGGTCACCCCGGCGCTTGCCAGCGCTTCACGCCATCCACCGTCACGCGCCCACGCCTCAGCTGCTTCGAGATCGCCGCTGAGGATGCGGTCGGCGGCGAGTGACGGGGTCTGAGCGCGCAGCGCGGCGATGACCGCCGCAGTCGCGGGTGCCGGTCGGAGTGGATGGCGCATCTCGATCGCCTGCGACGCGCTCAGCACCTCGATGGCGAGCACCGCGCGAAGCAGCGGCACCGATCGGCGGGTGCGCAGCGCCGCCTCGTACCCCATCGAGACATGGTCCTCCTGGCCCGCGCTGGTCGCGGCGCTCTGCACCGCGAAGGGCGTCGCCGCATGACGCAGAGAGGCGACCATCGCCGCCGCCGTGTACTGGGCGATCATCAGGCCGCTGTTGAGTCCCGGTTCGGGGCTGAGGAACGCCGGCAGGCCGCGCGAACGCGCGGGGTCGAGGAGCCGGTCGACACGGCGCTCGCTGATCGCGGCCACGTCGGCGCAGATGGAGGCCAGCATGTCGGCCGCGTATGCGAGCGCCTGCCCGTGGAAGTTGCCTGCGCTCACCACCTCGGCGCCGAGGACCACCGGGTTATCGACAACACTGGCTAATTCGTGATCGACCGTCTCACGGCAGAAGGCGACCACGTCGCGCGCGGCGCCGTGCACCTGGGGCGCGCAGCGAAGCGAGTACGCGTCCTGGACCGCATGGCGCGACGGGCGGTGCGATGCGACGATCGGGCTTCCCTCGAGGAGGGCACGGAGGTTCGCGGCCGAGTCGGCCTGGCCCCGGGCCGGGCGGAGCGCGACCACCCGCTCGTCGTACGCCACCGTCGTGCCGAGCAACGCCTCGACACTCAGCGCGCAGGCGAGGTCGGCGAGGCGGAGGAGATCCTCGACGTCGTGCACCGCCAGGGCGAGCACGCTGGTCATCGCGTCGGTGCCATTGATGAGCGCAAGACCTTCCTTCGGCTCGACGCCGACGGGAGCAAGTCCGCGCTCGCGCAACGCTGCCGCGCCCTCGACCCGATCGCCCCCGTCACCCACGGTCCATCCCTCACCGAGGAGCACGGTGGCGACGGCGGCAAGCGGTGCGAGATCCCCCGACGCGCCGAGTGAGCCGTGCTCCGGCACCCAGGGGATGATGCCTGCCTCGAGCAACCCGAGCAGGGCCTCCACCAGTTCGACGCGAACGCCCGAGAGCCCGGCGGCGAGGGTGCGCGCGCGGAGCAGGATCATCCCGCGGACCACCTCGTCCTCCAGGCGCGGGCCGGAACCGGCGGCGTGGCTCAGCACGACCGATCGCTGGAGCAGGGCGCGATCGGCCGGGTCCACGGCGCGGTCGGCAAGCGCGCCGAACCCGGTGGTGACGCCATACACGACAGCGCCTTCGCGGTCGAGCCGATTCACGACCTCGCGAGCAGGGCGCATCCGCGCCCGCACCCCAGGATCGAGGGTCACGGTCTCGCGCCCCCGGGCCGTTCGAACCACGGCGTCGATGGTCAACGCGCCGCCGTCGACAGTGATCATTCGGCGAGCAGCCTACTCGACCGAAGCGCCATGGTTCGCGACCGGGCGCGGTCGGCCCCGCGAACCGGTACCGGCCGCACGTACGTTATGCGTGCGTGGATCAGCTCCCGGCGCCTCCGCTCCTGCACACATCGGACCCGTGGCCGCCGCCGCCTCCGGCGCCTCCGCCGTGGCCGGAGCCAGTGGCCGACCCGCCGCGGCGCTGGCCGGTGGTGCTGCTCGCCGTCGGCTGCGTCCTCACCGCCGCGACCGGCGTCACCGTCGGAGCCGCCACCGGCACGTCGGCGTCCTCATCGACCGCGTCGCGGCTGGCGGCGGACGGTCTGTTCGCCGAGGCTGTCGCCATCGATGAGGCGATTGCCGGGCGATCAGGGCCGCTCTACTCCCTGAATCCCGGGGCCGCCGGCGCCGCCGGCACCGCGGCCGAGCAGACGGTCATTGCGTGGGCCGCGGCGCTCGGGAGGAAGGGAAACGTGGATGTCGCCGTGTCCCTCTACCGGTCGGTGACCGACCCGTCGCTCCGCAGCCAGGCCCTCCAGGCGCTGGCGGCGCTGCTGCTCAAGACCGCAACGGCTGACGCCGCCATGCGGCGGTACCCGACCGCGATCCAGCGTCTCCTCGAGATTCAGGCCCTGGCCCCGGCAACGCCCGCAGGCGTGCAGGCTGCGCGACAGCTTCCCCTCGACCAGGTCGGGGAGGCGGGGCTGCTGATCGCGTCGGGGCGCGCCGCCGACGCGGTGGTGATCCTTGACGCTGTCCTGAAGGAGGGCTCGGCGCAGGCAACCAGGACAGCCACGAGCTTGCTCCCGACGGCGCTGTTGGATGACGGCGAGGAGGCGCTGGCGCACTATTCGTACCAGGAAGCCCTGACCGCCCTGAATCTGCTGGTGGCGACCTTCCCCAGCGCCGCCGAGGCAGCGCAGGCGACGGCCATGCTCGCGGCGCCGCAGGTCGTGTCCGGAACGCTGGTGACGCGAAGCGGCACTGCGGTCTCCGGACGGATCCGGCTCAGCTCCCACTACAAAGCCGAGCCCGGAGGCATGTACCAGACGAGCGCGCCCTTCTACTACACGACCGCCGACGCTGCGGGGGATTTCACCTTCAGCGGCGTGCCGATCGGAGGTCCGTACGTGCTCGAGGTGTTCGCGAACGGCAACTGGACCACGCTGATCAATCCCAGCACCAACCAGCCGGCCAACCCCGTTGTGGTGACGGCGCTCGTCCCGGTCGACGTGACCTTCGTGGTGCTCCCCTCGTAGCGACCACCCACCCGGCTACGATAGCCGGGCGATGGGAGGGGAATTCGAGGGAGTGGTGCGTCCTCGACGTGTGCCACGGACCCGAGGCGGTCAGGCGATCGTCGAGTTCGCGGTGGTGCTGCCCCTCTTCCTGTTCTGCCTCATCGGCGCACTCGACGCCGGTCTCTGGGCAGTCCAGACCTCGGCCGAGGTGTCGGCGGTCGAACAGGCCGCGATGATCGCGTCGTCGGCGGGCTCCAGCCCCACCTCGCAGGCCGCGCCCGATGCGCTCGCGGTCACGGCTGCGATCTCGGGCCGGCTCCGCACGGCGCTGTTCGGCACCACGGTCGCCAGCTGGTGCACCAAGGATGCGAGCGGCGGTTGCGCGCCCGACACCGGGCAGCGGTGCCCGTCGACGCCCGCAGAGGTGCAGAACGCGGACGGTCCTCGAGTCGTCGTCGTCTGCGTCAGCGAGGCCGATCCACCCGCGTGCACGACCCCGCCTCCGGGGCGGCCCACGCCCTACCCACCGGGGTGCCAGGACTCGCCCGTGATCACCGTGCGCGTCGTCGGTTTTGTCGCCTCATTCGTGCCCCCGGGTTTCGGCGCCGGGGCTGGGGCCTTCGAACTCCCCACCAACATCTCGGCGACGACTCACACGCTTCGTTTCGCTCCGTGAGGCGCAGCCGGCGCCGCGGCGACGACGCTCAGGCGGTCCTGGAGACCGCGCTGGTCATCCCGATTCTGCTCTTCCTCGTCTGCAACTTCGTGGCGGTGATGGTGCAGGTCACCGTGCAGGAGCAGCTCAACTCTGCCACCGCGCTCGCAGCGCAGTCACGGTTCCAGGCCCCGGAGAACGCGGTCGATCCCTCCGGCACAAGGTGCTGTGGCGCGCCCGGAGCCTCGCTCGCGACCGCCGGTCTGCCGACCGGATGCCGGTACGCGGCGGAGACGTTCTACGGAACCATGACGACGTACACGGGCCTGCTCCACTGGCAGTCAGCGGTCCTCTGCACGTCCGGAGGCGACAGCGGGAACGCAGGCAGGCCGCCGTCGCCACCCGTGGCATATGTCGGTTCGCCGTCAAACGCAGAGGTGTCGTGCGACATCGGCTCTGTGAAATCGGATGGCGTCGTCGTTCCCGGGTACACCGACCGCGCGCTGAATCCGCCGGCCGGGCTCGAAGTGGTCACCTGCAGCGCATCCGCGTCGCTCGATTTCGCGAACACGCCGCTCGCCTGGGGCGTCTTCTGGACGCCGACGCTCCACGCTCAGGCCGAAGCTCTCCCGCCTCCGTTCCGCCAGTGATGTCGCGGCGCCCGCGCACGACGGGGCGGTTCGGCCAGCGCGGGCAGACCCTGATCGTGTTCGCCCTCGGTTTCGCGCTGTTCCTGTTCGGCCTCACCTGCCTGGTCGCCGACGCGGCTGCGATCTATGTCTGGTCGGGTCGCGTTCAAGCCGCGGCGCAACTCGGCGCGCTCTCGGGCGCCGACGCTGTCGATCCGCGCTACCTGTACAACGCGACGGGCCCGTGCTCCCATGGCGCCCTGGCGGTGTGTCCGGTGCCCATCGTCGACATCAGCGCGCAGGATCGCGAGGGCGCGCTCTACGCGTTCCAGCGCGCCTGCATCGAGGCGGCCGATCAGTCCGCGCAGATTCCCGTTGACGCCGCAAATCCGCTCGTGTTGAAGACAGCCGGCGATCCGCAGGTGCCCGACGGGACGTGGTGCGCCAGCGACGGATGTCACGTGTACGCGGTGATCTCGCGAGTCGTGCAGCTCCCGATCCCGTTCCCGGGCTTCCCCAGCACGGTCACGGTGCGTGGCGTTGGTGACGCGGCGCCGGTCGTGGGCACGAACGTGGCGACGTCGACGTGCACCGCAGTTGCGTGGGTGCCGGCACCGCCACCACGGTGAGTGGCTTCGACATCGCGACCGGGCGCCAAATTGGCACTCGACGTCGTCTGAATTCGCTCCGTCGCTAAGCTCGGATCGATGCTGGTTCGTGAGCCCGCCCTGTGGCGCGACCTGCCGGTGCGAGGAGAGATCCTTGACGCATCAGCTCGTGAGCTGAGCGGTCTCGCCGCGCTGCGCGTCATTCGCGGCCAGCCGCCGATGGGCCGGCTGACCGGACTCACCTTCGACGGCGCCGCCGAGGGCACGGCAGCCTTCAGCATGCCCGTGTCGCCGTGGTTCGAGTGGTCGCAGGGCGGTGTTCCCGGTGGCGTGCTCGCCCTGGCGGCGGATGCCGCCCTCGGTTGTGCGCTGCAATCGCTGCTCCCGGCACGCACGCAATACACGAGCGCGGAGATGTCGCTGACCTATGTGCGTCCCGCCCGGATCGGGTCGACGATCACGGCGCACGGGCGAGCGCTCCACCACGGGCGCAGCCTCGGGCTTTCTGCCTGCGAGGTGGTCGACGGCGACGGAAGGCTGGTGGCGTACTCGACTTCACGCATGCGGATCTTCGGCGAGGCGGCCGGCGGCGCCCCGTCGCGGGGAGGAACCGCGGCGCCGCCGGCGCAATTTGACAGGTCGCCGGGCGCGGATGACGGACCGGATCCATACCTCCGACCGCTGGCGGG